>Ga0209427_10008949_pt1 | contig 11207 bp, 11 predicted proteins | sample DeeMarSWOR136_30_FD_187465 | JGI IMG/M metagenome (GOLD analysis project Ga0209427, IMG submission 187465) | Marine sediment microbial communities from White Oak River estuary, North Carolina - WOR-1-36_30 (SPAdes) (version 2) | ecosystem: Environmental > Aquatic > Marine > Intertidal zone >... | reverse complement strand
ATTCCGGTGGCGCAGATCAAGATGCCATGGTCGAAACGCCCCTGAGCCACGGCCCCAGCCACCGCCCCCCCGATATCCGGGTAATCAACGGAACCTGAATCATAGCAACCGAAATCCTCATAGCCATTTCCCATCTCAGTAAGTAAGCTGATGATCCATTGCTTCAGGTTGAAGCCGTTGTGGTCACAACCAATGGCGATGCGCATCTCTGCCCTCCTCAAATACAGTATCCGCAGAGCTCCTCGATTTCCCGCCGAGGTACTACTCCCTCCCGCAGGACCCTGGGGAACTCACCGCTGACATCCACCACAGTAGACTCAACACCCCAACGGCACCTCCCGCCATCAACAATAATGTCGACTTTATTGCCTAATTGCGCCCAAACCTGCTGAGCAGTGACTGGACTTGCTCCTCCTGAGAGGTTGGCACTGGTCCCGATTAAGGGGACACCTAGCCCGCGAATAAGGGCGATGGGGATGGGATGATCCGGGATTCGCACTGCTACTGTGTCACCTGGAGCTACAAAATCTGGGACCCCAGCCGCTTTTTTGAGCACCAAAGTTAGCCCGCCGGGAAGAAAGCGATCAGCTAAGCGCCAAGCCACCTCCGGGACTACACGAGCCACTCGCTCCAAATCAGGCTTGCTGCTGATGAGTAAGGGCAGGGCGAGATGACGAGGTCGCTGTTTTATCTGGTAGACCTTGGCCACCGCCTGCTCGATAAAGGCATTGCCGCCAATGCCATATACAGTATCTGTGGGAAAGGCTACTACCCCGCCCTCCTTGAGGACCTTGATGGCAAGCTCAACCCGGTCTTCCATAGCATCTTCGAAAATACTTGACTTCAAGTATACCATAATGATAAGCTTGGGTCGAGGTTTGGGGGGGCATTTTGGAGAGGAAAAGGCGCCCCAGCAAGCAGGAAGCAGTGGTCATCATTGACTTCGGCTCCCAGTATAGCTGGCTTATCGCCAGAAGGGTCCGAGAGTGTCAGGTCTACTGCGAGGTCTTGCCCTTTGACGCCCCCTGGGAAACAGTCGCCCCTTTGAAGCCTAAAGGCTTTATCCTTTCTGGGGGTCCTGGCAGTGTTTACCAACCTGAGGCACCGTTGGCGCCATCTTATGTCTATGAAAGCGAGCTCCCTGTGCTGGGCATCTGCTACGGGATGCAGGTTCTGGCCCATCAGCTTGGGGGTCGAGTGGCAGCAGCGGCAAAACGTGAATATGGCCTTGCTATCCTGCACCAGAACTCAGTGCAAGTCCCGCTCTTCGCCGACTTGCCCTCATCGATGCCGGTGTGGATGAGCCATGGCGACCAGATCCTGGAGTTGCCCCCGGGCTTTAGCATCCTAGCCTCCACTGAGAACTCGCCTATTGCCGTTATGGGCAACGACCGCGGCATCATCGGCTTGCAGTTCCATCCCGAAGTGGTACATACCCCTCAAGGCAAGGCCATCCTGAAAAACTTCCTCTATAACGTCTGCGGATGCCGTGGTACCTGGACAGCAGCTAGCTTCGTTTCTGAGAGCATACGCAATATCAAGCGACAAGTAGGGACGGGCAGGGTTATCTGCGCTCTCTCTGGAGGTGTTGATTCCACCGTAACCGCAACCTTGATTCACCGCGCTGTCGGCGAGCAACTGACTTGTATCTTTGTCAATACAGGGCTATTACGGCGGGAAGAGGTGGAGCGAACCCTTAATGTCTTCCAAAAGAACCTGAAGCTGGGCATAGCCTACGTAGATGCCAGTGACAGATTCCTGGAGCGGCTAAAAGGAGTGGTTGACCCCGAGGAGAAGCGACGCCTTGTGGGCGAGGAGTTTGCCGCCGTCTTTGAGGAAAGGGCGGCTAGGATCGGACGAGTCGATTTCTTGGCCCAAGGCACTCTCTACCCCGATGTCATTGAGAGCACCACTGTTGTAAGCAGGGCCTCAGCCAGGATAAAGACCCACCACAACGTCGGTGGGCTGCCCAGCACCATGCGCCTGTCCCTAATCGAGCCTTTGCGCTATCTGTTTAAAGACGAGGTGCGTGAAGTGGGATTGGCTTTGGGCCTGCCTGAGGAGATGGTCTGGCGGCAGCCATTCCCCGGCCCCGGGCTTGCCATTCGCATTATCGGCGAGGTCACCAAGGAGCGTCTGGAGATGCTCCGCGGCGCTGACTGGGTCGTGATGAATGAGATTAAAAAGGCCCAGCTTTATCGCCAGCTCTGGCAGAGTTTCGCCGTGCTCACCCCGATGAGGACTGTGGGCGTTATGGGCGACTCCCGGACCTATGGCCACGTGGTTGCCATTAGGGCTGTGGTCAGCGATGACGCCATGACGGCTGATTGGGCTCGCCTGCCCTATGACCTCTTGGCTCGAATATCCAATCGCATCGTCAATGAGGTTCCGGGAGTGACCCGGGTCGTGTATGATATCTCCTCAAAGCCCCCAGCCACTATAGAATGGGAGTGATATTCGCAAATCATGGGTTATATTAAGCTGAATGGCAGGGGAGCAAATCCCATGGACTAACCGGCAGGCTAAGACCTGCCGAATATCTATTAGCATGAGGATATTAGTAGTAGGTGGCGGTGGACGGGAGCATACCCTGGTGTGGAAGCTCGCTCAGAGCGAAAAGGTCGCTCAGGTTTACGCTGCCCCGGGCAATGCCGGCACTGCTCAGTTGGCCAAAAATCTGGAAATCTCGGCTACAGACATCGATGCCCTGACCAGAGCAGCCAAGGAAAATGACATCGACCTGGTGGTTGTTGGGCCCGAAGGCCCGCTGGCTGCGGGCATCGTCGATGCTTTGGAAGGAGCTGGCATCCCCACCTTCGGACCCAGCAAAGAGGCAGCCATGATCGAATCGAGCAAGGTCTTCGCCAAGGAGTTAATGCAAAAATATGGCATCCCCTGTGCTAAGGGCGAGAACTTCTCCTCTTTCCCAGAAGCGCGCTCTTACTTAGAGCGCCAATCTGGCCCCATAGTGGTCAAGGCCGATGGCTTGGCCGCGGGGAAGGGCTCCATTGTGCCCGAGTCCAAAGAGGAGGCGTTACAGGCGCTCTCCGACATCATGGAATCGCGCATCTTCGGCGCCTCCGGCGACCAGGTGGTGATCGAGGAACGTCTGGAGGGAAGAGAGGTTAGCCTGTTGGCTTTTACCGATGGCAAGACAGTGGTGCCCATGGTCCCCGCTTGCGATTACAAGAGAATTTTCGACGGCGACCAAGGACCTAACACCGGAGGCATGGGAGGCTATAGTCCGCCGGGCTTTTTCGGCAAAGAGTTGATCGAGGAAACGAAGAAAACTATCCTCGAGCCGACGGTGCACGCTATGGCTGAGGAAGGAAAGCCGTATAAGGGGGTTCTCTATGGCGGACTCATACTGACCGCTGAGGGCCCAAAAGCCTTAGAGTTCAATGCCCGATTTGGCGACCCGGAGACCCAAGTGACCTTGCCTTGCCTCAAGACCGCTCTGGCTGATATCTTGCTGGCCGTGGTCAATGGCACCTTAGACCAGACAAAAGTGGAGTGGAGCGGTGAGGCCTGCGTCGGAGTGGTCATGGCTTCTCAGGGTTACCCCGGGAGCTATAAAACGGGCTTCCCCGTTACTGGCCTGGAACGGCTAGACCCCGAAGTCGTTGTCTTTCATGCTGGGACGGAGCTGCAAGGGAGGCAGACGGTCACTGCCGGAGGACGGGTGCTCACTGTGGTTGCCACCGGGAGGAGCATCGCCGAGGCTCGGGCCAAGGTCTACTTGAACATTCCGCGCATCCATTTTGAGGGCTGCTATTACCGCAAGGATATTGCTGCGGCCGAAATCGGCCAGAGGGGTTAGCATTTAGCTTCGAAATGGCTGTGCCGTTTACAGCATTACACGACGTGGTCATCGTTGGCGCAGGTCCCGCTGGCGCAACCTTGGGATATCATTTAGCCAAAATGGGCATAGATGTACTGATCGTGGAGAAAGGGAAGTTGCCCAGATATAAGCCATGCGCTGGCGGTATCACTGTCAGGGCTGCCAATCTGCTTGATTTTGACATCGGGCCGGTCACTGAGCAACTGATCTATGGAGTGAGAATCACTTATAAGCTCGGCGCTGAATGCGTTAAACAATACGATGAGCCCTTACTCCACATGGTAATGCGTGACCAGTTTGACTACTTCCTTGCGCAGAAGGCACAGGAGGCCGGTGCCATAGTCGTTGACGGTCAAAGGGTCAACCAGATACAAATGATGGCTGGTCAGGCGATAGTCACCACAGCCGACTACGAATTCCAGACACAGATTGTAGCTGGGGCTGATGGCGCCAATAGCATAGTAGCAAGGTCGCTCGGTTTGATGAGCGGAGGTAATGTTGCCCTCGCGCTGCAAGCCGAAATCTCCGCCTCCAGCGAGGCAATAGCAGAGTGGGACTCCACTGGTGGCTTGGACTTCGGCTATATGCCCAATGGATATGGCTGGATTTTCCCCAAGAATGATCACTTGTCTCTCGGCGCATGGGGATCAATCCATCTGGCGAAGGATTTGATGCTTTACTACCGGCGACTGGTGGAATCGCACAACTTGGGCAGCCATAGAGTTGATAACTTTAAGGGGCACTCGATGCCTTTGCGTGAGGCTGGGATGGCTATCCAACGAGATAATGCCCTCTTGCTCGGCGACGCTGCCGGTTTAATCCATGCCCTGAGCGGCGAGGGAATCTACTATGCGATTAGGAGTGCCCAGCTTGCCGCCCCGGTGATAGCCAGAGCTTTGCAGAGCAACGCCGCTGAGCTTCAGGATTACCAAAGGGCAGTGGACCGCGAATTGATGCCCGAGTTGCAATTCGGGCAGAGCCTATTAAAATTCTACAGCCGCTCTCCCTGGTTGTATTTCGGTTGGCTTAAAAGGAGCGACCACCTATGGAGAGCTGCCTGCTGCTGGCTTCGGGGCGAGAACAGCTCCAGTAGGCAAGAGTTAGGGCCATATCGACCGTTATTTGACCTGCTAAGCATCAAAGCTCGGGGAGGCGGATAATGCCATTAGTCAGCGTGGCATTGGGCAGCAAGTCCGATGTCCCCCAGATGCAAGAGACCTTGGATATCTTGCAGCAGCTCGGCATCGAATACGAGGTCGAGGTTATCTCTGCCCATCGCACTCCGAAGAAAGCGCGGGAATATGGGCTGGGGGCTCGGGAGCGTGGCATCGAGGTCATCATCGCCGCTGCCGGAGGAGCAGCGCATCTCCCTGGGGTTCTCGCCAGTTGGACCACCCTCCCCGTCATCGGCGTCCCTTTAGCCAGCGGAGAGCTTAAGGGGGTTGATGCCCTCTACTCCATAGTCCAGATGCCGGCTGGGGTGCCAGTCGCCTGTGTTGCCATCGGCGGGGCCAAAAACGCCGCCTTCCTCGCCGCTGAGATTTTGGGGCTAAAGCATGATAAAATCAGGGAAGCTTATGAGAAATACCGCCAAGAGCTGGCGGAGGGGTGAGCAGTGATTGAGCGATATTCTCGACCTGAAATGAAAAAGGTCTGGTCCGACGAGAGCAAGTTCGGCAAATGGCTCAAAGTGGAGGTCGCCGTCTGTGAAGCGTGGGCTGAGCTGGGCGCCATTCCCGAGGAAGCGATGCCCAAGATCAAGGCGGCGCGCTACAACTTGAAGCGCATGGCTGAAATCCTCAAGATAACCCATCACGACATGACTGCCTTCCTGCGCTCGCTCTCTGAGAGCATAGGCGAGGAGAGCCGCTTCATCCACCTCGGTCTTACCTCCTCCGATGTCATTGATACCGCCCTTGCCTTGCAACTCAGGGATGCAGCCCAAATCTTGTCCCAGGACATCACCGCCCTGACCGCAGTCCTGGAAGAAAAAGCCATCGAATATAAGCACACGATGATGATGGGGCGGACGCATGGCGTCCACGCCGAGCCCATTACCTTTGGCCTCAAGCTGGCTCGCTGGGTTGACGAGATGAGGAGGAATGCATCAAGGCTTGCTGAAGCTGAGAGGATGATCTCGGTGGGCAAGATCTCAGGCTCTGTTGGCACTCATGCTTCGGTCCCCCCTGAGGTCGAGGAGAGGGCCTGCGCCAAGCTCGGGCTCGGCGTTGAATCGGCATCGAGCCAGATCGTGCACCGCGATCGCCACGCCCAGTTCATCGTGACCCTGGCTATTATCGCCAGCTCTCTGGAGAAGTTCGCCACTGAGATTCGGGGGCTGCAGCGCACCGAGACCCTTGAGGTTGAGGAGCCATTTGAGCCCGGGCAGACGGGCAGCTCAGCTATGCCCCACAAGCGAAATCCCGAGCTTTGCGAGCGCATCTGTGGACTGGCCAGGCTCATTCGTGGTCATGCCCTGACTGCAATGGAGAACATCACCCTGTGGCACGAGCGGGACATCAGCCAATCGTCCACAGAGCGCATCATCCTCCCCGATTCCTGCCTCGTCCTCGATTATATCCTCGATCTTTTCACCTATATCATGAAGGGGCTTCAGGTCTATCCACAGAGGATGCGAGAGAACATCGAGGAAACCAAGGGGCTCATCTTCTCCCAGCGAGTGCTGTTAGCTCTAATAGATAAAGGCTTGAGCCGCCAAGATGCCTATGAGCTGGTGCAGCGCAATGCGATGAAGGCATGGAGGGAAAGGGTGAGCTTCCTTGAGCTATTGCAGGCCGATGATGAGCTAACCTCTCATCTCTCGAAACAGGAGCTGAAAAAGCTCTTCGACTATGGCTACTACCTGAAGCACATCGACCGCACCTTCGAGCGGCTGGGTCTCGAAGAGAGTGAGGGGAAGCCTGCCACATCCTAATTTTCGGCTTGGCGAAAGTATCAATGTCGGTGCTTCTTGAGACCGAACTGCCCAATCTATACTACCGTGGTAAGGTACGGGACGTGTACCAGCTTGGGGACGACCTGCTCGTCGTCGCCACCGACCGCATCTCAGCCTTCGATGTCGTCCTCCCCAGCGGTGTTCCAAACAAGGGCCTGGTGCTCAATCAGCTCTCCGCATTCTGGTTCCAGAAGACAGCCCATATCGTCCCCAATCACCTCATCCGAGTGGTCGATGACGTTGACTGGCTCAATGCCACCTATGGCATTTCCTATCCCCCATATATCGCTCACCGCTCCATGCTGGTGAGGAAGGCGGAGCGCATCCCAATCGAGTGCGTGGTTCGGGGTTACATCTCGGGCTCGGCATGGGCGGAATATACTGAAAAGGAGACTATCTCAGGCTTCCCCCCGTCTCACAAGCTCAAAGAGAGCGAGCGCCTGCCCGAGCCCCTATTCACCCCCACCACCAAGGCAACAACGGGACATGACCTGCCCATCTCCTGGGAAGAGATGGAGAGCCTTGTCGGCGAGGCTTTGGCTCGGGAACTGAGGGAAAAGAGCATTGAGATTTATCAATATGCTGAGGACTATGCTCGCAGCCGGGGCATTATCATCGCCGACACCAAGATGGAGTTCGGCATAATCGAGGGCGAGCTCCATCTCATCGACGAGCTGCTGACTCCGGACTCAAGCCGCTTCTGGGATACGGAAAGCTATGCCCCTGGCGGCCCCCAGCCCAGCTTCGATAAACAGCCGGTTCGGGACTGGCTCACCCAGTCGGGCTGGGACAAGGAGCCCCCAGCCCCTCCTTTGCCCCCAGAGGTGGTGGCAAAAACCGCGGAAAGGTATCAAGAGGCTTATCGCAGGCTCACCGGGAGGTCACTTTAATCGATGGAAGTGGTCAACAGAAACAAGGTGAAGCCATTTCTCGCCAGGGATGCCACGGAGATCAGGGAGATCCTGAGGCCGACAAATTCATCCCTGAAAAACCAGAGCTTGGCCGAGGCCAGAGTGGCGCCGGGAAAAGCTACCCTCGAACACTACCACCCCAAAGCCGAGGAGATTTACTACATCCTCCAAGGAAAAGGCAAGATGAAAATCGACGACGAGGTAAGGGAAATCGGCCCCGGCGATGGCATCGTCATCCTCCCTGGGAAAAGGCACAAGATGTGGAACGCGGGGGAAGATGAACTCGTTTTCCTGTGCTGCTGCTCACCGGCTTATACTGATGAAGATACTGTAATGGTGGAGTAAGATGTTTTTAGCTAAGGTTTATATCACGCTCAAGCCTACGGTGAACGATCCCCAGGGATTGACCATTAGGGACGGACTCCATATGCTGGGCTTCGATGCGGTGCGGAGCGTGCGAGCCGGGAAATATATGGAGATAAAGCTCGAAGGGGATGACCAAGCCAAAGCAGCAGAGCAGGTGCGCGAGATGTGCCGCCAGCTCTTGGCCAACCCGGTAATCGAGGACTTCAGGTTCGATTTAGAGCAGATCAGCTCTTTCTGAATGGGGTCGCCGATTTAGCGCCAGAACTCCTCGGCTTTGCTTTTTTCGCCATAGCCAAGTGTCTTGTCCAGCCACACCAATAGCGAGTCAAGCCAGGGTGCATTCGTAACCAGGAATCTGGCACTATCATGAAGCAAGCCCTGGGGCTTATTGAACGGGCAGACCCTGATGCAGTTGGTACAGGAGCCACCCTGGTTTTGCGCCCAGAAGAGAAAGCATTTCTCTGCGTTAATGTACCATTTCAGCAAGCCCCCGTTATTGGAGATATTGAGCGGCTCAGTTGTGGGCTCGCCAAAGGAGATAGCTCTTCCCGGGCAGTTTTCGGCACACCTTCGGCAACTATCGCAGAACTCCGTGACCCCAAATTCAATGGGCTTATCGGGAACCAAAGGCAGATTGGTGAACACCTTGCTCAGCCTGACTCGGGGGCCAAACTTCTCCGTGATCAAAATGCCACTGCGCCCAAGCTCTCCCAGGCCGGCATCAATAGCCAAGGGGATGCTCAAAGCGGTATCGTTGCCGCACGGGATAGCCTTATGACCCAGGATGCGAATAAAATGGGCCAAGCGACCAGCTACATATGCCATCTCTGAGTAGCCATCACCTACAGTGGCAACCGAAGTATAGCTTGGGGAGGATTTGATCAGCTCGTAATCCATCTCGTGAGCCATTACGATGGCGTGTTCAAATTCAGGAGGGATTTCCAGCGGTGAATGTTCCAGCGTCTCCCGGTGAAATCGATGCGAATACAGCCAACGGTGGTCTAACTTGCAGATCCCAACCAGGCACGCACCCAGGGCTCTTGCCACTGCCTTTATATCTCGAGACATCTGTGCCGGGTCAGAGACCTCATACTTCAGCCCGGGAGGGATACTGCTGAGCTTTGCTACCTCAATCGGGTCCACATCCCACTTGAACAGACCAAAATCTCCCACCCCGCGGCTGCCTTTACCAAATTGCCGCTCCACATACCAAGCAGCCTGAACAAAAGCCCAATCCTTCAGCGTAAAGCCGGGGCGGTCTGAGCCTGTGTGGCCGCTGTGGTGAACCTCACCAGCCTCGCGCATCGCCGGATCCCATACGCCCCTGCTATAAACCGTGTTCTTGTGGTCAAAGCGACCGGCTTCGCCGAAGCCAATTTTCCATCTCGGATTTCCCATGTCTCGCCTCCATAGTGAAATGATAAAGCCTCAGTCGATGATCTCCTTGGTGCTGAGCAGCTGACTTCAAGTCAGCTATTCTCAGCTGGCCCAGAACTGCTCCGCCTTAATCTTTTTGCCGTAGCCCAAGAGCTTGTCCAGCCGCAGCAGCATAGGATCCAGCCAGGGTGCATTTCTCACCAGGAACCTGGCGCTGCCATGAAACCAGCTCTGGGGCTTGTTGAAGGGACAGACCCTGATACAGTTGGAACAGCTGAACCCTTCGTTTTGGACCCAGAACCTGAGGCACTTCTCAGCATCGATAGGCCACTTGAGAATGCCCCCGTTGTTGGAGATGTTGAGCGGCTGATCCGTGGGCTCACCAAAGGAGATGGCCTGCCCTGGGCAGTTCTCAGCACACCTGCGACAGGTATTGCAGAATTCCGCTACGCCAAACTCAATGGGCTTATCGGGGGCCAGGGGCAGATCAGTGAACACCTTGCACAATCTGACCCGGGGGCCGAATTCCTCCGTGATCAGGATTCCGTTGCGCCCCAGCTGTCCTAAACCAGCATCGACGGCCGGGGGGATGCACAAAGCGGTATCGTTGCCAGAGGGAATCGCCTTATAGCCCAGAATTCGAATAAAGTGGGCCAACCGGCCAGCCACAAAGGCCATCTTGGAGTAGCCATCAGCCGGAGCGGCCAGATGACAACCAGAGGGGGATGTGCTTATGGCCCCATAATCCATCTCCACAGCTATTACGATGGCGTATTCGTATTCTTCGGGGATCTCTATTGGAGCTTGCTCCGTTACTCCATCATAAGCGTGGGAATAACCATCGGAATAAACCCAGCGCCGGTCCAATCGGCAAATCCCGGTGAGGTCAGCCCCGAGAAATTTGGCTACCCTCTTTACATCTTGGGAGAGCTGTGCCCGGTCGGTGACCGGATATCTCTGTCCCGGGACCAAGCGAGTGATTACGGCGAACTCCTCTGGGTCTACTTCCCACTTATAGAGACCGAAATTTCCGGCCTGATTGCCCTTAGCCACCGCTCGCTCCACATACCAGGCAGCATGATCAAAAGCCCACTCCCGGAGAGTGTACCCAGGCCTGTCCCCGATGACACGCTGGGCATACCATTTCGGAGCAAAGTCCTCCACCGTAGGGTCCCACAACGCTCGCCGGTAAATTATGTTCTTCTGGTCAAAACGGGCAGCATCGCCCGTACCGATCTTACCTCTCGTACCGTCTATGTCTGCACCTCCTTACGAATCTCAGTCGATGACCCCTTTAGTGCTTGGCGGCTCGCCCGCGATGCGGCCATCGATCTCAGTGGCATCATCTAAGGCTCGCCCCAATGCCTTGAATAGGGCCTCTGCCTGGTGATGGTCATCTTCCCCAGCGAGCAGCTTGGCGTGGAGATTGAGCCGAGCTTCAAGGGCAAACGACTCCAAAAAGTGCTTGATTAGCCCCGTGGGGAGCTCGCCGATGTATTCCTTAGCGAAAGAGGCATCGACCTTGGCAGAGCCTCGGCCCCCGATGTCCACCGCGACCAAAGCCAGAGCATCATCCATAGGGACAACGGCATGACCCATCCTGACGATGCCCCGCCTCTCCCCCAGCGCTTCGTGGAAAGCCTTGCCCAGCGAGATGGCGACATCCTCCACAGTGTGATGCTCATTTACCTTGAGGTCTCCCTCAGCTTCTATTTTTAGGTCAAATCTTCCGTGGCGCGCCACCTGCTCCAGGAGA
>Ga0209427_10008947_pt1 | contig 11207 bp, 10 predicted proteins | sample DeeMarSWOR136_30_FD_187465 | JGI IMG/M metagenome (GOLD analysis project Ga0209427, IMG submission 187465) | Marine sediment microbial communities from White Oak River estuary, North Carolina - WOR-1-36_30 (SPAdes) (version 2) | ecosystem: Environmental > Aquatic > Marine > Intertidal zone >... | reverse complement strand
ATTCATAGGGATATGAGATAAACGGTATCGGTTCCGGCTTGATTACCCTGTAAGCGAGCTCAGGCACCGGCGACTCAATGCCGACTTCCACGTGGGGAATCAGAAGGTTATCGTCAACTAGTGCCTGGTAAAGGCCGGAATCCATAAAATGGTCATAGTTGTCCTTGTAGACCAGGTTTACCTGACGATAGATAACCCCATCCTGTCGGAAAAGGAAGCCGCTGGGGTCGCGGAAGGAACTTGGTAGCTGTGCACTACTCGCTTTCCTCCCCCTCTTTACCTTCTCCACTCTCTTTATTCTGTCTTCTCCCGGTGAATAAATTAGTTAGGAAATTTTTCACCCTCACCCTGTATACACCAATTAGTGCCAGTCCTCCGACCAACGCACCGATGAGTACCTGGATGATAATGCTACCTGTGCCAGGGTCGATATAATATGCATAAGCCGCCTGGTCAAATGTACCAACGTCAATAGAGGCATAAGCCGTTTGTGAAAAAACCAAGGAAAGTGAAATAATGACGGCGAGTGTAATTCCTAGCTGTTTTACCCGATTCATGCTGCTCTCCCTTCCCGTTTTACTAAGTACTGACCATGTTAGCTAACCGATACGTATTTGTCAACTCGTGTCGTTGAGGGGTGAGTTTACCACACAGAGTTTACCCTGAGTGGAGTTGAGATTCTTCGCCTTCGGCTCAGAATGACAAAGGAGACGGGCTAGCAATGACACGAGGGGAAAGGGATGGTTGATTCAGGCAATATGACCTTTGGCTACCAGGTAATCTCGTAACGCCTCCTGCCAGGGTCTCATGTCGTCCATGCCCAGGAGCCGCAGGTGGTAATTATCCAGCACCGAGTAGGAGGGCCTCTTAGCTTTCTGGGGGTACTCGGCAGAGGTTATGGGGATGACCGGAGTCTTTAAGCCAGCCAGCTTTAGAATCTCCGTAGTGAACTTGTACCACGAGCAGGCGCCTTTGTTGGTAATATGGAATATGCCGTAATTTTCAGTCTTTATGAGGTCCGATATCTTTTTTGCTGCATCCTTGGTATATGTTGGAGAAAAAACTTGGTCGTTTACAACACGTAATTCAGGCTTTGATTTGGCAAGATTGATTATAGTTTCAATGAAATTGCCCCCTTTACCACTGCTTCCCGCAATACCAAATATCCCCGATACCCTCACAATAAAGAAGCCGTTACATACATGCTGTATTATATTCTCGGCTGCTAACTTGGAATGCCCAAGAGTATTGATTGGAGAAGGATAATCAAACTCAGTATAGGGAGCTTTTCTGTCAATATCACCCCCGAACACATAATCAGTGCTGATAAAAACGTATTTGGCCTTCAGGCCTTGGGTAACCACAGCAACATTCTTTGCCCCCAGGGTATTCACACGATAACAAATATCCCGGTTATCTTCACAATCATCAACTCTAACAAAAGCAGCCGTATTTATGACAACTGAAGGTTTAATGTCCTTTAAAACTTGCTTTACCGAATCGATGTCAGTAACTTCGATGTCTTTATGCGTCAGTGCGACTAAATCCGATTTGCTTATACGCCGACAAAGATCGCTGCCGAGCTGTCCATTGGCACCAATAACAACAACCCTCAATTTAAAACCTCTTTACTGGCCCGCCAACTGCTTGTAATAGCTGCTGTAATCTAATACCGGTAATTTCTGCCACCAGCGTTCATTCTTGACATACCAATCTATCGTTGATTTAACTGCGTCATCAAATTTATGAACCATTTCCCACTTTAAATCCTTTTTTATTTTTGTTGAGTCAAGCGGATATTGCCAATCATGGGCAGGTCTCTGAGGTACAAACTTAATGAGGTCGTGAGGCTTGTCAAGAATATCAAGTACCTTGGTGACAAGGTCAAGATTGGTCATCTCATACTCACTGGGAATGTTATATGCCTCGCCCGGCTTTCCCTCTTCAATGATCAGATCAATTGCACGACAAATATCATCAACAAATATCCAATTACGCCTATCTTGGCCATCTCCGTAGACAGGAATCGGTTTACTCTTAAGCGCAAACGTGATAGCCAGCGGCATTAATTTCTCAGGATATTGATAAGGCCCAAATGCATTAGCAAACCTGGTATAGCTTACATTTACATCATATGTCCTATGAAAGGCGCGGCAAATGTGGTCGGCTGCGGCTTTGCTGGCAGAATAGGGGTTGTTTGGCAGCAGTGGCGAATTCTCTTTGAACTTACCAGACGTAGGTGATGCCCCACCATATACTTCAGGCGTCGACAGATGAATAAACCTTTTAATGCCGTATCTCCTGACACCCTCTAGTAGCGTATATGTACCTATAATATTGGTTTTCATAAATGGGGCTGGATCCAAGATGCTGCGATCAACATGCGTTTCTGCAGCAAAGTTTATTACTAAGTCAAAACCAGTTTGCATCAGCTTGTCAACCAAATCACTGTCAGCTATGTCACCTTTGATGAATTGATATCTCGGATCTTCACTTATATCTTTTAAAGTTTCTAAGTTGCCCGCATAAGTCAATTTGTCAAGGTTAACAACATGCCAGTTTTCATATTTTTGCAGTATATAGTGAATATAGTTGCTGCCAACAAAACCAGCTCCACCAGTTATCAGAATACGTTTGCTCATATTTGTCTCCTTTACAACATTATCGTGGCATCGTCTCCTACAGAAAGAGTCAGCTTATTCGAATCCTCATAATTCCTAGATAGCACTACTCTTTTGCCAATAATGCTATCAGCAAGGAGCGATATGTTACGGATATGACAATTTTCCATGATTATGGCGTTTTCTACGGAGGAATGTATCACCTGTGTCGAAGAGCCCATGCTGACAAAAGGGCCAATGAGTGAGTTCTCGATAAAGCAGCCCTCAGCGATAGATACCGGCCCTTGAATCTTACTGGATTTTATAATAGTTCCCTCCTTGCTCTCGACTCTTCCTGCAATCTGGGTATCGGAGTCTAACTGCCCCCTCATATTTGATTGTACAAATTCGTTAAGCATCTTTTGATTTGCCGTGAGTATATCATCTACGGTGCCTGTATCTAACCACCAGCCCCTAAGGATATGTCCTCGAACTTCTTTGCCCACCTCAATAAGCTGTTGAATTGCATCTGTGATCTCTAGTTCTCCTCGCGAAGAAGGTTTAAGGGCGTTTATTGCCTGGTGTACAGCGGGCGAGAACAAATAGGTGCCCGCCAATGCCAGATTACTTCGCGGTTGCTTTGGCTTTTCTTCGACCTTTATTACTTTTGCGCCCTTGCCAAGCTCTGCTATGCCAAAATCGCTCGGATTGCCTACTTGTTTAAGTAAAATCAGCGCATCAGGATTATGTTTGTGGAACTGTGCTACAAAATCCTTAATGTCAAATTTATATACGTTATCACCAAGTACCATAAGGAAGGGCGAGTCTTCTAGAAATTTCCTGGCTATCTTAACAGCGTGAGCTAAACCGGCAGGTTCAGGCTGCAGAATATATGTAATTTTAGTATCCCAGATGGAGCCATCGCCAACAGCCGTTCTTACAGAACTGCTCCATTCAGGGGAAACAATGATTCCAGTGTCTTTAATATCTAACTCCTTGACCATGTCCATAATGTAGAATAGGATTGGCCTATTGGCCAACGGCAGAAGCTGCTTAGTTGTAGTATGAGTGAAAGGCTTTAGGCGTCTGCCCTTACCACCAGAGAGTATTAGAGCCTTCATATTGCTGATGTCTCTAGCTTTTCTCTCTTAATTTCTTTCCTACTTCTTTTGAGATGAGATGTGCGAGGACCGAGTGAGCACCTTCAACTTGACCATAATCTGCCACCGAAAATACAATCGCCCTGTCAACAAGCTGCCTTAGCTTACCCCCTCCGAAGCCTATGAGGCCGATTGTTATTGCTCCTTTCGCCTTAGCATAGTCGGCAGCCTCCAATACATTTGGAGAATTGCCCGAAGCAGTGATACAAATAACTACATCCCCTTTGTTTAAAAAAGTAATTAATTGCTCTTTAAACACAGCGTCGTAGCTAATGTCGTTAGCTATAGCTGTCACAACCGGTACATTATCAGTAAGACTTACAGCCTTGAGCCGCGGCTTGCCCTCTACTGCTATAGTTTTGTTAAGGTCACAGGCAAAATGTGACGCTGTGGAGGAACTGCCCCCGTTACCTAAAATGAATATATATTTATTTTTTTTATAAGCATCGAATATGAGTTCGACAACGGCACGGATCTCCGTTTCTGATACCTGGTCAAGGCAGGCTTTTATCTCACTAATGTAATCGTTAACAGAGTTAGATTGCATTCTGCTTCCTCTAACCGACACTGATGATGCTGCTTCCCTGAGATTCGAAGAGAAACTTAACCTCTTCGAGGTCCTGGAGAGCTTCCCCTACTTTCTGCTGGTTGTACTCCTCGCAATACAGCAAAAGAAAACCGCCTCCGCCTGCCCCAGATAGCTTACCACCAATAGCACCAGCGGTCAAAGCTCTATCATAATACTCGTCAATGCTTGGATTGCTTATGTCCTCCGTGAGACTTTTTTTGTTCATCCACTCTTCATGCAATAACTCGCCAAATTTTCTCAGGTCTTTTCCCTTAATTAGAAGCTCTTTCATCTCAAAAGCAATGTCTCTCATTTTTTTTAAAAGTTTAGACTTCTGTTGTTCTTTTGTTGTTGCTTGCTGTTTAGCTAGGATGGAACCGGCATCGCGCGCTCGCCCGGTGTAAAACAGCATGAGCCTGTTTTCTAAGGCTCTCTTGAATTCAACAGGGCAGGCAATAGGCTCCACAAAGACTGAATCGTCAGGATTGAACCGTATGAATTGTAGTCCACCATATGCTGCCAGATATTGGTCTTGCTTGCCGATTGGAGCACCTAAAAGGTCAATCTCGATCTTGCAAGCATCCCTTGCCAATTGTTCCTTCGAAACAAATAACGATTTGTAAGTATAAAGGGCATTCAGCAGCCCTACTGTAAAGCTGCCAGAGGAACCGAGACCTGTTCCAGATGGCACATCGGCAATTGATACTACTTCTATGTTCTGAGTTAGATCGGTAAGCTTTAGGGCTTCTTTGGTGATAGAATGTTCTACCTGGTCAATTGATTCAACTATTTCGGTTTTCGAGTAGCTGACTTTGATTGTTTTATCGAGAGGTCTATTAACAGCAACGTATATATACTTATCTATTGACACACCTACTATTGCTCCGGGTTCAACTTCATAAAAAGCTTTTAAATCTGTTCCCCCACCTGCAAAGCTTATTCTTAGCGGCGTCCGCGAGATTATCATTTTTGAGACCTCCTAGAATTGAGACTAGCTTGTTGTTTTTCGCTTTGTTGTATTATCCACTTTGCTGCTGATACCAAATCTGAGGCGATGTAATCTGGGGAGATGCTACTTTTGCGCAGTTCTGTTTTCCCAGGCTCACTCGGGATCATAACAGATTTACAACCAATTGCTTTAGCTAATTCTACGTCCATTAATCTATCGCCTATAGTAAAAGACTGTTGTGGATCAATGAGTAGTTGTTCTATGGCTTGGTGTGCGAGTTTCGGTTTAGGTTTTCTGCATTCACAGTTATCATCTGGATGATGTGGGCAGAAAAAGATGGCATCAACATTGGCCCCAGATTTAGCGAGTTCATCAACCATCTTTTGATGAATTTTATTGAGCATGTCTTCTGTGAAGTAACCACGAGCGATGCCTGATTGATTTGTGATTACAACTACCTTGAATCCTTCCTGGTTTAACAACTTTATCCCCGCAGCCGCCTTGGGTAGCAACTCGAAATCCTCCGGCCTACTGCAGTAATGCACATCACGACTTATTGTATCATCCCGGTCGATGAAAACACCTTTATTGAGCTGAGACATTAGCCAATTATCCTCTTATAATGGCTCTTATGAAGCGCCTTCACTTGTATGGCGGATAGAACCAGTCCCAGGGCTTACCCACACGGGGGTCGTTTTTGTTGCCGTTTATCTCAGCGGGAACAATATCAGGGTCGTTCCAAGGTCTGCGCTCTTCATCGGGGTTCTTGTAATCATACAACCGATTCACAAAATATACTGTGAGCGATGGTTCATTAGATATGGTCTTGGTTCCATGAAAATAATGCCCCGGTATCCTGACCAGGGTAGTTTTTCCACTGCTGGCAATAACCTCAGCAAGTCTTTTACGCTCTTCATCATAGGCACAAATCTTCATGGCACCTTTTAACACTAAAAAGTAATCTACCTGTCCACGAAGGTGCCTGTGCCAGGCTCTGACAACATTGGGGTAGCTGTAACTCAAGTTGGCTTGCACTATCTGGTCATCAATAAAATCATGCCAGTCCTGCCTGAAAGCCTCAGCGAAGAATCCACGCTCATCAGGTAATATATTAAGTTCGTATGTTCTAACACCTTCCAATTGATATTCTTTCACTTTTGCCTCCTTTTTATAGCTCTACCCTAGCATCATCACGAGGAAAAGCTTAAGAGCTTTGATAACCTGCACTTGCTTGGTAACCTCTGTGCCCCCACCAATGATGCTGTCAGCAAGGCGCTCTATATTGAATAGCAAATATTATATCACCTTGCTTAACTCCATCACTCACGACTGCTAATCTATTACCTACCCTCTTACTTCCTAGGTACTTTATCAGAAGAGCGTTTGGCAACGCAAACCATCATTGCAACGCATGACGTTGCCGAAGCAATACGGAGAGGAGATTCTTCGCTCCGCTCAGAATGACAAGACAGGAGAAGCTCACAATGCCAGGAGGACTCAATAAGCTGTGTTTTTACTCAAGACTCACCTGAGCCAAGATACTCAAAAACTTTCACAGTTGTTTCGGATGTTGTGTTACCAGATGAGTATACGAGCTCATAGCTGTTCAACTCTTCAAGAGGCATGGGGCTAATAAAGGGGCTGTAGCTCACTATTCTATAGTTTCCAGACGTCTGGCTTGCGACATAAGCCTCGGCTTCTTCATAAGTAGGAAAGGACCACAAGTTGGTGATTAATTTATACTTCTCGCCTGCTGCAGCTTCCTCTTCATTATAAGATATAACTATCGATCCCGTGGGAACCACGGCTTTGCCATCAAAGTTGTAAAGCCTGGCCACAGTGGATTGGTAATAAGCGGGGTAGTACAAAATTCCTCCTCGCATGCCCTCATTTGTTTGCTGGTAATAAACCTCGTAAAACTCGCTTACATTCCCGCCAGCCCACTCTACCATGGCATAGAACTTTGTAACTGCCATTGCATAGTCAATCACCACATATTTCGAATCCAGGTTGTACTGTTCCACGACTTCCTGGGCTGAGCTTTCATTCTGGGCAGTGAAGAATTTGCCAGCTTGGACAGCCCCAGCCTGGCCAGGATTAGCATTGGGTATGCGATGGGCAATTTGCGTTATAAAGTAGCCATAGTCCCACCAGGTCATCACACCGTAGGCTGATTCAGGGTAGTGGAATGGAGTTTCATACAGCTCATAATAAAAATCGGGGTCACCAAAAGGGTCGGGGCTGTTATCCTTTAGCCACAGAAGCGAGCTATACCACCCTTCATGCATAATAGCATTCGACTGGCTGGTAAGTATTTTGACATAGCTTAAGTTGTTGTGACGAGGGTGAGGGAAGAACACCAGTAAGAAGACAATTATCCCGACAACGATGACTCTAACCCAGACGCTTCTGGGCTGCATAAATGTTTTTGGCTTCGCTTTTTCCTTGGTTCTCTTCTCCCTTTTCTTGAATTTTTTAACTGCTCCCACTACTTCCTTAGACTTAGCCAGCAATTTGTTTAAGCCAGCGAGGTCCAGCATTTTCCAGAAGAAATACCCTGTGAGCAAGGCAGCATTTACAGCATAGTAGTAACCCCAGCGGCGCTGCCCCAGGATTGCTATTAACATTATCACGCTCCACACCAGGAACAAGGTTTTGTCGGCACTTTTTTCCTTAATAGCGAGATAAATCAGCATGGCAAGGGAGATAAATGAGATGAAGAAGGAGGTGGTGAAGTTAACCCAGCCTACCCATGGGGTCACGGGTTGCATCTCCAGGACAGTCAGCCAAACGCCACCCGGGACAAAGATGCTGAATTTTTCGAAAATGGACTGAAACAGAGAGGGATTTATGGCATGAAAAGCAGCAAGCCCGATCCCAAGCAGTCCCAGCAAAGTCAAAGGATAGTAAACAGGCTTCAACGCCCTGCCAGCCATGAGCCGTGAGATAATACTTAAGACCATGGGTACCACTATAGCAATCGGCATAGCTACACGATAAATGTCATCCATGCTGCTCCTGCCCAATACTGGAAGAAGCATGAGGAAGGCAATAAGAAAAAGAGGAGTGCCGACAATACAAAGATAGTCGCTCGATTTATGCCTTAAATGGTCCACGATGAACTGAATCACCAGATAAGCAAATATAATGAAGACGAAAAACAGTCCCCCCTGCCAGGAAAGGAGATAAATACCCAGGAAGATGCCAGCTAGCAGGGTGTAGACGAGAGGCTTGGTGATAGTTGACCAGTCTCTACTCAGAAGGTGGCCGAAGGAAATCCCTCTTTCTCGAGCTCGTTTAATAGCCATTATTAGAAAGAGTATGCACACGGTGCTAAACAAAGTCTCAGCTATATGGTGGTCGGTAAAGCCAAGCAGGGAACGATGCAGAAATTCGCCAGGCAAAATGGCAGCCAGGGCAGCTGCGATCACACCCACCCAGCGGTTAAACAGTTCCTTGCCGATAAAGTACACGGGGATGAGTGTCAGAGTGCCCAGAATAGCAGGCATGTAAGCGCCCACCACTTCTATAGTATGAAGAGCTTGTTCGGGAGGAAGAGATGCTATGCCCGGCTTAATAAGCATAGTGACAGCAGCAATAAGCCAGGGGAAGAATGGCCGAATAAGCCATCCACCATCAGGATAGAGTATGTAGGGGTTAAAGGAATTGAAGTGGGGAAAGTGACGAACCATAACTTCTATATTGCGTATGTACCAATAGGCATCAGTCTCTCGAAAGAATACCGAGTCATTGACAAAAATCTGGTCATAAGGCAGGGCTATGCGTATGTACAATGCAATGCCGCAAAGGGCTGCCAGAATTATGCCTACTATAATTATTGGGTGGAGTTTTCGTTTTTGCTCTGGACTTTGCTCGCTCACTTAAGATTCACACAAGGAAACTATCTTGCCAACCTGAATATTTTCCCCATCATAAACTTATCGCGCCGGATATTATAACACATTATAACCCACCAGCCCCTTGAGGCAACCTGTTGAACCAGAAGCCAGATTTATCTATAATTGCGTGATGCGAACTTACCGCGCTGTCAATTTAAATGTCCTGTGGTTTTTAATCGCTCTAAATGTCATACTCTTCGTAATCACTCTGATAAGGCCAGAAGAAACAATCTATTTTCTGGGTTTGACACCCGCGTTGCTCCCGCAACAACCCTGGACCATCATAAGCAGCATGTTTATCCACGGCAGTATTTGGCACATACTATTGAATATGATAAGCCTGTATTTTCTGGGAAACTTCTTCATCCGGGCAGTGGGAGAGAAAAGTTTCCTGGCAGTATTTTTTCTCGGAGGGTTGGCGGGGAATATTCTCTTCGTCCTTCTCGCTAACCCATTTTCGACAGGGATAGGAGCTTCTGGAGCCATTTTCGCCCTTGGTGGCGCACTGGCAGTAATGATACCTAGAGTGCCAGTCTTTATATTTTTCATCCCTGTCCCCATACCACTCTGGGTAGCAATCATAATCTTCTTCTTATTTTCTTTCCTCCCCAGGATAGCCTGGCAAGCTCACCTTGGAGGTTTGTTGCTGGGGCTTGTAGCGGGGCTCATTTTTAATAGAAGAAGGCGAATTCATTATTTTTGACCCTTAAAAAGATGACGGTAAAGGAAATTCGCCTGAAAGCCGATGGGCTTGTGCTCGTCGGCGAGCTTCACGTTCCGTCAAGGGGCAAGATTCACCCCGCCTTGTGCATCTGCCACGGCATTCCCGCTGTTCCCCCCAACCCCACCGACAGGGGCTATACGCTACTGGCGCAGCGCTTCTGCAACGCTGGCTTCATCACCTTAATCTTCAACTTCCGGGGGGCGGGAAGGAGCGAGGGTAACTTAGACATCCTGGGCTGGAGTCGAGATTTACAAGCCGCTCTCGATTTCCTGTATAACCTAGAAGAGGTAGATAAAACTCGTTTTTGCTTACTGGGATTTAGCGGAGGGGCAGCGGTTTCCGTTTATACTGCAGCCCATGACGCCAGAGTATCTTCAGTGGCAACCTGTGCCTGTCCTGCGGATTTTCGCTCTCTATCTCAAAAAGAAGCGCCTCTGGACACTATCCAACGGTTTCGCCAAATCGGGACAATCAGGGATAAGGATTTCCCGCCCTCGATAGAAGAATGGCAAAAAGGATTTGATACCGTCTCTCCAATCAAGTGGATTGATAAAATTTCTCCCCGTCCCCTGCTTCTGGTTCATGGAGATGCCGACGAATTAATACCCCTGGAGCATGCACACAAGCTCTACCAGAAAGCTAAAGAGCCCAAAGAGCTAAAAATAATACCCGGCGCCAAGCACAAAGTACGCCTGGAAAAGGCAGCAATGACTTTTGTTCTAGATTGGCTAAAAGCAAGGTGCTAAACCGGGCAAGCGTCTTCAGTACTTGCAACAACCTTCGAATAATGCTCTCAGTAGTAGTATAATGGAAGTAACAAGTTGCGACAAATAGTTTGGCGCTATGAAAGCATTGAAGCCTTTATCTGAACTTATCTCATTGAAAGGAAAGAGTGCCTTGATTACTGGCTCTGCCGCTGGTATTGGCAGGGCAATGGCCTACAGGTTTGCAGAATCGGGTGCAGATTTAGAACTTGTAGATATGAACATCAAAGGGCTGGGACTCGTAAAAAAGGAGCTTTCACGGTTCGAGTCGGAAATAGACATCCATAAGGTGGACCTTTCTAGAGAAGAGGAAATAGATGCTCTATGGAAAGAACTAAGTGGAAAAGAGCCTGACATATTGGTAAATAACGCTGGAATATATCCTTTCAAGAATTTCCTGGAAGTAGATGACGCTTTCCTCAACAAGGTGCTAGCTATAAATTTGAAGTCAGCTCTTTTGATGTGCCAGCATATGATAAGGAGAAGATTAAAGAGAGGAGGGGTGATTATAAATATTGGCTCTATTGAAGCCATTCTGCCTTT
>Ga0209427_10008946_pt1 | contig 11208 bp, 17 predicted proteins | sample DeeMarSWOR136_30_FD_187465 | JGI IMG/M metagenome (GOLD analysis project Ga0209427, IMG submission 187465) | Marine sediment microbial communities from White Oak River estuary, North Carolina - WOR-1-36_30 (SPAdes) (version 2) | ecosystem: Environmental > Aquatic > Marine > Intertidal zone >... | reverse complement strand
GATATGGACATTGTTTTGGGTGTTGATGACGGTGGAGTTTCAAAGACGATAACTTGGGATGCAGATGTCGATAAAATAAAACATTCGGCGGGCACATTTAATTTCGACGATGACGATTTGACAACGACGGGTTCTTTAAGCTCTGCCGGAATTGCCGTTACGAACTATGTCAAATTTGACGATGCCAATTACAATAGTCTTATTGGTTATCAATGTTTTTACAATGACAACGGTCAATACAATACAGGTTTAGGCTACCAGTCCGGATACCACAACAATTGGACTACTGAAAGCGAAGGAAGATACAACACATATTTTGGCTATAGAGCAGGATATGGTTCTGCTTCAGGCAATAAAAACACCGGTTATTACAATAATTTCATGGGTTCTAATGCTGGCTATTCCAACACTACCGGTTATTACAATAATTTCATGGGTTATGCTGCTGGCTATTCCAACACTACCGGTTATTACAATAATTTTGTGGGTTCTAATGCTGGCTATAACCTTAAACCTACAAGTGGTGCTATTACTGCATTTGAGGATTATGGCGGTGTTGTCGCTGGAACGGTTAAGGCTATTTCTGCTGGACACGGCTTAGCTGGAACTTCAACCAAGCAAATTTCAGGTACAGTTAATTACAATGGCTCTAAATCTATAACAGTTATTGATGTTGATAGTTTTTATTTTACTGCTACTTGGGTTGCGACTGAAACCGGTTGGTGGGCTGTCGATTCTGAAGCGGTATATAATACTGGTGTAGGTTCTCAAAGTGGATACAATTTAACAACGGGTTCTTCTAATGTTTTTCTTGGTTACAGGTCAGGGTACAACCAAACCGCAAATGATAATATTTTAATCATAGACAATCAGGATAGAGGAAGTGCTGCGAATGAAATAACAAACGCATTACTTTACGGTGTATTTAATGCCACGCCAGCCAGTCAAACATTAAATCTAAATGCCAAAGTCCTTGCCCGATATGGATTTCAGACAATAAGAGCAGTTGATGATGTAAGCGACCCGCCTACGGATGCAGAAATTGATGCAGCATTTGGAACACCTGCTACTGTAGGAGAAGGATTTGTCGGAATACTTGATGATAATGACGCTGGTACGGATGTATATATATGTTTTACAACCGGAACTGACGCAGAATGGTTTTATGTAAAAGGCACAAAAGCCGCATAAGGAGAAATTATGCCAGACGTACAAATAACATTAACAATATCAACAGATAACACACAAAGAGTTTTAGATAGTTTCAACGCACTTGCAGGAAAGACAATCGAAATAAATGCAAACGAACTTGAGGGTGGTGGGCATTGGTCATTCAGATATGACCCCAAAGACGCAGCAGAAACAAATCAAGATTATGCAAAGCGTGTATTAAAAGAGCTTGTAAAAGCTGTAATTAGAGCAGTTGATTTTGCCGAAGATTATCAAAGATATTCAATTGAAGTTGCTGCAATAACACCGCCAGGCCAAGATGTGCCAGAGGATATAATTAAATAGGAGAAATAACAGTGGCTATAAGAATCGAACAACCAGGATTAGCTGGTTTATATGGACAGCTTGCTATTCTTGCAGGTAAATCAATTCAAGCAAGAAAAGAAGCTGAAATTGCTGAAAGGATGACTGAGCGTATTTCTGAAATGGAACATCAAAAACAGTTAAGATTGCTTGATAGACAGTGGCAATTAGAGACTGAATCAAGAGCAAGGAATTGGGAACTTGAAAAAATGGAGATACGTTCTCGTACTGATTTTGCTGAAGAAGAAAGAATAAGAATTAAAAAGAAACGAGAACTTGAATCCAAACTTGAAGCAATAGATAAATCAGATGAATTATTGTCTGCTGAAGAAAAACAACTTATGAAACTTCAAATAATTACTGGAGTTCCAGTTTATTCTATGCTGCAAAGACAAAAACCAGCAAGTTTATCTGATATTTTTGCTCAACAAATTGCTGCTGGTGGTGCTGGTAGTTTACCTGGTGTTTTACCTGGTACTTTAGCTGAACCTAAAACAGAGGCAGAATATAATGCACTTCCATCTGGAACTCAATATATTCATCCAGACGGAGATATAAGGACTAAAAAATAATGGTAGAATGGGGACAAAAAGATAGACCTACAACTGCTAAAGAAATAGTTGATTGGGGACAAACAGATAGACCTACAACTGCTCCTGCAATTACAGCTACAGCAGAATTACCAACCACTAAGCTACCTACTGCCGGATTTACTGGTACTTTATCTGAGTTTGGTAAAGCTGTTGTTAGAGGAAGTTTAAGAACTGGCAAAGCTGTTGTTGGTACTGCTCAAACCTTATCTCCATTGTGGGGTAAAATAGGGGTATTGCCCGCTCTTGGTGTTGAGAAACCAATTAAAATAGCTGAGGAAGCTAAAGCAAGAATAACAAGAGCAGAGGAAAAATTCCCTGTAACTCATCGTGGAGCAGCAGCTTGGGCTGGTAGGGTAGTTGGTGAGGCTATTCCTTATATGGGTGCTGCATTAGCTGGTGGTTATATGGTTGGCCCAATTGGTGCTGCTATGGTAGGATTTTCTGTAGAGGGAGATGCTGCTTATGATGAAGCTAAAGCAAGAGGAGCATCTGAAGAAAAAGCACAGGCTGAAAGAGTTATAGTTGGTTCTATTAATGCTGCTATTGAAGCTGTTCAAATCGGAAGATTGATGAAATTTCATAATACAGGGAAACATTCTCTTAAATCATTTATTAATAGTGTTAAAAAGAAAGCCTGGAAAGCTGCTGGTAAAGAATTAAAAAATTTTACTGGTGATATTTTAAAATTATCTGTTGAAGAAGGTCTTGAAGAATTTGCTCAAGAAGGTGTATCTATTATAGCACCACGATTTACAGAAGGGCCAGAAGCATTGCCAAGAAAACCTGATGGTTCTATTGATTGGTGGGCAATTGGTAGTAGAATGGGTGAAGCTGCATTAGGTGGTGCTGTAGCTGGCGGTATTTTAGGTGGTGCTGGTGCAACAATTAAAGCAACTATGAAAACCGATACTGTAACTCCTGATGGAACAACTATTCCGCATGAATGGCAGGAATGGCAGGACATAGAAGAAAAACCTGAAACTGCAAGAGAGCAATATTTTAGACTATTAGAACAAAGAAAACCTGAAATTAAATTAGCTAAAGCAGAACAAAAAATTGCAAAAAGATTGGCATTAGGTAAAAAATTTGGTAAAGCTGAAGAAAAATTGATACAAGGTCATGGGGAAAAGTGGAGATTGTGGGCAGCTAAAGCAGAAATGTATGGTGAAATACCTAAAGCAATGTTTACTCCAATTGGGCCTGAAATTACACCAGATAGACAAGCTGAATTAAGAATGGAAATTAGGAATAATCCTAAGTTAAAAACAGGTGAAAAAATAAATACTGAAGAAGCTCTTAATAAAACATTTATGGGAGAAGTGCCACAAGATGCTGAACAGAAATTATTAAGAAAACAATTTGGCCCTCAATTTGCTACTTTCTTTTCAAAATATAATAAGGATTATTATTGGTTGATAATGAGAGCATTAAATACTCCAAGAGCTATGCAAGCATCTGCTGATGTATCTTTTGCTGGCAGGCAGGGTTTTACTTGGGCATTTATACATCCTAAAATATGGGGTAAATATGCTTTTTGGAATGGGTACAAAACTCTTTTAGGAAAAAACCCTGAAGGATATTTTCAGAAACTAAATAAAGATATTGAAACTCTGGAATATTATGATAAAGGATTAGAAGCCGGTGTTGATAAAGTTCGTGTAGATGAGTTTGCTGAATTAACTGAAAGAGCAGAAGCATTTATGGGAGATTTTGCTAAAAAGATTCCAGGATGGGGGGAAGTAATCAAACGTTCTGAATTAGCTTATGTTGCAAGCAACAATGGAATAAGATGGCATCTATGGAATCATTTTTGCGAACAGTGGGAAGGTAGTGGAAAATCAGATAAAGATTATGAAGATTTAGCTAAGGTTCTTAATGCTACAACTGGACGTGGTAATATTGAATTTCTTAAACAATTCATACCAGCAGCCAATGTAGTATTTTATTCACCACGATTTGTAATTTCAAGATTTCAAAGTTTAGCGTATGCAGTTGACCCAAGAATGTCTTGGTCAGCAAGGAAAATACTATGGGGCAATCTTGCATCCTTCGTAGGTTCTGGTATAGCAATATTAGGATTGCTTTCGCTAATTCCTGGGATAGATGTAGAACCAGACCCACGCTCATCTGATTTTGGTAAGATTAGAATTGGCAATGAAAGAATAGATTTTTGGGCAGGTTATTCTCCTATTGTGAGATTAGCTTGCCAACTATTGACCGGCGAAAGAAAAGCAACAGATACTAAAAGAATTTATAATGCTAATGCTAAAGAATTAGTTAAAAGATTTATTCGCTCTAAATTAGCTCCTGTTCCTGGGTTGATTGCTGATGCTTCATCTGGTACTACATTTATAGGTAAAGAATTTGAAATGAATACTGAAACAATGATGAATACAATCTATGAAAATTTTGTTCCATTTGCTGCTCAAGATATGATAGATGCTTTCCAACATCAAGGATTAATGGGTGGATTAGTTGGTGGTACATTAGCATTTCAAGGAATTGGTGTTCAGACTTATCCAAGAACTCAATCTAAAAATGCTACTTTATTAAAAGACCACTACTCCAGACAATTTTTTGGACAGAATTGGGATGAAATTGGCTCTGATGCACAGAAAGCAATAAGAGCAAACTGTCCTCAAATAGAAATTGCTGAAGCTAAGGCAAGAATTGAAAGAGAGAACTATGATATAGTTGCTAAGATTGTTGAAGAAAGTCAAAAAGCAGGACAAAAAGTATTTAAATCATTACCTAAAAATGTTCAATCTGAAATGGATTTACTTTCTATTAAATTTCCTGGGCTATCGAGAAGAATTGGAAGTAATTGGTTTCTAACTAAACCAAGATATAAAGAATATCAAAAACTTGTCAATCAATATACAAATAAATTATTGCCATTCATTATTCAACATCCAGAATACCAAGCAATGTCAGTTGAGGATAGAAGAAATATATTAACCGATGCTATTAATAGTTGTACTAAATTTGCTCGTCAACAAGTTGTTGATAAAGCTAATAGAAAAGACCTTGAAAGTTTTATGAAAGTATTTAAAGTTGGGAAATAAAAATGACTGGTGAAAAAATTATAGATTCTATTGCAAGATTAGATGAAAGATTAAAGAACATTGAATTACAATTATCAAATCATCTTCATTTTCATAGCAGATTGAATATAGCTTTCTTAACAATTGCTGCTTCATCTATACTTAATCTTATTATAACTTTAATAAAATAAATATAGGTACAGTACCCATAATACTGTACCTAATTTAAGGGTAATAAAATGGCTTAACTGTCTAAATCCAATGGATAGTCATCCTTAAAAATATTTTCTCCAGTTGGAATGTAGAAATCACTTTTACCATTACTTACGATATTGCCATCTTTACTGTATATTTTAAGTTTTCCATCTTCATCATATAATAAAATCCTTCTAATACCAGATGCCTTATATGTTACAATATCTCCAAATTTCTTTTCTGGTTTAAATTGTTCTCTTAAATTCTTAGCTGTTTCATAACTGATTTCAATTTTCCTACCATCTAACATTATGTAATTTTCACTCATTTTTATTCTCCTATATATTTGATTTGGTTGATTTATATTCATATACCTTTTTATACAATTCTTTTAATGACCAAACATCTTCTTTACAATGTTGTAGAATTTTATTAATATCTTCTTGAATACCTGCTGCTGCATTTTGCCAGGTTTCAGGTGTTACTTTAGTTTGTTTACTTGGAATATTAAACCAAGTACAAGCATTAACCAATCGTTTTCTTTGGAGTTTATACTTAGTTTTTATTGTATCATAAACGTCAATAACTTTCTTAGTGTTTGCTTTAGGAAAAGCAACATCCCATTTAGAAGCTCTTGCTCTTAAAAATGGAATATCAAATCTCCAGGGATTATCTTTGCCATAATATACAATTAATGTGTCAAATTTCTTTACATCTTTACAAAACTGTTCAAGTATTCTTTTATCTCTTTTATTAGGATTTCTAACTTCACTTGGCTTAATAACATTATAAATTAATGGATTATCCTCTAATGGCAATATACAATAGCAAAGCATATAGCCCCATTCTGCTGTTAATTGTGTAGCCTCAATATCAAGAATACCAATTGATTCTTTAATATCTTGTTCTCTAAGAAAACAATTAAAATGGCTTATGTATCTATGACCATGTGCATTACATCTATGGTTTCTAAGCCATATTAACTCATCACCAGTAGCATCCATTATATTTTTACATTCTGGTTTGTCATTCATTATTCTCTCCTTTATATTCCCTTTCTATTGCAGCAAAAGCAGCAAAATCTATGAGTTTATATAACATCTCAGAATCAACATTTGATAGTTTTAATTGTTTAAAATAATATCGTGGTATATTATTTTCTTCAGCAAAGTCATATTCTTTATTACCACCATAAGATGATTCCCATTGATGACAAAATAATCCATGACAATATTTTTCAATAATTTCTAAGTCAGCATTTAAAATATCATCTTCTGTTAGTTTACCTTGTGTATATAATATTTGGATTATTAAATCTACTTCTCCAGGACAATACCAATCTACTTCAGGATAAATTTCTCTTAACAATTTTACATTTTCTTTTGCTCTCCTACAATTATTTTGCATATAAGCAATAGAAGCATCCTTTCCTGCTGCCCCACGAATAGGATGAGAATAATATATCATTGGTTTTTTATTCATTTGTTCTATCCTCCGTTAAAAATTTTTCAAATGGTCTATCATCAAACTCATTATATTTACTTGCATAAGTGATATATGTAGTTAAAAAAGCTAAATTACAAATAGCGTGTTTTATATGGTTAATTCCAGATTCTCCGTCATCATCTTTTCCTTCCCACCAATCTATTAGATGTCTTAGTGTAGCTGCGTATATTCTACTAAAAGCAATTCCACCAGCCCAATTATATTCATCATATTTTGCAGCCCCATGTCCACAGACTTGAGCAATAGCTTTTATAGCTGTAGTTGGTACTAAATCCATTCTCAATTTATCTTTATCAAACTTTAAACCTTCACTCATTTTATTATTTCCTTTAAATCTTTATTTGTAAAATTTGTTAGCCTTCTCCTTGAATCATCTTTTTTACAAGCAGCAGGACAAATATCGAATTGCTGTCTTTTTCTAAAAAGATGTTTTTCTTTGCATATTCCTTCACATCTTTTTTTATTACAAGCACAATAAATATCAATTTGCATTTTGTTTTCCTATTCGCCCACCCAACCTAACCCATAATTGTTTAATCTTGATTACTTTCCAAAAAGTTTTGGAAATAGCTTTTCATATAGTGGTCTAAGAAATACACCTAATATATGAACACCAAACAATATTGCTATTGTACCCATACTAATCTCCTTTACTGAATCTTATTTAATAAACAGACTACTAACAATGTAATACAAATAATTAAAGTAATTAATACTGAATTGCTCATTTCTTTTCCTTTCATTTTTAATTTATTTTTTCAACTACCGAGACCGAGACCCAGACCGAGGCCACATTTCAGACCAAGACTGAAACCACAGTCCAGACCGAGACCGAGACCAAGACCACAGTCCAGACTGAGACCGAGACCCAGACTGAGACCGAGACCCAGACCGAGACCAAGGCTGAGACCAAGCCTTTAAAAATAATATATTAATCATTTTTGCTCCTTTGGCAAAGTGTGTCTCCAAGGGAAAAAGTCAACAACAGAATTTAAATTAACAAAAACAGTACCAACAGGCTCAACTTCACTTAATTTTCCTTCTTTAATTGCGTTCATAAATCGACCGCTATCTGCTATCCAAGACGCATCTTCTAATTGAAGAAAATTTCCAATTTGCTTTATTGCCTTACCCACAGAATGATATGTTACAGTTCTAAAAAACCATTTTTTACCAATTAAATCTTCATAGCTATCAATCTCAATTTTTTCTTCTTCTGTTAATTGACTTTTAATTTTTTCATAAGTTTCATCACTGATTTCTATTTTTCTTGACATTTTATTTCCTTTCATTTTTTTTCAACATAACCATAACCTTGACATATCAAACATTTTGTTTTTATTTTTTCATTTTTTTGCACTCCAAAATCTTCTAAATATCCTTTACCATTACATTGTGGACAAACCACACCAAAAATTCTTAGATAGTTCTTATCATACTTTTCTTTATTCACAGGTCTATACCAATCACCTTTTCCTGCATCTGATTTACTCATAACCTAAAACCTTAAATGCTTCTTGTTCCTTTTTAGTTAATTCATTTTTATATTTATGAATTAATTTCCCATCTTTTTTCCAAAGTAATAAATCTATGCAAGTAAATATGTTTACATTTTCCATTTTCATCATAACAGTTTCTTGCTGCACGAAAACCATTCATATATTTCATAGCGTGCCATTTGTATTGTGAAACTTTTTTAAAATCTTCATCATCTACAATAGCCTTTTGATTTTGTGTTAATGAAATTTCAGCCATTTAATTTATCCTTTGTCTTAATGTTTGATACCAATTTTTTAGTAGCTTTATCTTGAATAGAATTTGCCATATCCTTAAACCCCTCCCAAGTTAACTTTTTAGACCTCTGAACAGATAAAACAGTTTGTTTCAACGCTCTATTTCTAACTAATACAGTATAAACCATTAAAGCTAAACTACCCACTAAACAACAAGCAGCAATCCATACAGCATATCTTGAAATCATTAGTACCATACTTAATACTAAAAAACAAGCTGCCATCAACTGTAATCCTTTATTATGCCCATTAAGAAAAGCAAAGAAACTTGCACCACAGCCAAGTATAGCAGCAGTAGCCAGCCAGTTAGTTTTATAGATAGTTCTATAAATCATATCCTCCGGTTCATTAATAATGGGAATATTGTTATCCTTTTTTTGAAATATATGACAACCGCTGACTGCTGCACATATAAAAATAATTAACAATATTGTTATTATTATTTCAATTATTTTATATATGTTCATTATTATATCTCCTTTTTAATTCACATTCTAATTTTATACAGTTTATTTCTTGACAGGTTAAGTAATTGTGTCGCCGTATCTGGGTAATAATCCAATGTATAGATTTCCTTACCTTCCGAGTAACTTCTTTATTCTTACCATCGGGATATATTATATGATGATTCTGTATTATTTGTTTTTTCTTCTTAGCCACATTAAATCCAAACATTAGTTTTTTCTATAATTTTATCTAATTTTTCTTTAGTTAAACCGTTGTCTTTCCACATTCTTAAATCTTTTATCCCTATTGGTGGAGCTATAATTTTCACTTGGTATTTTTTCTTTAATCTATCAGCTAAACTTTTAGCTCCACGGATTCCTGGGTTATCATTATCCGTTATTATTACAACTTCTTTACAATTACTGCAATTTATATTTAAATAATTTTCAACCATTCCCTCACAACTGTTACAAGATGGTCTGCCAATAGCAGCAAATCCATAATTTTTTGTTGCAACCACACAATCACTCAATCCCTCTGTAATAATAACTTGTTGACAATTTGAGAAAACATTCCCTAATTCTTTTATAAACAATCCGAGTTTACTTCCTTCCACAGAACATTTACTATTATCTAAAAATCTTCTTTGTATTCCTATTATCTCTCGATATTCATTTCTCATAGGGATAGTATAACAATTTGTATAAATATCCCAACCAATCATAAAATCTCTTGATGAGCCTTTATAAAATAAATCTCCAGGATAACCTAAATTTAATCCTCCACTTAAATAATCAAGAACTAACCCAAACCAATTAATATCAACAGGTTTGCTTCTTTTCTCTTTTTTCATTTCATATTTCTTTGGTAAATCCATATATCCTTTAGCCCCACAAGCAAAACATTTATAAAATCCTGCCATTGCCCCTCTTTTTATAATATAAAGATTAGGTGTGTTAGAGTCCTTATGGTAAGGACAGAAAGCTATGATATTTTTTCTTGTTTCCTTAGCAATTTTTAAATCAGAGAATTTCAAAACCCTTCCTCTCTATTTCTAAAACTCATTAAAGCTGGATGAAATTGCACCTTAGCTGTACCTGTTGGCCCTTGCCTATTCTTTGCTATAATAAACTCAGCTTCTTCCGGCAATAAAGAATAGCTATCAGCATTTTCCATTCTTGCATAATAACCAGGATTATGAATAAGGATTGCAATATCAGCAGCTTGCTCAACACCACCTGATTCCCTGAAATCACTCATTCTTGGTTTATGGTCATCACGTTCTTCAACCTTTCTACTTAATTGACATAATAAAATAGTAGCCACATTATATTTCTTAGCAACTGCTCTAATACCGTAAACAATCCTATCAATTTCTTCATATCTTGCTGTTTGTCTATCTTTTAATCTCATCATCTGTAAATAATCAATAATCACACAATCAGTTGTATGTTTGTCAAGTTTTAATTGCAATATACCTGGACTAAGAAAAGGTGAATCATCAATGTTAATATCATAATGTCCTAATTCCATACCAGCATTATAAAGAGCATCTTTTTCATTTTGATTTAATTCTTCTGTTTTCACTTTATGTAATCCAACACCAGCTAAATTACATATCATTCTCTCAACTATTGATTTCTTATCCATTTCCAAACTAAATAAAGTTACTGATTTTTCTTTTCCTACATTTAATGCTATATCAACCATCCAACTGCTTTTACCAATTGATGCTCTACCGCCTACAACTGTTAAACATTTCTTATGAAATCCTCTTGTAAACTTATCAAGCTCATCAATACCTGATTTAATTCCTTCTTCCTCTTTATCAATATTAATAAGGACTTGTTGTATATCTTGCTGTATAGGAATAATTGTTTCATTGTTCACTTTTTATCTTTCTTTGTTTGTCTCTTTTTCCAAGTAATTTCAACATCTACTGGAATAACTTGTTCATTAACAGAAAATTCCGTTTCTATTCCTGTTGTAAAGTCTATTGCAAAAGAGTCAACGTGTATCAATAGAGTCAACATCCACAAAGTATCATCCGCAATAAAACAATCCCCTTGTTTTAATTCTGCAATAGAAATTAAACCA
>Ga0209427_10008945_pt1 | contig 11209 bp, 12 predicted proteins | sample DeeMarSWOR136_30_FD_187465 | JGI IMG/M metagenome (GOLD analysis project Ga0209427, IMG submission 187465) | Marine sediment microbial communities from White Oak River estuary, North Carolina - WOR-1-36_30 (SPAdes) (version 2) | ecosystem: Environmental > Aquatic > Marine > Intertidal zone >... | reverse complement strand
CAGAAAAATGGCGTAAGTCTATTGGAGGTGACATTCTATCCGCTCCTGCAATCGGAGAGGATGGAACTGTATATATTGGAGATGGTAGAGATGATGGGTGTTTTCATGCTTTTGGACCTTTAAATTCTGATGCACCATCTGCTCCAGATATTGATGGTCCAAATCTTGGAATATCAGGGATAGATTATAATTTTTCCTTTGTTTCAAATGATCCAGATAATCAGAGAATAAAATATTATGTTGATTGGGGAGACGGAAACACAATAGAAACTGATTATCATGAGTCAGGTGAAGTCGTAACAATAAATCATACTTGGAATGCAAGAAAAACATATACTATTAAAGCAACAGCTGAAGATTTTTCTGGTGAACAAAGCGAGGAGTCAGAACATAAAATCAATATTCCACGCAACAAACCTGTTATTTTCAACTTTAATCTGTTAAGCTGGTTTTTAGAACGTTTCCCACTGTTGGAAAGACTGCATCTTCTTATAAGATTAGACTTTTAGGTCAAAAATTTGACTTTTGAGTCAAAATGAACTTTTAAGTCAAAGCCCCATTTTGGATGTTAAAAGTGTAGACACATGTTAGATGTTATTCTTAGTATACTATGATTTTTTACCGGTAAATACGAGACAAAATCTCCCCTTAAACCTATAAATTATTAAAATATAAAACGATTCGAAGATCTATAAAATCATTAAGTATTCAACAGATATAAAACATCAAAATGTGACATCATTTAGACGCACGAATCCCTATACAGGCACACTATCATATATATTCTTAATAAATTTCTAGTTGAGGTATACAAGCAAGATAAGAATCCCTCAAATCTTTCCTATCAATATGATGATAGATATCAATTGCCTCCTGACGGGCATCACCACGTAACTCCTTCACATACTCACGTCTCATACCATTCCTGAGCAACATTGTAGTATACCAATGTCTCATACAATGTGGAGTAAACCTATCCTGAATCCTATGACTATCCGGATTATGTAAACCGACTCGCGTTGCATATTTAACAATTAGCTCATAAATCGCATTACGACCCATCCGTCCTCCACGTTCATTCAAAAACAACGCTTTTGTACCTATGTTTTTACGATTACTTCTACTAACAATCCATCTTTTCAAAATCCTTGCACATTCATCATCAAAAAACACATCTAAATTAGTCCGTTTCCTTGCTGGCTTAAGATGGATACATTGTTCAACCCAGTCAACATCCTCAACGTTTAAATTCATAAGCTCCCGCCGTCTAATACCTGTTTTAGCAAGCAATACTGCAACAGCCTTATCACGCGGATCTATAATAGAATTAACCAATATACTCATCTCTTCAACAGAGATAATCTTCCTACGTGAATCACCCGTGTATTTCTTCTTTTTATACTCTTTCAGATATCTTCTCCTGAACTTGGGCATCGGGCTTTTATCAATAAACTCCCCGAATTCCAAAAACTCATAAAAAGACTCAACAGCAGTAAAATAACGACTGATAGTAGAAGAACTAAGCTTTTTATCAAATCTATTCTTTTTATTTTCAATATATATTTTAAAACGTTTCAAATCAGAGATATCAACATCCAATAAAGACTTATCAAAAAAACTGTTAAACTCCTTTAAACAAGATGAATAATTTAAAACAGTATTAACTGTAAGATTAGTACATTCAATATCCAGAAGATACTCCTTGATTAATTCATCATTACTTGATTGATGATAATCAGGAAAAATTATCGTCTTCTTTTTACTTACTCTTCCTTCCATTTCCACCCCTTAGTACCTGAAACTACCAAACCATAACCCTCCAATCTAGATAACTGATTAGAAATAGCCTTAACAGAATCAATCTCTGAAAAATCTACACCAAGACGAGAAAGAATCTCATCATTATCAACAAACCTATTCTGCCCATCCACAGCTTTTGCATCTTTAAGAAGAGATATCAATTCCCTGTCAAATTGTCTAACACCTTCAAAAGATTCATCTAAAAAAGGTTCTGCCCGATATTTTCTAATCTCCCTCTCCAAATTATCCCTTATTATTGTTACTTGTCGTAATTTACTCTGTATATCATATAACTCCTTTCGCAAATTTTTATTTTCCTCTTCCACATCTTTTTTACTTTTCGCTTCATCTTCAAGTTCAAGGATTGAATCTTCAATAGTATGAACTATCCATTTGGATAATGGCATTTTATTATTTTTTGCGATTTTATCCCATTTTTGTCTTTGTTCTAGTGTTGGTGCGTACACCCAGATGGCTCTTTTTTTAATAGTTTCAGTCTTACCCAAAATTATCCACCAAAAAGAGTAATATCTGAAAAGCTTATAAATTTTACTAGTAAATTAGTGCTCCCGTCGGGATTCGAACCCGAGTGGCCGGCTTTCTTCAGGTGGAAGTAGTGTTTTCTTCTGTCCTCGAAAGGCCGGAATGATTGGCCGGACTACACCACGGGAGCATTTGAATGTTATTAGATTTAATGCTGTGGATAAGGATTTTCATATATAACCTTTCATGTCGGTTAATGTTACTCCTTTATATATTAAATCCTCATTCCCAACAAAGGTAATGAGTTTAATGAATAAAGAAATTCTCAATAAAATTTCTATTATTCTTAAAAAACAACTTCTTAAAATTGCAACTGCTGAGTCTTGTACAGGTGGTTTAATTTCTCATACTCTTACAAATATTTCAGGTAGCTCAGATTATTTTGATAGAGGAATCATATCTTACAGTAATAAAGCAAAAATTGAGCTTTTAGGAGTTACTGAAGATCTTTTAGAAAAATATGGTGCTGTAAGTGAGCAAGTTGCAAAAGCTATGGCTACAGGTGTTAAAATCCGATCTAATGTTGATATTGGAATTGCTACAACTGGAATAGCTGGCCCTACTGGTGGAACCAAAGATAAACCAGTTGGGCTTGTTTATATAGCTGTATCCACAGATGATACTACAATCGTTAAGAAATTTCAATTCTCAGGAGATAGACTAGAAAATAAAGAAAATACCTGTGATGCGGCACTTCAAATGTTATTGGATATTATAACTGAATAAAACCTGTGATATATTATGTTAGAGATCAATGGATCATATGGCGAGGGTGGAGGACAGATACTTCGTAATGCAGTTGCTCTTGCAACTGTTATTCAAAAGCCAATAAAAATAAAAAATATTCGAGCTAATCGCCCGAATCCTGGAATAAAAGCTCAGCATTATATAACAATAAAAAGTATAACAGAACTCTGCAATGCTGAAACCAAGAATTTAGAAATCGGCTCATCCAAACTTACATTTATACCAGGTGATTTCAAAGGTGGTAATTACAAATTTGATATTGGTACTGCTGGAAGTATTACTCTTGTTTTTCAAGCTCTTATATTAGCTTCCTTAAAATCTAAAACAAAAACAAATATTAGGCTGACTGGTGGCACTGATGTTAAATGGTCACCTACCTGGGATTATTTTCAGAATGTTTTTATTCCAATTATAAAAAAAACCGGTATATCTGTAAATACTCAGCTGATAAAACGTGGTTATTATCCTAGAGGAGGTGGTGAGGCAGTAATAACAATTGATCCAATTTCAGAAATTAAACCATTGCAATTAGATATTGAACCTGAATTTTCTTTAGTAAAGGGTATTGTTCATATAGCTGAACTTTCAAATAATATCAGTAAGAGAATTAAAAATGCTACTATAAAGACATTAATTAGAAATGATTTACAATCAGATATTAAAATTGAGCAGAATTCTTCTCTATCCCCAGGCACTGGTATTACACTTTGGGCTGAATCTAATGATATCATCTTAGGATCAACTGTTTTAGGAGAAAGAGGTACATCTTCTGAAGAGATAGGTAAGAATGCAGCTACAAATCTCTTAAGTGAAATCAAATCAAATTCAACTCTAGATATCCATGCATTTGATCAGCTATTACCATATATGGCCATTGCTCAAGGAGCTTCATCATGTGTCGTTAAAAAAATGAGTAGTCATGCACAAACTAATATGTGGTTGATTAAACGCTTACTTGATACAAAATTTGAAGCTAAACAAGGAGAAGATCACATTAAAATTAATATTAATAAACCATAGAATATGTAGATAAAACATATAAAGAACAATTTTTTATCAAGTTTCTATGAAAATTGCACATATATCTGATATACATTGTAATTTTGGAACTGATTTTAACGAAAAAATGTTTGACAAAGCTGCATCAATGGTTAACAAAGTAGATGCTGATCTGGTCTTTATCTCAGGTGATCTAACAACAGATGGACTGCTTCCTGAATATGAACTTGCTGAAGAAAAACTTAAGCAGATTAAAGGCAAGTTGGCTATTGTTCCAGGTAATCATGATGAACGAAATCTTGGTTGGAAGTTATTCCCTGAGTTTTTTGATGACACAGATTTTATACATAGCTATGATGATGTTACAATTATAGGTCTTGCATCTAGTGAACCTGATAGAGATGATGGAAGACTTGGAAGAGGTAGACATAAAAGAATTGAAGAGGGTATTAAAAAGAAAAAAACAACAATTCTTGGTTTTCATCATCATGTAATACCTGTTCCTCATTCTGGTAGAGAGACAAATATTATTGAAGATGCAGGTGAAACACTTGATATCATTTTAAAAAATGAAATACCGTTGGTTCTTATGGGTCACAGACATGTTCCCTGGGCAGTTAAGATTCATAAAACATTGCTTGTAAATGCTGGGACATTTTCTTGTAATAGAACTAGAGCTCATTTTGGTAATACATTTAATATTGTTGATATTGAAGATGATGAAATAGAGGTAACTGTAGTAAATATTGGTAAAAATAAATCAAAAAAAATGATTGAGTTTAAACTCTCCGATGGATGCTGTATAAACAAATATTATGATTATGATGAATTATAATAGGTTATTTTATCTACTCCCAAACTAAATAATTAATTGCTGTTTCGGAAATATCCTCAGCATATTCTGCTATTCTTCTAATGCTTTCAACAATGTATCCTATTGATATTGCAATTGTTCCTTTTTGAATTAATGCTAATTCATTAATTTCTTCACAAAAAGCTACAAGTTTTTTAGTTGCCTCGATATTCTTATTTGAGGCTTGTATATCTTTTCTAAAAAATGATCCAATGCTTTTATTTACTATGTTTATCGCAAGGTCACTTGCAGAATGGATCTTATATACCATTTGTTTGTCTAAGTTTTTATCTGAAAGATTTAGTATATTTTTTGCGATTCTAACTATATGATCTCCTATTCGTTCAATAATCCGACTTATCAGATAATAGGTAGAAGTAATCTCGATTGTTATTTTCATTTTCTCTGCAAGGCTTACGTTTTGAAGTATAATGTTATGTTGGCGTGCCATTAACCAATGTAATCTATCCACTTCGTTGTCTCTTGAAATTATATCTTCTGCTATTTTTTTATCGCCTTTCTCAAGAGCACTAATGGCATCCTCGTGCATACTCCTAACGATAAGATGCATTCTTTTTATGGTGCTATTAAAAGGCATCTCTGCGGTTATAAGCAAATCTTTTATCAATACTGAATCATCAGTTTCCTCTATAACTTCTTGTCCTATTGTTATCTGAGTAAAATTTTTAATACTTGTTCTAACTGATGAGGGCATTCTTTCTTTTGATTTTATTTTAATTGAATTGTATCCTGCAATATATGCTCCAATTAATTGTCTTAATAAAAACTTTTTATCTGTGCTATTGCTCACTATAAATTGTTTTTCGCTTAAAATTTGCTTTTCTATCATTTTAGGAGTAATTAGTAAAGTACCATCAGATTGCCTTATCAGCCCTAATTGATCATTTTTCTTTATATTCACAGATTTTACCCATTCTTTGGGTAAAGTTATAACATAAGAGGATCCTCCAGTGATTTGAACTCTTCTAATTTCCATATAATTAACCTCTCAAATTCTTATCTATATATAATTATTAAGAATATATAGTTAAATATAGAATATGTAGAAAAACTATATATTTATAGTTAAGCATCTGGAGTCAGTAATAAAACAACAAGAAAAACAAGGGTTCCTAAAGACATGTTTATCTTATGGGGGTAATTACTAATTGGATGCTACGTTTTTACTGATAATAGGTGGCGCAAGTGCTATTGCTTTTTATATGGCATGGAGCATTGGCGCTAATGATGTTGCTAATTCAATGGCCACAGCAGTTGGTGCAAAAGCAATTACATTTAAACAGGCAGTGACTATTGCAGGTGTCCTAAGTTTCGTAGGAGCTGTTTTTGTTGGACCTCATGTTGCTGAGACTATCAAGGGTAAAATTGTAAATGTAGGTATAATCTCTCCAAACATATTATTGCTTGGTTTTGTATCATCCCTTCTTGCTGCTGCAATCTGGGTTACAGTCTCAACTTGGAAAGAAATGCCAATCTCAACAACTCATTCAATAATTGGAGCATTGATGGGTTTTGGAATCATTGCTGGTGGAATGTCATCTGTTAATTGGGGAAAAGTTGGATCTGTTGCTGCAAGTTGGGTACTTTCCCCTATTGCAGGTTGCATTCTTGCATTTTTAGTTTTTAAAATAATTGTGAAACTGATTTTTTCAAAAGATGACCCAGTTAAATCTGCAAAAATTATTGGACCAATTATAATTGGATTTACAGCTTTTTTAATAACCGCATCTTTATTGCTCAAAACATCATTAAGTAAAAGATTTGATATTTCTAATTCTGAAGGGATTATAATTGCAGCTATTGTTTCTTTCATTGTAGGAGCTCTAGGAATAGTTTTACTACGAAAAATTAAAGCTAAAAAAGTCGAAGATTACTCTACAGTTGAAGGAATTTTCAGAAAACTCCAGATTATTACTTCTTGTTATGTCGCTTTTTCTCACGGAGCTAACGATGTAGCAAATGCAATTGGTCCAGTTGCAGGAATTATACCTCTTGCTAGTACAGGTGAAATGAGTGCCACAGCTGATATCCCAATAGCTCTTTTGGCTCTTGGAGGAATTGGAATAGCTGTCGGATGTATGACATGGGGTCGTAAAGTTATGAGAACAGTCGGAGGGAAAATTACAAGTCTCACAAATACAAGGGGTTTTTCAGTTGATTTTGGAGCTGCAACAACAGTCCTTATCGCCTCAAAACTTGGCTTACCTATTTCAACATCACATACTGTTGTTGGTGCGGTAATTGGTGTTGGGCTTGCAAGGGGTTTAGAAGCTGTTGATTTAAGCATTATTAAAAAAATAATTGTATCGTGGTTATTGACGTTGCCAATAGCTGCTGGTACCTCTATAACAATTTTTTTATGTTTAAGAGTGATTGTTGGATAGAAATTGGGTGAAAAAAATGAATAAGAAAAAGAACCATTACAGAGCACCTATTCAAGATACATTTAGAAAAAAATCACCATTTGGTCAATTGTTAGATCACATGGGAAAAGTAAGAGAATGTACCCTTCTCCTTGGTGATGGTTTGGTTAATTATTCTAAAGGGGATTATAAGAATTTTTCTGAATTAACAGAGAATGTTTCGAAACTAGAACATGAAGCAGATATTATCAAAAGGAATTTACGGAATCATCTTCCTAAATCGTTGTTTATGCCTGTTGATAAGGGTAAGTTTATGTGGGCTCTAAGAGAACAAGACAAAATTTTAGATCATGCAGAAAACCTCGTTCGCATGTTAGATATGCGTCATACTAAAATCCCAAAAGAACTACAAGAAATATTCATAGCTCATGTTAAATTGGTAATGAAAACTGTGGAGGCTATGGAAGAAGCTGTTGAAAATATCAAGGATTTAATTGAAACAAGTTTTGTAAAACGAGAACGAGAACAAACCAAGAAATTAATTTGGAAGGTCCATGAATATGAATGGGAAGCGGATCAAAAGAAATATGAGATGACTCAAGGGATTTATAAACTTGAGAAGAAACTTGCCCCGATGGATGTTTATCACTTATTGAAAATATCTGATTGGGTTGATGATATAGCAGATCATGCTGAGAATGTTGCCGATTGGTTAAGATCAATGATAGCAAGATAAAAAAGTTATAAATTCTCTTTCTACTTTTTTATAATTCAATACAGTTTTAACTAAAGCTTCTAACTAAAAAAAATAAAATATTCTTTATTTATCTGTTAAATCAGAATCTTTTAATTCACATTATTTATTCTTGTTTTTATGAAGAATGAAGCATATGGATATATCTCTGAAGAAATCACTTTAGCAGTTGGCGAGAAGACAAAAATAAAATTAGGACTGGTAAATTCTATAACACTCATTTATAGTGGAATGATTTCAAAGGATATTTTTTCCATTAGCCTTCTTTATGGTAGTGGATATCAAGGTTATTCTTACAATCTCTACTATCCAAAAGAATCAAAAATTATTAAAATTGGTAATGAAACATTTTCAATTGTCAATGTAAATTCTGATCAGGTAATATTAAGAAAATAATAAGATAAAATTTTTAAAAAAATAGTGATAAATCAATATTTCTATTTTTTATAAAAAGAATAAAATTTGCAAAAAATTATAATCTTTAAATTATTTGAACAACAATGTTTAAATATTCAATAGGTATATCACATTAATCATATTTTAGGGAGGTAAGATTGAAAAGCCTACATATTCCTGAATAATGAACAATCAATCATCCAGAGAAGGACCCGCTATGATTAACAAAACTATATATTCAATTTTTCATCAAGGAAGCCGAACAATGTTTTATAGCAGTATTTTTTTCCCAAAAAAGATACGAAATGATGTGTTTATATGTTATGCTTTTGTCCGAAGGGCAGATGATCTTGTAGATACACCTCCAATAAATATAGAAGATTTTTATCAATTTAAGCAAAATTATGAACAAGCAAAAAAGGGTATAACAACAGGAGATATTGTTATTGACTCATTTGCAGACCTGGAAAGAAGAAAAAGATTTGATCCATCATGGACAGAGGCATTTATTAATTCTATGGAGATGGATTTAACAAAAAAAACCTATAATTCTGTAAAAGAACTCCTTGAATATGTATATGGTGCGGCTGAAGTTATGGGATTATACATGACTAACATTTTAGGTATAAACAAAGAAGCATATCCCTATGCAAGATTTTTAGGAAGATCAATGCAATGCATTAACGCCCTTCGAGATATCGCAGAGGATATCAAATTAGGTCGATCATATATCCCAGTTGAAGATCTAAAAGACCATAGATTAAAAAACCTTGAATACCAATATGTAAAACAACATCCTGAGAAATTTACAGATCTTATTAAAACACATATAACTAGATTCTGCTACTGGTTAGATACTGCAGAAAAAGGATATCATTTAATGCCAAAGCGATATCTTATTTCAGTAAAAACAGCGATGGATATGTATCAGTGGACTGCAGAACAAATCCTAAAAAATCCATTTATCGTCTATGAATGGAAGATTAAACCATGGATCACACATATACTTTCCACCGTTATTTTAAATCTGATTGATACCTCAACAAATAAAAAAAGGAATCCCTTATGCTTATATGAACCATCAGCACTCCCACAAATTGTACGATTATTATAAATAAAACCATAACTCAAAATAGACGTAATACTTTTTTTAACTTTAACATAATTTCTTCAATAATAAATACTACTATCGTTGTAAATTTTATTTATATAATTTTACAACATTAACATTTATTGGAAGATTCATAGATTTTGCAATAGCAGTACATTTGGTTCTTAAAAGATATGCAACTGGTTTATAATCTGTTTCAGAAAAAGCTTCATAGTTTGCCATACCCTTGCAAATAATAAGATCTGCTTTTTCAAGTGCCTTTTTTAAATCCGGAGGGATTTGTTCAAAATCTAAACCAATTGCAAAACAACCAGTTGTAAGAATTTCATCAGCATACTCATCAAATTTAAGCTCTTCAACATCCTTAATTGTTGCATCACTAATAATTGGCTCACCTTTAACAACGATTGTTAAGAAAATTTTAGGATTGAATTTTTTAAGCTCACGACAAAGTATTTTATCAAAAACAATCTCGCCACAATTATCTGTAAAAAGTAAAACATTTTTTGAATTTTTTAATATATCTTTTATCTCATCAGTATCATCATGCCCAAGATCCTCTGCAAAGGTTTCCTCAAAAATCTCACTAAGCTTTTCTGGATGAGTACTTCCGCCAGGGATTCCAAAATCCATCAGGTTTCCAATAATTGATGCAAGCATGGTTATTCTTAAAGGATCATCTGAGCATTCAATAAGTTCATTAACTCTTGGAACCAATGATTGTGCGATTTTATTACTCTGCTTTTTTAAACCGAGGTAGGGATCATCGTCACCTAATGTTTCATAGGCAATCTTATGAACCTTAGTTGCTATTGTTGCACTACTATCATTTGGATTATAAAGCTCTAAAAGATGTTTACATGCGTTATTAATGGTTTTTAATCTCAGTAGTGCATCATCTGTGCTTAGTTCAACTTCAAAAATGATACGCTTAAGAAGACATGTTACACATTCTGTTTGAATTTTCATATAGAAACCTGAATTAAAAACATATATTATAGTCTTACTAACAAAAAAACTCCCAAAAATAAATTAACCTTTTAAGTAAGCATGTTTTTGAAAAAATATTATGGAAAATGGAATATTAATTCAGAAAATACAACATAAATCAAAAATATGTATCCTCTTTCATTTGTTGATCCAAATGAGTAATCACCATTTTGGGTCCGAAAAACACCAGATATGGACATTGTTGCATCACCAAATCCAATAAGAGGTAACACTTTAAATTCACCCTCTGCAGATCCTGGATCAATTGATACAGCAAACTCTTTTGATAAGTTTCCTCCGATCAGCATAACCATTGCACCTGTTGAAATATCAATTGATAAATTACCAATTACTGGTTCTGTTCCCAAATTATTGACATTAATAATATATCCAAATAATCCCCCTTGAATAGATATTTCAAGTTCAAATTCTTGCATATTTATATTATTATTTACCATTTGTTTATTACTAGGTATAGCAACAGCTCCAATCCCACCTAGAACTAGAATGCTAATTACTAATAATGTAAGGATTTTTTTCATAATCTTTTTTTCTCCCTTGTATTATAAAAGGAATTATAATATATATAAATTTTTGCAAAATGTAATGTCAAGTAAGATCGGTAACATTTT
>Ga0209427_10008944_pt1 | contig 11210 bp, 7 predicted proteins | sample DeeMarSWOR136_30_FD_187465 | JGI IMG/M metagenome (GOLD analysis project Ga0209427, IMG submission 187465) | Marine sediment microbial communities from White Oak River estuary, North Carolina - WOR-1-36_30 (SPAdes) (version 2) | ecosystem: Environmental > Aquatic > Marine > Intertidal zone >... | reverse complement strand
TGTCCAGCACCTGGGTAGCGGTGAAGACTGTGCAATAACTCCCGATCTGGGCGGTCTTGCTGGCCGCCTGCGCGAGGCCATTGAGGTCTCCGATCGGGATATCTAACTTGTGCGCGATCTCCTCCAGGAAAGCTCCAGTGCCGGCGGCGCACTTGCGGTTGATCTTGAAGCCGACACGCCTGCCCTGCGCATCGAGCTTGATGATTTTGCAGTCCTGACCACCGATGTCCACGACGGTGATCGCTTGAGGAAAGTAGTGGTAGCATCCCCACCCGTGGCAGGCAATCTCGGTCCTGGTGTCGTGTGCAAAACGGACGTTCCTTCGGCCATAACCCGTTGCGATGATCGCCTGGATTGTCTCCTCGGCGACCTGCGCCTGCACTTTCGCTTCCTCAAAGGCCGCAGTCGCTGCTGAGGCGAGGTCCGTCCCCGAGCGCCTGACAAAACGCCCGAGCACTCGCCTGTTGGCGTCAATGATCACCGCCTTGGTGGTTGTCGTCCCTACGTCAATGCCTGCGAAGGCCCTGTTCTCTGCCATTCCTCACTAGCCGCCTTGCCGCAGTTAGATGTCTGCCTACTGCTGCTGGCCACCGTTCTCTACTGATGCTCTGCTGGTGCCGAAGACTTCATCTCCAGTCCCTTGATGAGTGCTGTGATGGCACTATTGTAGGGGGTCTCAATGCCGAGGGCGCGGCCACGTTCCGCGATCTTCCCGTTGAGCCAGTCAATCTCAGTCGGAGTCCCACGCTCAATGTCCTGGTGCATTGAGGTCTTGTGATAGCCTGCCTTTCGCAGGTACTGGACGCAGTGCTCAAAGAATCCCTCGTCAAACGTTACTCCGGCAGCTTCGGCCACCCGGATCCCCTCCCTGAGCAGCTCCTCGACCAGCAACTCGCTGATCTCCAAGTCCATCATGTCCTTCATCGGCTTGCGGGTCAAGGCACATACTGGGCTGAGGGCAGCGTTGAGAATGGCTTTCGCCCACTCGTGCTTCTTGATATCAGTCGTGAATTGTGTCTCGAGCCCTGCCTTTGACATCGCATCCGCGATCTGGCGGGCCAGCGCCTCACCCTTGGCCGTCACCGAGCCGATATAGTTGGGCGGATTGAAGAACGACATCCAGATCAGTCCATCTCCCACGCGGCTGCCGGCATAGTTCACCACGACGCGCAGCACATTGTCCGCGCCAAAGGCCTCGGCCAGAAACTCCTCATTGCCAAGCCCATTTTGGCAACTGATGAAACGCGCCCCGGGACGGGCTGCCCGCTTGATTTGGGGAATGAGCAGTGGCATGATGGACGCCTTGGTGGAGATAACAATCGTGTCTACCTCAGGATAACTGGACAATTCAGAAACGCTGTGTGCCAGCCTCTCGCACCTTGCGGTCATCTCCGACACGCCCGTGATGCAAAGTCCGTCTGCCTCTATTGCATCCAGATGATCCTTCAGGATGTCGCACAACACCACATAGTGGCCAGCGTGGGCCAGGTGAGCACCCAGGATTGCACCGGTCGGACCAGCGCCAATAATGGCGATCTTGGGTTCGCTTGGCATGCCCTCACCGTCCTTTCTTCTATTCGCCAGCCATTGATTGTGCGTCAGTGTATCGTTCTCGCAGTCTCCTGTGTAGCGCCTTCCCCGAGCCCGTCCTTGGCATCTCTTCCTCAGATATCAGGCGTACAGCTTTGGGTCGCTTGTAGCTAGCCAGCTTCTCCCGGCAGAGGGCGATGATCTCCTCCTCTGCAGGCGGGTTGGCAGGGTCTTTGGGTATGACGAACGCTGTCACTGCCTCTCCCCATTTCTCGTGAGGCAAGCCGACCACCGCTACATCAAGGACACCAGGATGAGCGCCGACCACTTTCTCCACCTCGCTGGGGTACACATGCTCGCCGCCGGTAATGATCAAGTTGTCTTTGCGGTCTAGGATCTCGAAGAAGCCGTCCTCGTCACGTCTGGCCATGTCGCGAGCCGTGAACCACTCCCCCCTGAAAGAGGCAGCGGTCTTTTCAGGCATCTTGTAGTACTCGTCGAAGAGCATTGGTCCTCGGGAGTACAGCTCACCTATCTCTCCGACTGGTACCTCTCTTCCTTCCTCATCCAGGATTTTGACCAAGTCTGTGCCCAACGACTCAAAGCCGATGGAGCCCAGCTTCCTCATCTGATCCTCGGGTTTGAGCACAGTGACTATACCGGCCTCTGTAGAACCATAGGCCTCGTAGAGCTGGACGCCCGGGAAGAACTCCATAACCGCCAGCTTCATATCCTTCCTTACTGGAGCCGAGGAGCAGAGCAACTTCCTTATCGAGCTTAGGTCACGCTTCCTCGCCCTCTCCGACGCGTTCAGTATGAGGCTGTAATGCGTCGGGATCAGCGAGATAAACGTGATCCTCTCTCTCTCGATGATCTCCAGTACCTCTTCCGCTCTGAAGGATCGCGCTGGGTGGATATAGGCCGACCCGCCGATATACGTGAAGGTGAAAGTGAAGAACGTAGAGTTGATGTGGCACAACGGCATGATGTTCAGGCAGACGTCGTGCTCGTCAAATCCAAAGTCAGCAGCGTTGATGAGATAGAACGCGATGTGTGACTCGTGGGAGCGCACAACCCCCTTTGGTTTCCCAGTGGTACCCGACGTGTAGATCAGGATCCAGGTGTCCTGTGGCTCTACCTTCACTTGTGGTTCGCTCTCTGGAGCCACTCGGATGAACTCCTCAAACTCTCTGTATCCCTCCCTCTTTTCGCCCACAACGATGTATCTGCCCGGCGCAATGTTGCTCAGGCTCGGCTTGATGGTGTCCACCATCGAAGTGAATTCGTCGTGTACGACGAGCGCCCGAGCATCGGAGTTGCGGACGATATACTCTATCTCTGGGCCAACCAGACGGAAGTTCACTGGCACGATGACGAGTCCCGTCTTGGCCGTAGCCAGATAGACCTCTATGATCTCGATGCTGTTTTCGAGCAGCACCGCGACCTTGTCCCCCTTGCTCAAGCCAAGAGAGAGCAGGCTGTGAGCCAGCCTGTTAACGCGCTTGTTCACCTCTGGGTATGTGAAGCTTCTCTCTCTGTCCTTAAGCGCTACGGTATCCGGGAACTTCTTCGCGTTCACTTTGAGCATTTGGCCCAGGTTCATCCAGCAGGTCATATCCGCCTCCGCTTAGATGCCAACTCGAGCGTCCACGACAAAGACGCGATCCTCATAAGCGATAATGGGATTGAGGTCCATCTCTTGGATCATAGGCAAATCGGTGACCAACTGGGAGAGGCGCTGGATGGTCTCAATGATCCCTGCCTCGTCCACTCCCTTCTCTCCTCGCACCCCCTTCAATAGTGGCGCTGCCCGGATGGACGAGAGCATTTCTCGCGCCTCCACCCCTGTGACGGGAGAGATCTTAAAGGCCACATCCTTCAGGATCTCGACATAGACGCCGCCAATTCCAAACATCACCAGGTGTCCAAGACCCTCCTGGGCCTTTGCCCCTATGATGACCTCTCTGCCACCTGGGAGGTACTTCTGGACTAGAAACCGCAGGTCCTCAGTCTTGAGTCTCTGCTCCATTCCTTCCGCCGCGGAGCGAACGGCACCGCCGTTCCGTAGGTCCACGGCCACCCCACCCACGTCGCTCTTGTGCGTGATGCTTTCGGAGTCAGCCTTGACCGCCACGGGCATGCCGATCTCAACCGCGGCTTTCTCGGCCTCCTCTGCACTGCGCGCTACGCGCCAGTCAGCAACAGGGATCCCGTAGGCGCTCAGTAGTTCGTACACATCACCGGCGCAGAGGGCTTTTCGCCCGGCTTGTGTTGCCTTCTGCAGGATGTCTTCTGCCTTGCACCGGTCAACATCGTCGAAGCTTCGTGGCTTACCGATCTCCCGGGAACGAATCTCACTATAGCGCGCCAGCGCAGTTAGCGCCCTGGCTGCCGTCCCGGGGAGACTATAGCACGGGACGCCCCCATCCCTCAGAATCCGCAGAGTCTCCGTCCACTGACGTCTATCCGTCATCAGGTTGCAGACGATGGGTTTTCTCCCCTCCTTGCTCACCTCAACAATCTCTCGCGCGATGGGTTCTGTATCCACAAAGAACGGTGTGACAAAGTTGATGTAGAGGGTGTCAATCTGCTCCTCATCCATCAGCACGTCCATTGCAGCGCGAAAGTGCTCTGCCCCAGCGGTAGCGAGTACATCTATGGGATTGCGGATCGAGGCTTCGGGGAACAGACTCTCCTTTAGCACCTCCTTTGCCCTCTCAGAAAGCGGAGGTATCTCCAGCCCGGCACTCACGAAGATGTCCGTCGCAATAACTGCAGGTCCTCCCGTATTTGTGATCATGCCCACTCGCTTGCCCCGTGGAATGGGCTGAGAGGCAAAAGCGATGGCCGCTTGACACAGTTCCCCCTCATCTCTGAAGGAAAGAATCCCTGTCTTCTCAAAGATGAGATCGGTTGCGATATCCTGCTTTGCCAGCCCGCCGGTGTGGGAAGCGGCTGCTCTCGCTCCCTGTGCGGTGCGACCTGCCTTCATAGCAAGGATAGGCTTTTTGGCTGCCACCGCCTTGGCCACTTCCATGAACATCTCCGGGTCTCTTAGACCCTCGACGTACAGCACGATCACCCGAGTCTCATGATCAGCACCCAGATACTGGACGATCTCCGGGATTGTGACATCGCATGCGTTCCCGTTAGAGGCGTATATCCTTGTGCCGATGTCCGCTTCAGAAAAGGCCTGATGGATCACCTCAGCTACACCGCCGCTGAGAGAGACAATGGAGATAGATCCCGGCTTTGGCTTTGTGAATGTAAAGTTGCAGTAAGCGCGCACGTCAGGATCTGTGTTGATGATCCCCTGGCAGTTGGGGCCAAGTATCCTGATACCGTGCTCCTTGGCCCTGGCGAGGCAATCCTTCTGTATGGACGCACCCTCTGGCCCAACCTCCGCAAAGCCCCCCCCGTTAAGGATTGCGAACTTGACGCCCTTCTTCCCACAGTCGTCGATAGCCTGGGGCACGTACTTGGCTGGGATGACCATGTGTACAACATCAACGTCAGTTGGGACATCCAAGATCGACTTGTAGGCCTTGACACCGTGGATCTCATCCGCTTTCAGGCTTATTGGGTAGATTGACCCTGTGAACCCAAAGTCCAGAAGGTTCTTGACAATCCTGTTACCTATCGAGAGTTCCTTGGTCGAGGCACCAATGACTGCTACCGACTTGGGCCTAAACAGCGCGTCCAGCATCCCCTCCTCCGTATCCGCCGGTTATGGTGCATTCTATTTGCTCTCCGCAAGTTGTTCGATAAAGGCCTCGACATTCGTGTTGGTCTGCTCATCAGACAGACACCGCAAGTCGTTCAGATCTGCGTTTATGGTTAGGCTTGGCACTCCTGTCTCCTGCTCAAGCCGTTGTGGCATGCCGTAACGAGAGTTGGAGTTGTTGGGGCAGGTCCTGGCATCGTGGTAAATGATACCATCAAGTCTGAAGAAATCGATCATTTCCTTTATGTACTGCTCTTTGGCCTCGTCTGATCGGACGATGAACAGTTCTGTGTATGCCCTAGCCATGCTTGTGAATGGATCGGCGGCGTCAAAAGCAGAGAATACCCAGCTGTTGCAGTAGGTAGACGCAAGCACACAGGCCTTCAGACCGGCAAGGAGCTCGGAGTGCGCTCTCAGCCTGCCCCAGATAGGCATGCCTTCCCAGTAGATCCTGAAACGCTCGCCTTCCACGGCCCCAACGCCATTCCTGACCCTCTCCTCCAACTCGGCGAGCAAAACTCTGTAGAAGGTTACCGCCCGCTGGGTACCTCTCCCCACCACAGCGGGCCCCATGAGCGTGGTACCATCAAAGAATGTCAGAGGCGACGGGGCGGCAGCAGCCGTATCCAGGACCTTTTTCCAAAGATCAGAGCACTCCCGAGACAGTGTCACGACTCTCTTGAGTTCATCCATCTCGAACCTAGTGCCTGAGATTGCCTCCAAGGGCTCAATCATCCCCTCCATCTGCTTGGCTACGGACGAGACGTGGCTCTCAGTGACATCCTTGACACCTCTGTGGGTATGAATACCAACGATCGGGGCGTTGAATTGCCTGGCATACCAGGCAAACCAATCCTGAACGTCCCTGCATTGGTTGGTGTTAAAGACCAGCACATCCGGCTTGGGTATGCTCTCAATCCCCTCATATGCCTTTGCCAGTGGCGTTACCCCCTGCAGGTAAGCCCCGATATCCGCCGTCAGGTATGAACAGATTTCGGGTGAGTAGCCCAGTGCATTGGCGTAGGGTATGAGTTCCGTGGCCATGCGTGTTGCACCTAGCATTGCGGAGTGGGTCTCAGGAAAGTAAACCAGGAAGCCCATGGCCCTCAGTATTTCGGCAGGACCAACGCTTGAGCACCACGCCACCTTCTTGTCACCCGTCCTGGAAGCATGATCAAGCTCATAGTAGTAATCGGCCATGAACTGCTTCATCTCAGCAGCGGCTTCTATCTTCTTCCTCTTTACCTTCCCCTCTTCAGCCATGAGGCATCCTCCCGCCAGCGTTCAGCATGCAGATGTGAGTAGTCTGGTAGCACGTAATCACCATCTGCTGCCTACTGCCCCTTGAACTCCGGCTTCCTGCGCTCCAGAAAGGCCGTCATGCCCTCCTCCTGATCCTCGGTGCCGAAGGTTAGCGTCACCGCCTCCAATTCAAAGGCCAATCCAGCGTCCAAGCCCGTCTGCAACGCCTGGTTGATCGCCGCCTTGGCCCGCGCGACAGCGACCGGGCCCTGCCCGGCGATGCGCTTCGCCAGGCGTCGCGCCTCAGCCATCAGCTGCTGGGGCGGCACCACCCGGTTGACCAGCCCCATGCGCACTGCCTCATCGGCGCTGATATGGTCGCCGGTGAAGATCAACTCACACGCTCGCCCTTTGCCAATCAGCCGCGTCGCACGCTGCGTCCCACCTTGGCCGGGGAAGATGCCCAGCCCCACCTCAGGGAAGCCCATCCGTGCCTCGGTTGAGGCCAGGCGGATGTCACAGGCGAGTGCGAGTTCCAATCCCCCGCCAAGTGCGAACCCATTGATTGCGGCGATCACCGGTTTCTCCAACCTCTCGATGTCATTCATCACGCCGTTGCCGAACTGGGTAAACTCCCGGATTGCGATCAGATCCTTGGTCAGCATGGCCCGCACGTCAGCCCCGGCGACAAAGGCCGGACCCTCGCCGGTGATGATCACGACCCGCACGCCTCGGTCATCTCTCGCCTGCGCGACGGCCTCCTTCAGCTCCCGCAGCACTTTCTCGTTGAGGGCATTCATGACCTCTGGCCGGTTGATCGTGATGGTAGCGATGCCCTCTTCAACGCTTAGCTTCACATCGCGCAGCGTCCAAGGCTCGCCTGCGGCCGCACGTTGGCGCAAGAGTTGCGGCACGTCGAAGGAAGGGTGGCGCGCAGCCAATTGCTCCACCACTTCCAGTGCCCGCTCCACTCCCAGATCGTTCATCATGCCGAAGGGGCCCCGCGCCCAGCGCAGCCCCACCAGCGCCCCACGGTCGGTATCCTCCGCGGAGGCCACGCCCTCCTCGACCAGTTGCGCGGCCACGCCAAAGGCGACGCCCAGCAATCGCTCGCCGACAGCGGTCTTGGCTGCCTCGTTGATCTCACCCTCCACCTCCCACGGCTGACCAGGCTCGAACTGGGCAGCCAAGGCGGCAGCAGGCGCGTAGAACTCGCCCAGCGCCTGGCCCAGTGAACTGGTCGAGTGGTAGGCGATGGGAATTCCGGTGGCGTTCATCAGCGCAAATGGCCCCATGCCGATTCGAAAGGTCTCGCGGGCGGCCGCGTCAATGGTGGGGATGTTCGCCACGCCGTCGTCCAGCATTCGTGCCGCCTCGTTGAGCCACGGGACAAAGAAGCGGTTCACGGCAAACCCCGGCGCGTCCTTGACCACGATGGCGATCTTGCCCCCAGCACGGGCGAACACAAGCAGCGCCTCGACCACCTCGGGTGCGGTCTGCTCAGTGACGACTATCTCGAGCAAGCGGTTGATGACGGCAGGGAAAAAGTAGTGCAGTCCGGCCACCTTCTCCGGCCTGGCAGTGGCAGCCGCCATCTCGGCAATAGAGAGCGATGACGTGTTGCTGGCCAGAATGGTCCCCTCGTGACAGATGTCATCGAGTTCTTGGAACAGCTTCTGCTTAGCTGCCAGGTTCTCGTAGATGGCCTCGATCACCAGATCGCAGCCGGCCAGATCCTGCACCTCGGTCGTCCCGCGGATGCGCGCCCAGGTCACATCACGCTTGGCTTGGCTTAGCTTCTTCTTCTCCACGCCCTTGTCCAGGAACGCGCTGATGTGTCCCAGCCCCTTCTCCAGCAGCTCCTCGTTCATCTCGCGCACCACGGTCTCGTAGCCGGCCTGCGCCGCGACCTGGGCGATGCCTGCACCCATTAACCCGCAGCCAACTACTCCGACTTTTCTGATGTCCATCAGAATCTCCTCCTCACTTCTGACTACTGCCCAGTCCCAGAATTCGCGCTGCGTTGCCACCCAGGATCTTTTCCTTCGTCTCCTCCTTCAGTGGCAGCCCGCGGATGACCTCGATATTGCGCTTGATGTGCGGCATCCCGGGCCAATCGGACCCGAACACGACCTTGTCCGCTACCTGCTCCAGCTCCGGGAAGTAGACCAGCAACTTCTGCGGCGGCAGGCCAGAGATCTCCATGTACATATTGGCGTGCAGCTTGGCCAGGAAATAGGCGCGATCGTACCAGAAACCCCGCCCACTGTGCACCATCAGCAACGTGAGATCGGGAAAGTCGACCGCCACGTCATCCATGTAAAGCGGGTCGCCGTACTTGAGCCGCGCCCCCCGGAAGATAGATGAGCCAGTGTGGATCATCACCGGTATCTGCAATTCCTGAGCCTTGGCATAGAGCGGGTAGAGCCGGCTCTCGTTAGCATAAAAGTGCTGGTAGGTCGGGTAGAGCTTCACACCGCGGAAACCCATTTCCGTGACGTACCACTCCAGCTGGCCGGCCAGGTCAGCTATCAGGAAGGGATTGATATTGCAGAATGGGATCAAGCGGTCGATCCCTCGACACAGCTCAGCTACCCCCTCGTTGCTCAGCACGCCGGTGGTGATGGGGCTGAGTTCGGCTAGCGCAACGGCATAGTCCACGCCGTTGTCGGCCAGGTAGCTCACAATCCGCTCGCGTGTCAGAACGTCGCTGACGAACGATTGTGGGTCGTCCAGCTCATTCTTCATCCACTCTATGACCCAGGGATGCATCTCGTGGTAGAGCCCGGCGTGTAGGTGAAAGTCAATTACCGGCGTCATGTCAGAAATCCGGGGTCAATACAATCCGCTTCGTCAGCTTGCCCGTGTGAGCCTCCTCAAACGTCTCCCGGATCGTGCTCATCGGGCGGATCTCGACGAACGGCTCAATCTGGATGCGTCCGTCGAGCACCATCTGCAGCGCGGCCGGGTAATGCTTGGGCAGGCAGCCCCAGGTACCGATGATCTCAGCGTCAAAGGCCATCAACCGAGAGAGGGAATACTCGTTGACGTCGGCCGAGAACCCGATCCAGATCAGTTTGCCGACGAAGGAGAGCAAAGCCAGGGAAATCTCCTGCCCGGCTTTGGCCCCTGTCACCTCGAAGATCTTCCAGCCGAAGTTGCTTGGCAGACCGTGCTCCTTGCACAGGGCGCGGAATTCGTTTCGTACCTCCTTGACATCCTTGTTGGCGGAGTGGATGACAAAGTCAGCACCGTACTGGAGCGCGCGCTCCAGCTTCTCCTGCTTGAGGTCAATGCCGATCACGGTCCCGGCTCCAAGGGCCTTGGCAATCTGCACCACGTACGTGCCCACGCCCCCAGCCGCTCCAACGACCACCACCCGGTCCCCTGCCTGTAAGTCGGCGCGGGTCACCGCCTGGTACGGGGTGGTGACGGCATCAGCCACCACTGCCAGCTGCTCCAGCGGCATGTCCCCCCGGTCCTTGACGACGCACAGATCTGTGGCCGGCACAGGGATGTGGCTGGAGAAGCCGCCATAGATGCCCAGACTGTTGCCCGGCATCTTCTGATTCAGGCAGCGGTTGCCCCGGCCCGCCGCGCAGATCGCACAGTCGTTGCAGGGCATTACCGCTGGGATGATGACCTCCTTGCCGATCCAGCTCTTCTCCCCGGCCACGACTCGGCCGCTGATCTCGTGTCCCAGCGTCAAGGGCGGCGTGCTCACTGTGGGCACCGCGTCGTAGAAGTAGCCCAGGTCAGTGTGACAGACGCCGCAACCGGCGATCTCCACCAGCACCTCACCTGGATGCAACTCCGGCATCCGTATGCTGGTCCGCTCCAACCTTCCAGGCGTTTGAGTGCCAGTTTCCTTGTCCCGGGTCCATGGTTGGACCATCTGCCAGGTCTGAATTACGTCAGGTACACTTGTCACCTTTGTGCCTCCTCTTCCAGAAGCCAGTTATCAGACACGACTTCGCGAGAGCCCAATGATCATTGCTACGATCCCGTCATCCTAGACCGCTCTGGACGAGGGAACCTGGCGCTGACTCCAGAGCTCTTGGTCACAAGTCCATTGCTCGTTGCCAGGCCTTCAACTCACGAAACTTGTGTTTTCATCCAAACCCTACTGATCACTGGCCTCTGACCACTCACATCTGACTGCTACCTACTCCATGGGCTTGGCCAGAACCTCAGCGAACAATGCTTCGTCCACCGTGCGCCCCTCGGCCAGCAACTGGCGATACTTCACAAAGTCGATGGTATCCTGGCCGGTGATCTTCCTGGTATTGAAAGCCTGGAATCCCAAGAAAGCCTCAGTGGACATGTTGGCCGCCAACCAATGCCGATAGTAATCCTTGCCTGCACTCCAGAAGAACTTTTTCTTGGCCCGGATAGAGTCGATGGACATCTGAAGGCAGTGAGGGAATAGGTTGGTGAACGTCCAGAGCATACTGTCCACCGCTTTGTCCAGCAACTCAAAGTCGACTGTCGCACTCTTGACCAACTGACGTGCCTGGTCGTATTCCTCACCGCCCTTGAGCTCACCATACACGATTTCGCCATCCTCGACGTACTTGTCGGTGATCACCATGGGATTCCGGACCCATTCGCCATTCTGCCTGATCACAGGAACGACTTTGCTGATATATCCCTTGCGGTACATCTTGTAGGCACTCCACAACTCACAGGAGATGCAGTTCCACATGGCGTCCTC
>Ga0209427_10008943_pt1 | contig 11210 bp, 3 predicted proteins | sample DeeMarSWOR136_30_FD_187465 | JGI IMG/M metagenome (GOLD analysis project Ga0209427, IMG submission 187465) | Marine sediment microbial communities from White Oak River estuary, North Carolina - WOR-1-36_30 (SPAdes) (version 2) | ecosystem: Environmental > Aquatic > Marine > Intertidal zone >... | reverse complement strand
GGTGATGTAACGACTTCAAATGGCGACTTAATCTTCGAGGACGATGTAATTGCCGACGGTTCCGGCAATCAGAGGTTTGCCGCTGGCGGTGGGGGTAGCGACCTTATTGCAACAGATGACATAATCAAGGTTACAGCGGGCGATCTTACACTGGACGCCTCGAATTACACGATATACCTCGGCGGAGATGTAATGACATATGACGGAGACTTGAATCTCAATGCGAATGCTAAAGCCGATGGTGATGGCGATCAGGCCATAATAGCCGGTGCGATGGAAGACGGCGACGGCACGCTGACGGCAGAAGGCTGGGTGTGGAAGACGACCGCAGGGGACCTGTATTTGGAAGGTGATAATAGCAACCCCGACCACAAAGACGGCAAAGCTATCGACCTTCAATATGATGGTTGCCTGCATGCTGCAAGTACCTCGTTAGGCAATCTCGAACTCTATGCTGAACATGGCGACATACAAATCAGCGGTGATTTAGCAACATTTGGATATAGTGACGAGTTTTGTGATTTGTATGACAGGCCTACCGGAGGAGTATCAGTTATTGCCGAGAATGGCAAGATATATACTGATGCTGCCAGCCCAGATCCTGCAGCGGGTGACTATATGCTCAACATTGGCATAGTTGGAAACTCCGATGATGTAAGCCATAGAATGTACTACAATGGTAACGGGTATGGAGAAAATGGTATGGGTCCGCTTGGCGTTGACCTGCCCTTGGATGAATGCGAAGAAGGAAAAGCTGCTATTGTAGTTTTAAGCAGAGACGACTTAATCTTTGGTCCCGATACTATGTTGATTGCTAAGGGTTATTATGATTCCGATGTCGTTGACGACCGAGCCGGAATTGGTTTCCTGGCTGATCCGCTGACCACTATCGGTGTTGCCGTCAGAGACGAAGGTGACCCGATAGATGTCGCTGTATACACCGGAAGTATGGGAACAGAAAAAGGCCAAGGCAACGTCCACCTTGATGGCAGGGCAATTGACGTTGCAGATTGCGGAACAATGGTTGTCGATGCCTACGATACTGTAACCTTCGGAGACTTTGACACATTTAACCTTGAAAACCTTGAAGGCTGTGAAGACCTAAGTTGTTTCTTTATTAAGCTTGCTCTGAGATTTCACGAAGAAAACCTTCACGAAGCCTTTGGGGAATACGTAGAACTAAATGGATGGTATGAAGGTGTCCTGGAGGATTTCCTTAATGACACCTATGACGAAGATTTCTTCTTCAATATCGACAGGTTAGAGGTGGTCTCTCGTATAACCGAATGGCTGTCTGAGGCTTCAGTCTTTGGCAGATTGCCCTATCCCTATAATCCTGAGATAGTTGAAGCCTTTATCGATGGTGATTATATCCTTCGTGGAGCCGGCCTGAATAATCCTCTTATATCCGATGGCAGGGCGTGGGTTCTTGAGGATGAGGTAGATCCGGCACCTCTTTATGAGGAAGCGGGTCAAGCAACTGATGAAGAGGAATTTGGAGAAGGCGGCTGCCCGGCCCTGATGGACTGGCTTGCTGATGAAATTGGCGTTCCCGCAGAGGACATTCAGGTGGTCGTGGCAGGTGCTTCCGCACTGAGTACGGATGTTCAACCCTGCGAAATGTGCGCAAGGTTAATGGGGGCCTCTAACATTCTGCAGGATGTAGAAGGAACTCAAATTGCTTCACTGGCCCGAGTAGTCAATGAGTTCGTCACGGCAGCTGCTCCTCCTTCACCCGAGCAGATGACTTCGATTGCCGCGGCAATGGCAGAACATGTCGATGACGGCACACATTACGCTGCTGCCGGAGAATGGATTGACGCACTCGTTGCATACGTCGGCATTATGAAAACCGAAATGGGATACTCGGCAACTGATGCCGCCGCATTTGCTGAAAAATACCTTACACGTGTAAATGAGTCTGGTAATGCGGCATTGATTGCTTATGTCCAGGCACGTCTGGCGGCTCTTGGCGGCTGACGAAGCAGCACTGAATTGAATAAAAAGGCTGTCCCCCCTAAGGAGGGGGGCAGCCTTTTGTTTTAGTTATGTTGTTGGATAGGCAGGAACGTTTTCACTTAACAAGCCTGACAATTGGTGCCTGCATAATTTGCCTTTCGTTAGGCATTTCTTCGATATGCTGCATTAATTTTGCAACTTCTGCCGGGTTTCCGGCACGACGGTATAAGTCTGCCATTGTTTTAAGAACCTGTACGACACTTGGATGGTTCTTGTCAAAACAGCCTTCGAGTATCTCCAGGGCTCTATTGCATAGTTTTTGGGCTTCAGGGTATTTTCCCTGGAACATATACAAGCTTGCCAGGTTATTTAGGGCCATCGCTGTATGGTCATTTCCCGGTCCGAGTGAACCTTCCAATACATTTACTGCCCGAAGGCAGTTCTCCTCAGCCTGAGCATATTTTTCAGTAGAGGTATATAGTTCCCCCAGCGAGCTTAAGATGCGACCTGCAAGTGGATGCTCGGCTCCGTGTTTTTTCTCTGCAGCCAGCAGGGCTTTGTGAAGTAGTTTTTCTGCCTGTCCGTAGTCTTCATTTGCTTTACTAATCGCCGCCATGGTCAACCATGTTGGTATCAAAAGATGATGGTCTGGCCCGTAAACTTTTTCCTGGATTTCTCTTGTTGAGTTTATCAGGTCCTCCGCTTCAAGGTATCTTCCTTGAAGTGTATAAAGTTTGGCGACCTTGCCGAGCACGTTTGCGGTATAAAGATGTTCGGGGCCATAACCCGTATTGATTAATTCCACAGCTTGCTGATAATAGTTTTCGGCATTTTGAAAGTCACCTTGTGCGACTAACACGTCGGCAATGTCGACCTTGAAGGGAGCGATGACGTAAGTGTCGGGAGTATGAGATTTCAGCATGATGGCCAGCGCTTGGTCAAGAACAACCCGTGCGTTCTGATACTTTCCCTGCCCCTGATAAATTGAACTCAAAATTCTCAGGGTATATGCTACGTATGGATGTTCTCCATAATAAACCTTTTCCTGCAATTTAAGGCCCAGCTCGCACATCTTCTCTGCTTCATCATAGCTGGCCTGTTTGTCATATACATATGCCAAATCGATCAGGCATAAAGAGAGTTCGGAATCGGAAGCCTTCGATGTTCTGGCAAGCGTCAGTGCCTGTTCTACGAGGGGTTGTGCCTTCGCATAATCCCCGTAGGCCATGTACACTCTTGCCATTGTCCGAAGGAGTGTGCAAAAGCGTCCGTTGTTTGCGGACTTTTCTTTAGCAATGGAAGTACTTCCGTTAAGAGAAACTAAACAGAATGCTGCAACGAGGGCAAGAATCTTGCCGCTTAGATGTTTTGAAACCACCCTTTTTCCTCCTGCCATGATGTAACTCCCCGACCAAATTGTCGAAATTGTGGTACTTGTAATTCAACACCCTACGCTTGCATTTTCGTAAAATTTCATCGCTTACTTGACCGTATTTTGACTATTTATTTCTACAGCCCTGTCCAGGCACAGCATTTTCACTATTCTTTAAAATGCTAAACCGTCCCCGGACATGAAAAGGGGATTATCGGCCTAATTCGGCTGGTGATACATTTCTTTGATTTGCAATGAATGTATAACCAGAAGGTTTTATGAGCTTTGTATAGATTATTCGTTTTCAGCAGAAACTTAATGAAGTCATTATAAAGTGACATGACTGGAGTAGCTCCTCCAGAATGACTGAGGATTTACTGTAAACTCACATGTTATTACTTTTACATCAGTCTGTTCTTGATTTGCAGAGCTTTTGGCTTTATGCTGAGGTAATATGGTGAGGCGTTGGGTATGGTTCTCATGCCTCCGGCCTTATTGAAGAAGTATCGAAGGTAGAAGAAGTTTATTTTAAGTATCAAGGCATAAACCAAGAGTTCAGTTAATTGAAATCTAAGACCTTTATCAGAAGTGCTTGGCCGGTTGTAATCTTTGTGGCTGTAAGCGTTTTGACTGCCTGCTTTCTGCCGCATGGCGAACAAGATTTGCAAACAGGTCTTTGGTATAGCGTCATCCCTCCGTTACTGGCTATTGTGCTGGCCTTCTTGACGCGACATGTCGTTCTCAGCCTGGGAATTGCCATTGTGGTAGGGGGATTGTTGACTCATGTTCCACAGGTCCCGCTGAGCGCTGCCGCATGGTTCGATGGATTCAAAGCGGCAGGTATGTTTGTTGCCGCCAGTGTAACAAGCAAAACAAACCTTCAGATTCTTGCCTTTATCCCTCCGATATTTGTTATGGTGGAGATAGTCGTTGCCTCAGGAGGATTCAAGGGAATCATCCTATGGCTCTTGAGATGGGTCAAAGGAGGAAAGTCCGCTCAGGCTGCTACTGCTCTCATGGGAATACTGTGTTTCATTGATGACTATACTAATGCAATTATTGTCGGCTCAATGATGCAGCCAATCACCGATCGTTTTCGTGTCAGCCGTGAGAAACTTGCCTTTCTGGTAGATGCAACCAGTGCCCCTATCGCTGGACTGGCGGTCATTAGCACCTGGATTGCCTATGAGGTTAGCCTTCTTGGTGCTGTTGGGCAGGAATTGGGCATTGAGAAGGGCGGCTATTCGATGTTCTTTGACGCCCTGAGTTTTCGTTTTTATTGTCTCCTGATGATTGCGTTTGTTTTTGTACATATTCTCATGGGTCGTGAATTCGGACCGATGAAAGCCGCACAGGAAAAAGCGCAAGCAAGGGAGTTGCCTAAAGATAATGGAGATGAACCGCCCGATGCCCTTACCGATCCGCTCCTGATGTCCTCGGCTAAAAGACCGGCCCGGGCGCTCAACGCATTAATCCCGTTAGCTGGACTGCTGATTTTTAATATGACCGGCCTTTGGTTGGATGGAACCGCACAATTAAAAAAAGATATGCTTGAATGGCAGGCCCAAAGTCTCACGACGTCCGTAGAAAGCATGCCCCCTAAACCTGTTGATATTGAAACGCTTTCTCCTGTAAGTTTGGTTTATTGGCGCGAGGTTATAGGCCATGTCAAAAACAGTCCTTTGGTTCTTGCCTGTGCCGCTCTTTTTGGCCTTACACTTGCTCTGATTTGCGCCAGATTTTCTGCATCGATGAAAACTTCCGTGATACGAAGATGTTTTTGGCAGGGTATAAAAAGGGCTATGATTCCAATCGTTATACTCATTCTTGCATGGTCGCTTAAGAATTGCTGTGACAGTTTGAAGACCGGCAAGTTTTTGACATCAATCTTGGCTGGTCGAGTGTCACCTTATTGGTTCCCCCCGATTCTTTTTCTTACCGCCTCAGTAACCTCGTTTGCAACAGGCACCAGTTATGGAACAATGGCCATTCTTATCCCTACGGCCGTTCCGGTTGCGTTTGCGCTCGACGGAGACACTTATGGTCTAACCACTATAATAAGCCTGGGCGCAGTGCTGGACGGCGCAATCTTCGGTGACCATTGTTCTCCCATTTCCGATACTACGATTATGAGTTCAATCGCAAGTTCTTGTGACCTCATTGACCACGTTCGCACTCAATTGCCCTACAGTTTGTTTGTCGCAATTCTTGCTTTGCTGTTTGCATATCTTCCCGCCGCTTGCGGCCTTTCACCGTTCTGGAGTTTTGCCCTGGCGGTTTTGGTCATGCTTTGCTTTTTTGTCATCCTCTCACGATGTGGCAGAAAAAAAGCCCGTTCAGCATCTTCTATATAACGTTTACCACGGTAATGGCTGAGAGGTTCCCATACCCGGCCCGAATAGTATCGCGTTGAGGAATAGTCGTTGCATACCCGGTAGCCACATTCGAAAAGTCGGATCAGTCGCAAATAAAATTATTTGCCCCCGGCCTACCGATTCAACTGTAGCATACGCAGTATCTGCAATACGCTCTGTTGCCTCGGGCCAGAGCAGACCGCTCAAACGGAGCTTGTTCTTATCATTAAGGCGTACTACGGTTCTTGCCGGGTGCTTCGACATAAATGCGTAACTGCCCCAAAACATAACGGGCAGTTTCTTGTCCAATCCGAAACCAAGCCAGTGTTCTGTGTTGACCGCTCCTGTTAGAAACGTTCCTTCCGGGCTGAAAATACGCTGCCATTCATCGGTACGTTTGAGCTTTTCGATATCAGGCTTTTTGACCTCGTGTTCTGCTGCTTTGTCTTCTTCTGCTCTGGTTCCCCATATCTGGTTGGGGTCGATGGTTATATCCAGTGCGTTTTTTTCCCGCTGTACGGCTTCTTGGTATACTAAGAGTTGATCAGGCACATCACGTTTAAGTCGTACTGACGAAAGACCTCGATCCTTACCTGCTGCAAAGGCTGCGGAATTACCTATAGCAATCAGGGTGCCGCCGTTTTCAACCCATTTTTTTATCTTTTCAACTGCTCTCGTGTTCAGTACCCGGCCAAGGTCGCGACCATCTGGAAGTACAAAGACATTGTATTTTCGCAGGTCCATGTTGCTGGTATTCTGAATGTTGACAGGTGAACTTCGCAGTTGGAGCTTATAGTCAAGCAGATACCAAACCGAGCCAAAAGAAGTCGACCGGACAGGCCACTGTGAAGCTATCGCCACCTGTGGTGCTGCTAATAAAGTAAATTTTCGGGCACCTAGGTCGGGGCCGTCTTCTGAAAGCGCACTGTCTACCGGATGAATGTCGACGTCAAAATCGGAAGAGATTTTTTGGAGTATCTCAAAAAGTCCCTCAGGATTCTCATGCCCGCGAAGCAGTACCGTCCCCTCTTTGTATTCTCGACCTTCAAAAGTGAATGGTTTGATTGCGACCCGAGGATGACATTCTTTTTCAAAAAGCCGAACCAGAACCGAATATATGTCGGAATTTCTAAAGCCAATCAGGTAACCGTAACTGCTTTCCTTTTTCAGCTTTTGAAAATCCCTTTTTGGTTCCGGAAGCTCGTGGCTCAATTTAACTTCCGGCATTCCCTTGGCCCAGTAAGCTTCGATTCCGAAAGCCAGAGGCAGACTCCAGGACGTGACATCGTAAATCAGTGTTCTTCTGCGATTTTCAAGTTCTTTACGTTCTTTCAATAGAAAACTATCGGTTAAGTGTGGATCGAATTCACACAATGTCTGAAGCATACGGCGGTATGGCTGTCCCGGGCGAACCACAAGCGTGCCTTCAGGAAACTTCAAGGACCGGTGTTCGTCTCCCCACATGTCGGTTACATCGTCAGCCATGAAAGACTGTTGTGCAAATTCGACCTCTATACCATGATGTTTGATTAAGTCAATCAGTTGTTCCCGCCTTTCAATATCTTCGCAGGGAGGTATTAAAAACGTGCCGCATTCGTCTTCTTTCTCGCTGACTGCCCATTGTCGATCCTCAAAATAATCCCTCAGTATTTCCTGGCGGTTCGCACGGAGCGTTTCCAGGTTGGCCAGAGTGCTTACAATATGGTGATGCACAGTTTCACGATAGCTGATTTCCTTTCCTGTAGGATGTTTAACGGAAGCTGCATCGACCCTGGCCTGTTCATAGAGCAGTCCGATCGCACCTTGTATGTTCGCCCACGAATTTGTATAGAGGGGGGCCCAGTCGCTGTACCAATCCTTCGTATAGTAGCTCCATCCGTACCGATCAAAGGCCTTTGCCTGGTCGGCGCTGAAACGCCTGCGCCACTCCATTATCTTTGGCGAGAGGTGAATATTGATGGGCTCTCGCGGCGGGTCGAACAGGTAGGTATCGATAGCACCTTGCTCGTGTGAATCCACCAGCAGATGTGGGTTCCAGGACAAAATCACCTCTGATAAATCACGGACTTCAGGCTGAATATGCACGAGCCAGTCGCGGTTCAGATCGAACAGATAATGGTTTCCTCTTCCCCTCGACCAAAGGGCCTGGTGCTGCATTGACTGTAAATCAGGACTCGAAACCACACCTGTCAATTGTTCGAGGTGACTTAGATACCGTTCTCTGCCGTCGGGATTTACCAGAGGAACGATGTGAACCACGACCTGGTCTAAAAGTTTCTCCGTTGCTTTATCTTTCGCCGCCGCTAAGTGATATGCAACATATATTGCCGCATCCGTACTTGAAAGTTCGTCACCGTGGATGCTGTAATTCATCCATGCGACGGCGGGCAGGGTACCAATGAGCTGATTTGCTTGTGAGGATTTGCTTAGCTTGCGAGGATCTGAAAGTATCGCATTCTCACTCTTAATCTGATCCAGTCGTTTCTGGTTGGAGGGGCTCGTGATGGTAAGGTAGTAGAGCTTTCGGCCTTCGTGTGTCTGGCCGTAGGATGCAAGTTTTACCCTGTCGGACGCCTTAGCCAAAGCTTGAAGATAACGAATAAGAGCGGGATAGCGAACCGCCTTTTCAGCGACAGCGTGACCTGTTATGGATTCAGGCGTTGGTGTGGCCGGATTAAAATCCACTCCTTCGACAAACGGCCTATGTGGCTGTACCATTGGGTCTGCCTGTACATTTGCCCCGCAACTGCCTAAAAACAGACACGATACCAAAGCCAGAAATGTCGCAAAACGTATCGGCAGACAGGATTCACTTAACTTAGCATTGACCTTATGGAATTGGTTCATTTTTATTCTCCTTATGACCCATTTCTCCAGAATAAAGGGGCACATGAAGCTCGTCCCTTCAAATCAGTATAAGCATATTACAATAATGCTAAACCTTCAAGTTACTCTTTAGGTATTTTTTGTTTATTACCCAAATCAGGTTCAAAGTATACATGGAGGACTAATTCGGATATCATGGTTGTTACAAGGCTCTGCAACCGGCTTGAATTGAGGTTATACGATGAATACTGCACACGGATTTCCCCGGTAAATAGTTGCAAAGAAAGTGAAATTTGATAGTATAGTAATCTTATAGTACATTTTGTGAGGACTTTCATGTTTCAAAAGGGATAATCCGATTGGTGAGGCAGGCAGGGATGCTTTCAGAGTCAGCTTTGATCGCAAATTGAAGCTGGAATTTCACGGATCGAAACTTACCGGCGATGGTTGGTTTTGAATTTTAAATGGGAAATATCGGTTAATAAAGGAGGTTGTGATGAGGACCAAATATTTTTCTTGTCTGTGTGTCATTGTTTGTTGTTTCTTAATGGGAAGTGCTTCTGCTGTTGACTTTGGCGATGCCCCGTCGCCGTATCCGGTCACACTCGTCGAAGACGGCGCCCGGCACGAAGCGACCGGTCCCAGGCTGGGGGACAAGCGTGACAGCGAATCTGACGGGACCCATTCGGCGGCTGCCGACGCCGACGACACAACCTATATCGATGACGAAGACGGAGTAAGCTTCGAGGCCATCCAAACGGGCCGGCTCGGCGTAAGTGTGACCGTGAACGTCCAGAACGCCCCCGGCGGGGCCAGGTTGGACGCCTGGGTGGATTTCAACGGCGACGGCTGCTGGGGCGGGCCGTTCGAACAGATCGCCGACAACGTGATGGTCGCCGACGGCAACAATATCATCATTTTCGACGTACCGAGCTGGGCAATCGATGGTCAGAGCTATGCGCGTTTGCGGCTGAGCACGGCGGGAGACCTGGCGCCCGGCGGGCCAGCCGCAGACGGCGAAGTGGAGGACTATCAGGTTACCATCACATCCCCGGAGGTATCCAGCGGTGTCTTCGGTGAACCGAACGTGATTACCACGGACGCGAACGGGGCCCATTCGGTGTTTGCGGCGGATGTGGACGGCGACGGCGATATGGATGTGCTCTCGACTTCTGGAGACGTTAAAACGATCGCTTGGTACGAGAACGACGGCAGTGAGAACTTTACGGCCCACAACATCTGCACGGATACGCGCGGTGTCGTTTGCGTGTTTGCGGCGGATGTGGATGGCGACGGCGATATGGATGTCCTCTCGGCGTCCATTGCGATAGACGAGATCACCTGGTACGCCAACGACGGCAGTCAGAACTTCACGGCCCACACCATGACCGAGGACCCTGACTATGGCGACTTGGTGTTTGCGGCGGATGTGGACGGCGACGGCGATATGGATGTCCTCTCGGCGTCTTGTGTGGTCGACAACATCGCCTGGTATGAAAATGATGGCAGTGAGAACTTCACGGTCCACCCTGTCGCCGCGGACGCGAACCTTCCCTCGTCGATATTTCCGGCGGACGTGGACGGTGATGGCGATATGGATGTCCTATCGGCGTCTCAGTATGACTGCATGATCGTCTGGTATGAAAACGACGGCAGTGAGAACTTCACGGCCCACTCAATCGCCGAGGACTTTGCCTTGTCGGTGTTTGCGGCGGATGTGGACGGCGACGGTGATATGGATGTGCTCTCGGCGTCTGCCAGTGACGACAAGATCGCCTGGTACGCCAACGACGGCAGTGAGAACTTCACCGCCCACACCGTCGCCACGGACGCGAACGGTGCCCGATCGGTGTTTGCGGCGGATGTGGACGGCGACGGCGACCTGGATGTGCTCTCGGCGTCTGTAGGTTTCAGGCCTCCATATGACTCCAAGATTGCCTGGTACGCCAACGACGGCAGTGAGAACTTCACCGCCCACACCATCACCACGGACGTGAACGGTGCCCAATCGGTGTTCGCGGCGGATGTGGATGGTGACGGCGACCTCGATGTGCTCTCGGCGTCTGTAGGTTTGGGGCCTGGAAGTATCGCCTGGTACGAGAACCTGGGACTGGTATTTGAATTTGGCGACGCCCCTGCGCCGTATCCGACCACGCTCAGCGAAGACGGCGCCCGGCACAGACCGACAGGTCCCAGGCTGGGAATTGAGCGCGACTTTGAATCCGACGGGACCCATTCGGCGGCCGCCGACGCCGACGACACCAACGACATCGATGACGAAGACGGCGTGATTTTCGGGACCATCCAGGCAGGCCGGCTCGGCGCCAGTGTGACGGTGAACGTTCAGAATTGTGACCCTAACGCTAAGCTGGACGCCTGGATGGATTTCAACGGCGATGGTTGCTGGGGCGGGCCGTTTGAACAGATTGCTGACAACGTGACGGTCGCCGACGGCAACAATATCATCATTTTCGACGTGCCGAGTTGGGCCATCAACGGTCAGAGCTATGCCCGTTTCCGGCTGAGCACGGCGGGAGACCTGGCCCCCGGCGGGGCGGCCGACGACGGCGAAGTGGAGGATTATCAGGTTACCATCACGGCCCCGGCGGCAGCCAGCGGTGTCTTCGGTGATCCGAATGTGATTACCACGGAAGCATACGGAGCCGTGTCGGTGTTTGCGGTGGATGTGGACGGCGACG
>Ga0209427_10008940_pt1 | contig 11212 bp, 8 predicted proteins | sample DeeMarSWOR136_30_FD_187465 | JGI IMG/M metagenome (GOLD analysis project Ga0209427, IMG submission 187465) | Marine sediment microbial communities from White Oak River estuary, North Carolina - WOR-1-36_30 (SPAdes) (version 2) | ecosystem: Environmental > Aquatic > Marine > Intertidal zone >... | reverse complement strand
CTTGTGTGACGCCCCCAGGTTGGATGACATTTTTTCTGGGCGTAATATCGATGCCGTGATGCATCTAGCGGCGCTGAGCATAGTCCCCCACTCAGTCAGTAACCCTGAGGAGTACTTTCAGACAAACGTCATTGGCGGGCTCAATCTCTTAAATAGCATGCTCAAAAATAATGTAACCCGACTCGTCTTTTCGTCCAGCGCTTCCGTTTACGGCATACCGGAAAGCATCCCGGTCACCGAGGATTCGCCACAGATTCCCATACATCCCTACGGTGAGTGTAAGGTCATGTTTGAACGAATCCTGAAATGGTACGGCGAAGCCTACGGACTGAACTCGATTTCGCTGCGGTACTTCAACGCCGCCGGTGCCACCTCGCTGCACGGCGAGCATCACCAGCCAGAGACACACCTGATTCCCAACGTACTCAAAGTACCACTGGGGAAGGTAGACCATGTAACCATATTTGCCAATGATTACGAGACTGAGGACGGCACCTGTGTGCGCGACTACGTTCACGTGATCGATATCGCTGATGCCCATCTGAAGGCCTTGAACGCCATCGCTGGTGCCGGGACAAAGGCATATAATCTGGGCAGCGGCACGGGTTACTCAAACCTTCAGGTGGTGAGGATGGTCGAGCAGGTGAGTGGCGTCAGTGTTCCGGTTGTTTTTGAATCGCGCAGGGCCGGCGACCCGCCGGTACTGGTGGCCAGTTCCGATTTGGCCGGAAAAGAGCTTGGCTGGGTTCCCCAATATGGGCTGGAAGAAATCGTACAAAGCGCCTGGCAGTGGCAAAGTAAGTTTCTGGATGGATACTCCGACTGAGAGCAGAAGACTATTATGTCTATTTTTTGATAACTGTGTGAAGAGTGAATTAGGTATATACCTTAGCCTTTATTAGGAGCAAGGAGACCGGGCAGGACTTTGGAAGGCATCTTTGGTATTTTCAATTTCAATGGTCGGGTAAATCAACGGCAACTCCAGAATATGGCGCAAGCACTGAATCTGCAGTCGGAAGCTAACTTCGTCATTGACGAGCAGATAGGATTGGGTGTGCAACGCATGCCTTTAATTACAAAGATTCAAACATCTAGTCCTGCTTGGACCAAAGATGGCTCTCTATGTGTCATCCTTAATGGAGATATTTTAAACTTTCCTGAACTTCGTAGTGACCTGGAGCGCCGTGGATATGAGTTTGACTCTGATTCGGATGCGGAGCTGGTCGCCAACCTCTACCTCGACAGAGGTGAGGAGTTTTTGAAGGAACTCAATGGATTGTTTGCTTTAGCTATCTGGGACCGCCGGATGAATGAAATTATCTTGGCTCAGGATAGATATGGTGGTATCAGGCAGCTTTATTATGCACAACTACCTGATGCATTGGTATTCGCCTCAAGTATTCGGCCTATCTTAGCTAGTGGAGAAATAGTACCGGAGGTAGATAAAGATAGTCTTGTAGAATTTTTCTCTATAGGCCGTGTCCTCCCACCATATACTCTGTTTCACAGTATAAGCAAACTAACCCCCGGATACATAGTCCAATGTCGGCAAGGTTCGGTATCTACCAAGCTCATCCATAGCTTTACGTTTACTCCTGAAAACAGGGTCGATGCAGGCTATCTTCTTGAGAAATATTATACTGAGGCAGTTGAAAGGAGTCTGGTTGCTGATGGTTCCATTGGTCTACTTCTCAGTGGCGGATTTGATAGTAGCTTAAATGTCGCCATGGCTAGCAAGCTATCCCGTGGACCTTTAGATACGTTCTCACTCGGGTTCAAGGACACAGCTCTGGACGAATCGTATTATGCCCGCTTGGTAGCGGATTACTTTAAGACAAATCATCATGAATATGTCTTGGATTCGAGTGATGCCCTAGAAGTCCTGCCACAAATTGTCTGGTGCCAGGAGGAGCCTCTGCATGATTTGTCGGCAGTGCCCTCATATCATGTTGCCCGCTTCGCTAAATCACATGTGGACGCTGTGGTCGCCGGTGATGGCCCCGACCACCTGTGGGGGCGAAATTCTCTGTTCTTAGCAGCACGTCGTTTGTTTAATACGCTGAACAGAGCTGGTCTTTTCAAGAAGTTGTTATTGAAAGATTCAGGCGGGCGGTTTTCAAAGTACTACCCGATAAGGGTCGCGAGGAGACTGGCTTATTGGGCTGATAAGCCAGTAGCCAGATTCTACCTGGATTCAACTTCCAGGTGGCTCGAAAACACGTCAAGCATAGAAAGAACACCCGTATTCCTCTCAAAGGAATTACAAACCGGGTGGTATGACAGAATCAATCTGGCTCAGTTACTTCCCCTTGATACTGTTGATGATTTTCACTGTATGGTGAACTGTGACTTAATGGTGGAAGGGTCTTTTGGGGTCTTCGCCAAATTTGGTAAGGTAGCGGCTGGGCAGTCTCTGCAGGTGCGAGAACCATACCTAGACAACTCCTTGGTCGATCACATCAACCATTTGCCGGAGACACTGAAGGTAAAAGGTAATACGTGGCAGCAACTCAGGGGTACAGCTCAACGGAAGTACTTGTTACGCCATACACTGGGCAAGAAGCTATTACCCCACGAAATCCTTATGAAACCCAAGGCTGGTTTCTCACCGCCGATGAATCAGTGGTTACGAGAATATCTAAAAGGACTGGATGTTAATGAGATTATGAGCCCCTCGATAAAGAAAGCAGGATTTTTTGACCTCGCCTCTGTTGAAAATATATTCGAGGAATACCTGAAGAACCCGCAACGTAGTAATTACGGTCCATATATGCTGCTTTCTTTTGCTGTGTGGCACAGGCTATATATTGACAAGTTTAATACAGAAAATCCAAATGTTTCTTTGACTGAGCTTTTATATGAGTGACCTCAAAATATAAAGACTGATCAGGGTGTGGTATAACTATGAAAAACCTGGACAGAGGAGGTGTCTTACCATAAAGAGTTGGAGAACCTTCAGTCTGGGATTCAAGGATCTGCGGTTAAAGATTTGCATGGTGGCAGAGTCCGTTGGGCGGATGTTTACCGTATTTGATGCAAGCTATACTTAATCTTAAGCCTCATATGTAATTGGAAGGGTCGGCACAGTTCGTATGTGTTTGACAATGTTGATTATCTGGGGGATGTCTGAGGGGCAGGAGGCTGGCTGAATAAGAACTTACTTGATAAGCACGGTTGCGCAATCTGGAAGACATAGTGAAAAGCGCCTGGCAGTGGCAAAGTAAGTTTCTGGATGGATACTCAGATTAGCTGTCACTATATTTTGGAGGTAACATGAAGAGCCTGGTATTGAGTAGCGGTTTCGGCACGAGGCTCTATCCATTGACACGTACTGTGGCAAAGGGTTTGCTTGAATATCGGGGCCGCCCGCTGATTGACTACGTGATAGACAAGATTCCCCAGGATGTGGACATCTTGGTAAACGTCAACAAGAAGTTTGAGGATGATTTCCACCGGTGGCGTGAGGGCAACCGCCGGCAGATTAAAATATGTGTCGAGCCGGTGTATAACGAGGAACAGAGCCTGGGGGCTATTGGCTCGATTACTTACTGGATAAAGAATGAGAATATCACCGAAGACCTGCTGGTACTCGCCAGCGATAATTACTTTGAGTTTAGTATGACCGAATTTATTGGCAGGTTCAACGGCAGAAACGCGCTGGTAGCCGTGCAGGATATCGGAGATATCAGCCTGGCGAGCAAGTACGGCGTCGTCCAGCTTGACGGTGACAGGATTGTGCGCTTTGAGGAGAAGCCTCCCGAGCCGAAATCGAGCCTTATTGCCACCGCTTGCTGGGTACTGCCGGCGAGGGTGTTTCCCATCATGCTTGAGTACTCCAGTGCAGGCAAGAGGGATAACCTGGGTAGCTTCATTACCTATTTAGTCGAAGAAATAAAAGAGGACGTCTATGCCTTTCCGTTCACCGAGCGCTGGCTGGATATCGGCAGTATTGAGGTCTATGAGGCACTTCAACGGGAAGGTGGGTCGGGCTGACCATCCCCGTTGGTCTGTATCAAAGAGAAAAGAGTGATGGGAGTCACCGATTATTTCGAGGCACCGCCGGAGTTACTACCATGTCTGCCTGAGCTCCTGGCCGATATCTGGGCACTGGGAAGCTCGCCGGAGATTGTTGTTGAATGGCTGCGTTCCCTTCAATTACCACCGGAGGCGACTCAAATTCTTGACCTGGGGTGTGGCAAAGGTGCAGTTTCGGTCAATCTGGCCAAAGAACTCGGTTTCAAAATTAAGGGGATTGATTTTTTCGAGCCGTTCCTAGTTGAGGCTAGGGAAAAAGCCAGAAAACTGGGGGTCGAGGGATTAAGCTCTTTTGAATGCGCCGATATGCTTGATATCCTCAAGGAGTCAAGTGATTATGACATCGTCATCTATACAGGTGTCGGTGGGTTGCTTGGATCTTTCGACCAATGCGTACTTCGACTCAGGCAAACCGTCAGACCCGGGGGTTACATGGTTATCGACGATGGATTTCGTGTGACATCAGACGAAATAAGTCGTTCCGGTTATGACCATTACACCTATTATCAGGAGACCATTCGTCAGCTCACTCCCCACGGCGATATCATACTCCGGGAAAATATCGTCCCGGTTGAAGACATTAAGAGCAGGCACTAGCGTGAGACAGGATTAATTGCCAGGCGGGTCGAGAGCTTGGCGCAGGAACATCCTGAACTGGCAAATTCCTTTTTCGATTATCTGAGCGTGAAAAGCAGGAGTGTGAGATACTTGAGCGGGACGTCGCCGAAGCAATGTGGTTGCTTCAGAGAGTCTAGTATCTTGGTGGGAAGGTGATATTTAGCGACAAAATAATCCGGTTACGATCTCTCAATCAGTAATGGTAAAAGGCTCAGTACACGTGGGACTATATAGGACTTCAAAGAATATGTTACGGCATCGACTTAACATCACTGGTGAGGTTAACCTCGGAGGTTCTGATGCAGAATAGACAATTAAACTTACAGATACCAGTCAATACTGTCGTCAAAGCCATAGTTATCATTCTTGCGCTGCTCTTGGTTGCGAATATCGTGGTAATTATTGTCGGACATACTACGGGCCATTATTCCTTGTATGGGGTACTCCCCTTGTTTCGCCTTGACCAGGAGCACAACGTACCAACATATTTCGCTACGGTTATTCTACTGGTGTCTTCGGTGCTTTTATATACGATATTTCGTATCCATAAACGTGATAATCTGTCTGATAGTAAGTATTGGCGTTTGTTATCCTTGATATTTTTATTGTTGTCACTAGATGAGGCAGCTGGTCTCCATGAATTGCTAATTCGCCCTTTGAAGGACCTACTTGGTATAGATGAACCGTCACTATTCTATTTCGCATGGGTGATTCCGGGCATAATTATCTGTGTGGTATTCGCTCTCTATTTCTTCAGGTTTTATTTAAGTCTTCCTTCACGATATAGACTACTGTTCGGTATATCTGCGTTAGTATTTGTTGGCGGTTTCTTAGGTATGGAAATAGTGGATGGATTTTTTGCTCCAACCATGGGTGAACGTACTCTTCTTTATGACATTCTTACTACAATAGAGGAATTCATGGAGTTATCCGGGATTGCTCTATTTATCTACTCATTACTGGACTATATAAAGTCGCGCGGTGATACTATTTCCGTTTCACTTTCCGGACAGTAATTCGTATCTATAGGCGTCAGTCTGAGATAGTGATACTGGCTATAGTCTTTCTATCAATAGCGGCAGCAGGCTCAGTATACCCAGGACAATACAGAATTTCCAGAAGCGTACCTTGGCTGCCAGCTTAATGAGGGCACCGATGGTCAGTATCCCGAAAACGAAGGCGGCCACCAGCCCGCAGATAGCCGCCATATCAAAGCTAACCCCCTCAATTAAACCCAGCCCTATCTCTGCGGCCAGCACTACCGGGATGCTCATCAGGAAACTGATTTTAATAGCACGCTGCGGGTCGTATCCCCGAAAGAAGAGGGTGGAGATAGTGAGCCCCGAGCGGCTGAGACCGGGGAAGGCCGCGAATGCCTGTACCACCCCGGCAATAACGGCGTCCTTCATGCTGGTCGTCTCTTTCGTACCGGAAAACCTGGGGGCATATCTCTGCACCAGTCCGGTGATTATCAGGAACCCCCCGATAGCAGCCATGATGATACCGGCGGGTACCTCTTCCTGCTCCAGTCCGATTAGCAACAGTGGAGACCCGATGGCAGCCGTCAGTACCGTCGAGATGATGAGGAAGGAAATCAGCTTGCTGCGTTCCGTTGTCTGACCGCTTTTCAGTTCTCTTGTGTACTGCGGTAGGTGTCGTATCAGGTCCGAGATGTCCCTTCTGAAATAGAGCACGGCCGCAATTAGCGTCCCGGTATGAAGCCATAAAGACATACGGATAGCTTCAGCCAGTGGTTCATCAAAAAAGTGTAATTGGATGAGGGTATTGATGCCCTCGCTACTAACGGGTAACCACTCTGTTATTCCCTGGATTATCCCCAGAATTATACCCTGAACGAACGACGCCATTATTCCCGGTTACCGCCACGCCTATCGTCGCCCTGCCGTCTTTCTCGCAGCCTTCTGAGCTGGGTGATGAAGACACCGGTGGCAAACAGGATTATCAATACCGCTGCGGCAACCTCCAGCCACCGGATTACAGGATTCCTCTCAACGAAATAGACCGAGCCATTTACCGCAATGATAATCATGAAGATGAGCCAGGCGATGGCCAGGGCTATCAATAATAACTGGCTGATGACAACAACTACCGCGAACCTCAGTCGTCGACGCAGCGGCGGCCCGCTGCCCATACCGAGGAAACGTCCCAAATAGGAGCCCCGAAGCCTCCCCTCATGCTCCGGGGCTTTATTATCCTGTTGCTCGGGTATTGACGGTTTATTGTCAGTACCCACAATTTGTCCTCAATAGAGATTTTATTCCGCGGATTCTGCCCTCAGCATATCACGATTTCGGTGCAGTATCAAAAGTACCGCCAGCAGTGAGATAATCAGTACACCCCCGATTATCTCACCTAGGGTTGCCCAGCTGGCCACACCGGCCGCGGTCGCGGGGGTAATTATCAGCCTCACCGGCGGTGAAACCTCAATCACACCCTCACTGGTACGTAGCTCTGCCTGGAAGGTATAGGTGCCGCTCGTCCAGCTCTCGACAGGAACGTAACTCAGGCTGCCGGTACGCATGTCTGGCTCTGATTGACCTGAGGCAATAAGGATAACCTCTTCCAGTGGTTCATCGTCCAGGCCTACCTCCAGTACAAGCTCGATACCGGGCTGCGAGAATAGTGTCGCATAGTAAGATTCGTTTATCCCGTAGTCTACTCTGGTGGAGGTAATTACGCCCGTATCGCTTTCATAGCTGGGGGTGATACCGAATAGCTCGATTGCCGCCTCAGGCTTATATGCGTTATTAACTACGAGTGTACCGGTAGTGCCATTGACATCTATCAGGTACACGCCGACATCCTCCCTGGTTATGGTGAAGGATACCTCTTGGCTTGCCCCGCCAGCCAGGTCAACGATGCTCTCTATGGCTTCTACTACGTCGTCGATGCTCAGCGTCACGTTGTAGCTCCCGCCGGCTTCACCCGTATTTGTAATAAGGGCGTTGATAGTCACTTCCTGACCGATATTTACCTCGGAGGGACTGATGGTCAGCCAGCTCACGGTGAAAGCAGCCGGTTCTGTTGGTGTAGTGAAGTTATAATCTGGTGATATCACCAGATTGCCTGCCTCATCTTGAGACAGGGTCCGATAGTGATAAACAGTACCAGGTGTCAAGCCGGTCAGATAGACCACGTGTTCCGTGACCAGTGTTTCGTCCAGGGGTGAGAACTGGCTCGGACTTGCCCAGTATTCTACCTGGCTGGTGCTCGGTTCGGTTGTTGTCCAGCAAATCACGGCGTTGTCCGTGCCGATATCAGAGGCGGTTACCTCCTGGATAACAGGTGGGCTTTCATCCGGCTCGTCTTGTTCCTCAGGTTCGTCCGATGATTCTTCTGAATCATCACCGACGCCTCCGCCTCCGCCTCCGCCAGGATTATCGTCACCGACGTCTCCACCACCGCCACCACCGGGTGGGTTGGGGATGTTAACGGTGATGGTGATGTCTTCAGAGTCGGTCAACTCGCCGTCAGATACTTCGAAGTGGACATTCTCATAGGTACCCGCCCCGCCGATACCGGGTGTCCATGTGAAGGCTCTCGTCTCCGTGTCGAAGTTGGCGCCTTCCGGCAGGTTAGAAGCGGAGTATGTCAACGCATCTCCGTCCGGGTCAGTGGCAGAGATGAAAAACATAATCAGTTGGCCCTCGTTGACAGATTTATCACCAATAGCGCTGATTACCGGGGGTCGATTGTTTGTATCCTGGCCGTCAACAATGACTTGGCTACTAATGAGACTGACTGGCACAGACTGGCCATTTGCGTCTCCCACGACAACCCCTGAAAGTGTGAGAGGACAGGTCCCTCCGCCCGGACCGGCAGTCAGGGTAATTGTGGCGAATGTCCCAGCTGTCGATACTGTCTGGCCCGGGGTGATGATTGCCCCGGCTACTCCACTGATAGTCCCGGCCGTATTGTTTATCGTACCAGCGTTGAAGTAGGTGGCGGCTCCACCCTGAGACAGCAGGTTACCTTCGGTGACATTACTGGCTGTAACCAGCGACTGGTCGAAGGACAGGTTGAACTGTGCGCCGGCTATGGCAGTACCGGGCTCGACCACTATACTTACGGTGAACTGCTCCCCTGCTTCAACCTCGTTCGGTGCGGAAACACTGACAGTAGTGGTCTCATCGGCATACGTCATGCCACTAGGGAACAGTCCCAGAGTGACTATTATTATGAAAGTCAATACCTTTGCCATATTGAATAATTTCTTGTGTTTCATCACATCCACCCCTACCCCGTCCAGTTCTGACCAATGATAATCATATCGAGAACGTTGATGTTTCCATCTTCGTTGGCGTCAGCCTGCGTCCAGCCGGCGAGGCCTGTTTCGCCCCAGTGCTGTCCAATTACTATCATGTCGAGAACATTGGTAGCTCCATCGCCATTGACATCCCAGTCATCGTAGAGTTGGACTACCGTGATGTTGATATCCTCGGGGTCAGTGTAATGCCCATCGGATACCTCGAAGTGGACTGCATAGTTACCTGCCTGGTTGTAGCGTGGTGTCCAGGAGAAAGTTCTGTTAGAAGGTGTAAATATGGCCCCTGATGGCAGGTTAGAGGCCGAGTAGGTCAACGTATCTCCGTCTGCATCAGTGGCGGAGATGGTGAATGTCACCAACTGACCTTCGTTAACAGACTTATCACCAATAGTATTGAGAACAGGGGGTTGGTTGATCACGACCTGACCATTGATGGCGCTTACTGACACGGACTGGCCATTCGCGTCTCCCACAACGACACCTGAGAGGGTGAGAGAACAGGTGCCTCCGCCTGTACCGGCAGTCAGGGTTATTGTGGCGAATGTCCCCACCGTTGATATTGTCTGGCCTGGTGTGATGATTGCCCCGGCTACTCCACTGATAGTTCCGGTTGTGTTGTTTATTGTACCCGGGTTGAAATAGGTTGCAGCCCCGCCCTGCGACAGCAGGTTACCTTCGGCGACATTACTGGCTGTAATCATCGATTGGTCGAAGGAAAGGTCAAACTGCACACCGGCGATTTCTGCTCCAGGCCCTACCACTATACTTACGGTGAACTGTTCCCCTGCTTCAACCTCACTCGGTGCGGAAACGCTGACAGTAGTGGTCTCATCGGCATACGTCATGCCAGAAGGGAATAATCCCAGAGTGACTATTATTATGAAAGTCAATACCTTTGCCATTTTGAATAATTTCTTGTGTTTCATCACATCCACCCCTATCCGGTCCAGTGTTGACCAATGGTAATCATATCGAGAACGTTGATGATTCCGTCTTTATTAACGTCTGCCCGTATCCAGCCTGCGAACCCCGTTTCGCCCCAGTGCTGTCCAACCAGAATGACGTCGAGGATGTTAGTCACTCCGTCACTATTCACATCCCAGTCCTCATAAGACTCGACTACTGTGATGGTAATGTACTCATAATCGGTCAGTTCGTCGTCAGACACTGTAAAAAGCACACCAGGATAGCTGCCTGCCTGACTGGCACCAGGAATCCATGAGAAGATTCTGGTCTGGGAGTTAAAGCTAGCCCCTGGTGGTAGATTGGAGGCTGAGTATGTGAGCGTATCACCATCGACGTCGGTGGCCGATACGATAAACTGCAGTGTCTGCCCCATACTGACGGACTTATTACCGATGGCATTGAGTACCGGCGCGCTATTGTCAGCACTGAGCACGGTAATGGTAATGTACTCATAGTCGGTCAGAGAGCCGTCAGATACCGTAAAGCGGACGTTATAGTAGGTGCCAACCTGGCTGGAAGTGGGCGTCCAGGAGAAGGTTCTCGTCGACGGAATGAAGCTTGCTCCTGGTGGCAGGTTAGTAGCCGAGTAGGTTAACGTATCGCCGTTGGGATCGGTAGCCGATACGGTAAATTGCAATGTCTGCCCCGCGTTGACAGATTTATTGCCGATATAGCTGAGTACAGGAGCATTGTTTGCCCCGGTTGAAAAGATTTCAATTCCGTTAATTTCTGGCTGTTCTATATAAGTGGTAAAATCGATGTTCAGCTGGCCATCCTGGACAAATATGTTGTTGAACACCTTCTCTAGTGCCGTACTGTAGCCTACCTCGGAGTATATATCGAAGTCGTTAAGTACCAGTTGCCCTTCTATCGAAACGTCAAAGACCCTTTGGCCGGGGCCGGTACGATACGTTTCAGCAAAGTGGAGGATAACGTTGTAAGTGCCATTTCCCAGGTCGAATCGGTAACCGCTAAGTCCCCATCGCTCGGTTTGATAGATACGGTCGTCGACGGTTCCACTGATAGAATGGCTGGTACCACGGTCTGTATCGTGGTCTGTTCCGTAGAATCCCCAGCTGCCGGAAGTGTAGGCTTGGTCAGCCTGCCAGGTATTCCACTCGGAATCGGTGTATAACTCACCACCAGCATTCACTCGAAGTGGCAGTGAGGATGGTATAGTTACCGTAATGGTAATGTCCTCGTAATCGGTCAGGAAGCCGTCGGACACCGTAAAGCGGATATTGGGGTATGTGCCAACCTGGCTGGAAGTGGGCGTCCAGGAGAAGGTTCTCGTCGACGGAATGA
>Ga0209427_10008937_pt1 | contig 11213 bp, 13 predicted proteins | sample DeeMarSWOR136_30_FD_187465 | JGI IMG/M metagenome (GOLD analysis project Ga0209427, IMG submission 187465) | Marine sediment microbial communities from White Oak River estuary, North Carolina - WOR-1-36_30 (SPAdes) (version 2) | ecosystem: Environmental > Aquatic > Marine > Intertidal zone >... | reverse complement strand
CCCCGCGCTAAATTTTTCAAAGAACTCAAAATAAAGCACCCAATAAAAGGAAACTTTGTCATGATACTATTCACAAAAACCATTGAAAAACAATTGCAAGCCCAATACGAGCAAGCATCCGACTTAGATAAACAAAAAGTTATCTGCAAGATATTTAATCCTTACGGATCAGGCACTTGGTACATTCTCAACCAAGACCCTGGGAATCCCGATTATCTCTGGGCAATTGTCAAATTACACGAACTTGAAATTGGCTCTGTCTCGAAGTCTGAATTAGAAAATATCATTGTTTTAGGCGGCTTATATTTAGAACGCGATAAATTTTTTAAGCCGATGCCAGCAAAAGAAGTCTGGAATAAATTACTTGCTGGTCAACACGTTTAATTTCTGTTGTTTCAAAGAATCTCAACTCTTACATTCTCAGGGTGATTCGGCGGTAAGTCATCATCGCCGTTCACTTAATTTTTAAACTCAAAAATAAAAAGGACAAAATTATGAACATCTACAAATTAATGGGTTCGCCTGTTCTAGGCGTTTATACAGCCCCAAAATGGTATAAATACATTATACCTAGAAGGTTAACGATAAAGTACGATTCCATGGGAAAAAAACAACCAGCGATTTACTGTTGGTTAGGATTCAATTTCTCGTGGTAATTATATTAATCCTTATCCCGTTCACCTTGAATTTTATACCTCAGACGTTCATAGAGCAATTCTAAGACACTTTCTAAATAGGCGATGTCCTATCGCCTTTAAATATATATGAAATGTCTTCAGCCTGTCCGTTTTACTGCCAATATTCTATTCACCGCCTTATTTATATCCCCCAACTGCTGCATTTTTTTCTTACCTGCTTGACCTATCTGCCTTAATAAGTCATTGTTTTTTGTATAAGACGCTAATTTCTTAATCAAGTCTTGGTCACTATGATAGAAAATAACTTCTTTTCCATCAATAAAGGCATTCTCTAAGCCTGGCACATACGGCGTAAAACAAGGCAATCCAGATAACATCATGTGAGTCAAGCGATTTGACCAACACTTTCTCAAATTGCGAATGCTATCGTTCATAACATTCAGGCCAATTCGAGCATTCTGATAATATGCTCGTGTTTCTTGAAACGTGCCTGTAGGCGGTCTATGATGTAATCCGTATTCCTTTTGCCAACCATGCCCAACAATAGTTATTTTGAATCTTGTTTGAACCGCCCGTAATGTCCGCCCCCGTGTATATTCAATCTTCTGAGCCTTCGTAAGTTGTTTATAAACATTACCGATAAAAATGATATTATGCTTCGGAATTTCAGGTCTGGGAACATCCCAAAACTTAATATCTGACGGGACCGGCATCCAGATAGAACCTTTTTCATTATAAGAGCAAAATGAGCCATCTAAATATTGTAGAAGGCCAGGTCGATAATTTAATTCTTTTAAAGCATCGTGGAAATATAGAGTGATGGCCGTATTCCCAAGTCTATCTCTTAATTTTCGTAAACGATTCAAAGGCATCCATTTGTCCAGAGGCTGAGCCGCGTTGTCTATGTGAATATGGTCGGGCTGCCATCGGCATATTTCATTCAGGCTCCAGGGCAAACTCCCGATATGTAATAACTGCCCTCTTTTCTTGAAAGCCGTCAGCCAAAAAAAAGCATTGCCTTCATTCTGACCTATTTTTTGACTCATAAAGACTATTTTCATATCAGTGCCCAAACCTTGATACCCATTCAGGCTCTTTTCCGCGTCCCGGATAATTATGCCTGGCTTCACTCAGCACATTCTCAAGCAAAATCGGATGCCTGGCAGCCCTTCGCAATAATGTGAAAAAATGAAAATCACAGGCTATGCCTGGACTGTGAACTCGTCTAAATCCACATAAAGGATATTTGATTCTCTCGGCTAAATCTCGATTGAAAGCATAAGAATTTATACAAATATCACCATTCGTGATAGAATGAACATTCTTAATATTTTCATCGGGTACAATACGCCCCAGCCAATCAGCTTTCGTACGCCAGACAATTAAGTCACAAGTCTTAATCTTACTGATAACCTCAATACAATTAGGTCTTAATAAATCATCATCGTCTACAATGATAATGTAATCTCCCTGTGATTCAGCTATTCCTAATCGGCGCTGTTCCCGCCCGAAACAATGTCTTTTTCCTTTATAAGTTTTATAGAAAATTCGTGTGCTTGATTCCTTGAATCCCTCGACGATATCACTATATCCCTCCCGGCCATCGAAAATTATACGCCATTCCCAGTTAGGATTCTTTTGAGTCTTGAGGGATAAATATAAATCTTTCAAAGTCTTTCGACCGATTGAGGCTGTAACTATACTAATCATTTTTTAATAACTTTTTTAATATACAGTTCAATTTATCTTCATATACACGATTTAAATCTCTAGATAAATCATTCACAGTCTCTAATTTTTCGAAATATAAATTTATAAATTTCTCAACCTCTGTTATTTAGCCAATTAAAACTGTTGCTGAATCTGAATTAACATTATATCTTGACATTAAAACTTCTGCTTTAGCAATTAATTCCTCATAGTCATTATCATGTTTTTTGTTTATTCCTATTTCCTCAAGCATTGTCTTGATTTCATCAATTAAAGGAAGCCCTGCTTGGTATCTTTTGGCATTTACATTATGCAAAACTAGATAAATATCAGAAAGTAATTCAGTCTTTCGATATGTTGGGCTATCTTTTTGAAAAAAAATACCGCAATCTTCACAAAAAAACCCGTCACTAAATCGATTTCTATGATTATGATCGCAATTCATCGTTCTTTCTTGCCTATATTATCCAAAAAAGTAGTTTTCTCACATAACAAATCCCAAATCTTTTGAGATATATCCCGATTGACATCACTTTCCTCTACCTTGATTCTTACTGAGTTACTTATCTTACTATATTCAGGATGCGTTACTCCCCAGAAGTATCCGTTCGGCCGATCCATATATTCATCAGTCATTTTTTTTAGATGAATATGAACAAAAACCGATGGAATCTTATACATCCAGGCTACATCTTTTAAGCCCGAATCTACTACAATCAAAGCAATGCAACTCTTCATAGCAGCTATATCCGCTCGAAAAGTTGGTGCCGTACCCACGCAATCAATAATTGGATATTCTCTTGAAAGTTCTTGATAAAATTTACCTACTCCGATATTGCCCCAGGCACGCTCTCTTATTCCTTTGACAGCCTGACTTCCACCCGGAATATATTCCTTTTCTAATTTAGAACCGAAAAAAGCTAACCGAAAACCTTTACTTAAAATCAAATCAAATAGATTTCTCCATACTTCTTGATTTAAGCTGATATGCTTTCCAAAAAAACAAACTCCTATTGTGGGAGTTTTTATCATATCAGCAGCCCACATCAAGTCGGATTCAGTAAATACAGGATATAAAGGCTTCTGATTGAACCATTCCAATTTAATTCTACATTGACCTAAAAAATCGTGCATCCAGAGCCATTGTTCCGCAGGGAATCGAATTCGATTATATACACGTTCCCACGGGTTGCCTGAATAAATTCGTTCCTCGCTCCACGAGGACATTTGATGGTCTTCAAAAAACTTTCTTAATTCAGACCTAAAAGGCGTTTCCTCACGTTTCCAAAAAACTTTATCTATTAACGGATGAGTCTCAAATAATTCCTCAGCCTGTTTTTGAGTATGTCCATTAATCCATAAGCCAATTTTGCATTTTGGAAAGATATATTTAAAATGATGGAGCCGAGTCATAATACTTCCAAGTATATTGGTGTGTATCATATCACCTAATCCACCACCATTTCGTACAGCTATCTGAAATGGCAGTTCCTTGCTCCATTTGTTCTTATTTTGCCATTCAATTATATCCATAACTAGCTCATAACTGCGTCTATCGTTTCATACCAACGTTTTTTGATAGGTTCTATATCATACTTACGGATTTCTGACATCGCCACGTCCTGGACATACTTGTAATATTCAGCATCATTCCTAAGTTGATTAATATTCCCAGAAACCTCATTCAAATCTTCCCATCTCTTGATTGTCAGTGTCGGAAATAGTTGCTCTTGATACCCTATACATTGATGACCTATACAAGGGATACCTAATGCTGCCATATCACGCGAAGCTCGACCAACACTGCCCCAGGTGTCAAAATAAACGGCATATTTAGAACCTTTGGCAATGTTCAAATAATGGCTCTGATTGCCTGAATTATAAAAAGTTGACCTTAAAGGAAATTGTACAATCTGGCGTTCGGAATGACCTAAGCGATAACGTACGATATGAGGCTGGGCTTCTGGATGAACTTCATTAATTAACGCGGCAGCACTAGTACAAAGATGGTCACCAATGATAAAGACTTTATTTTCATTTGGCTTACAATGATATTTTTGATAATCTTCAAGGTCAATAGGAAGACTAATGAAGTAAGACTTATTCTTTAATTGGGGAAAGTAAGCTCCCCAAAATCTTTCTGCATCTGGTCGATCAAGAAATAAGAAATGAGCTTTTTTCACAGACTGGATAAAATTATAAATTGGCCATTGCCGATGGTCTACTTTGAACAAAGATAAAAGAGATGAATCATTGCGAATGCCAATCTTCTTACCGGGATAAGCCTTGTATAACTTTTCGAGTATCTCCCCAGTTCGTAAAACATTAGCAACTACAACAATAACATCATATTTGTCAAATACATTTTTCTTTATTTTCCCGCCATACCAAATCTCGAAAGGAACAATCCTTGAAAAGCCCGTAACACTATGAACGGGTTCGGGCCAAATAGCCACTTTTCGTACTTCTTCATCATCAGTAGGAATAATAATACAAGCAGTATATTTCGCTGCCGTGATATAGGAATCCTTTTGAAGGATACCTACTAACTTAGTGCCTTGCATCATTTCAATAACTTCGGAACCCGGACCAAGCCATTCCTGTAAATCTTTAGCATAAATTCGATTTATATGCTCACCACAATTATCGCTTGAACTGTAAGGCTTAGGCACTGTTACCAAAACATATCCACCACCACGACAGGCTTTGAGCATGTTTTCAATAACCAATTTAGGATTATCAACATGCTCTAAGGTTTGAATTGAATATACAAGATCATAACCGCCGTTTTCTGCATATTTGTGAACATCTTGACAGATAAATCCGCCAATCCCTTTTTTAATAGCTTTCTGAATACCTATGGGTGAAAAATCAACCCCGTGCCATGACCGGTTAGGATATTTCAAGGCAAGGTCTTGAATCATCCGGCCATCGCCACAGCCAAACTCTAAAATTCGACTGCCCTCTTCTGGAATATAATTCTCAATAGCATTACGAATCCATAGATTTTCACGTGAAGCACCGTCTCGGTATCGTTCGTTCCAAAATTCTGGCGTATTAGGGTTTTTTTCCTGTATCCTCTCCATGATCTTCCTTGAAAATAGCTATTTCCTTATCCAATTCTTCTTATCAGTTTATTACTTTCGAACTTAGTATCAACAATCTTGAACTCAGGGTTCCAGGTACAAAAATCATACATAGCATTTATTTCGCCATCACCGAAAAGCTTGCCCGCCCGGGTATCATGAACGAAAATTGTCCCACCCGGAATTACTAATGACGCATAAGCCCATAATTCATTTATTACCGATTCATAGTTATGCCCATTATCTAAAAACAGGAACCATATCCGGGCGCCTGGATTCTTCTTTTGCCAACATTTAATAGCAAGATAATCCCATAACCTGTAATAGGTTACATAGTCTTTTACAGGCTCAAGTTCTTTTTCAATCTCTACTTTATGCGTGGGCGCACAGGTCATAACTTTTAAATTAAATCCTTTCAAAGCCTGATAAGCTGCCATCTGCGCGGTAGTACCTGCTTTCCCTGTGCCGATTTCTACTATCCAGAGATTATCATATCCTTCAGGGGGCTTTGTTATTAAAGACAGTAAGAATTGAAGTTCTTCTGGACTATACATGAAATGCACACCGCGTTCAGTACGAAAACTCATTTGATGCATTTCCCCTGTGCCCCAAGCAGGATTATCCAGAATCCATTGCAGTTTTTCTCGTTTTTCTTTTGTCATTTTCTCCTGATGACTCTAGTTGTTTCCAGTATCTTATCCATTAACTCAAAATCACGTTTATTCCAGGCACAAAAATCTTCCATAGCCCGCGTTTCAGCTTGCCCATATTCTGTATCTATTTGTGTGTCATGAACAGCTATTCTTGCATCTGAAATTAAATAAGGCTTAGCTGCCCATAAATCATTACAAACGTGTGCATAATTATGTGAACCATCCAAAAATAAAAACCAAATCTTTGCTCCTGGAAAATCTATCTGCCAACGATGCCAAACATCGCGATTTGGCGTATTATAGTAAATCACATTAACATAATCTTTTACTAATGCCAATTCTTTGTCAATCTCAGGTCGATGATCAACACTACAGGTCATGACTTTTAAGCCATATCCATTTAAAGCAGAATATGCCGCCATTTGAGTAGTCGTACCCGCTTTACCCGTACCAATTTCAACTATCCATAAATTATCAATCATCGGAGGTTTACGAATATTCGACAGTAAAAATTCTAACTCACCTTTTCCATGCAGATATACACAACCTCGGTCAGTAGGTTTAGAAAATCGAATATCATCCGCCGTTGCAATCGGTGGATTATCAAGTATTTCTTTTAGCTTTTTTCTTTGGTCGTCTGTCATCTTTTCCCGGATATTTTATGATATTATCATTGTAAAGTTTTCGAAAAGCTTCCATCACTTCGGTTACACCTATATCTCTTAAACACTTGGGAACACCATCCTCATAACCATAAGCACATACATCACTACGCCAACATGGACAATGAGACCATTTCTCACCGTTGGTATCCCGTCTACGTTGAATTGAAATAGACTCTGGAAAATATTTCCCAAATATCCTTAAATCCTCATTGCCAAAAATGGCAACTGTTGGCTTATGTAGTAAATTTGCTAAACAATAAAGACTGGTCGCGGGTGTGATAATGAAGTCCATCAAAGCCACCAAATACATCCATTTTCGTAATGTATCCGTTTCAACAAAAGTAGCTCCCCTTAAATCGATTTTGGAAGCACCAAAAATAAATATTTTGATATTTGAATATTCGTTGTTAATTGCCTCTATTAATTTTTGCCACTTCTCTATTGACCAATCTTTATGACGAGCCGCTGTCTTAGTAGTCAAACCCAAAGACAATAAATCACCGATATTTTTCTTTTTCCAAATTTTCTGTTCTTTTTTTTCATCGTCAAAAAAATTAATATGACCTTCATGGTGCTGTAATTGAATGCCGATTGCTTTTTCCGCCCATATATCTGAGCGATGCAATGAAACCCAGGGCGTTTTTGAAAAATCATGCGTTATATGATGGAATTCATACGTACCCGCAACATTTGTTGTATCCGCTACATATAAATATTTCGATTCTTCAACTTTAGTTATATCCCATACCTTATTGATATAAGGATGGTCGACTAAAAGCTGAATAAAATGTGGCTGTACAGCCATATCTATACAGGCTTTGCGGTCTTCATATAAAGCATTATACAAATCTTCGAAAATCATTCGGTGCATCAATATATCACCAATGCCACCAATACTTCGTTTAACCAGTATACGATTTAATGGTAAATTATCAAACATTCTTCTACTAAGCAACTCAGGTACAGTTGGTGTTATCTCTTCTTTTGTAGTACCTTCAAAAAGTTTTGTATGCATTAACGTCTGATAAGTATTCTCATCAACTGGATATGGCTTATCCTTCTCATACTTTTTTCCTTCAGAAGTTGTATAACTTTCCGCTCCCGTTAGGGTGATTATTCTTTGCATTCTCTAAACTCCCATTAAATTAATAAATTATTATTTATCCTAATTTGCTAATTTCCTCCTATAAAAGCAATCATTTTTTTCTGTCGTTCTATTCGTATTCGGCAGCGCATTTGCGCTGCCGCGGCCTGGGCTATTTGGACCGCTGACTGGTCATAAATATTTGCTAATTTTTTTATCTGATGATAAGTAAACTTAGCCTGTTTCGTAGTTCCCATAAGCCAGGAAGCTTCTTTAGTGAGCCTTTCTAGAGTCGGAATACAAAACCGTTGGTCAAGTTCCTTATTTGTTAAGGAGATCGCACCTTTCTGAATGGCTAGCTTTCTTTTTGTCTCTGATAATCCGTAAAAAGAAAACTTACCTGGCTTCTCAGCCTCATAATAACGATTACTTTTTAATCCAATCTGCTGAGCAAAGTCATGTAATTCAGGATTACTGTCAGCTACCATTCGGCACCATTTGAAACCTGCTCGTTTATCACCCAAAAAAGGCTTATGATGCTTAATTATCTTATCTACATATATCATCAGACATTCTCCATTCCAGACTGCTGCAAGCGTTCCCTGGAAAGATAAGTTGCAAGATGCACTGTTACGGTAAACTCAGTATCTCCTGTATTTTCTAGTCTGATATAGTCTACCAGCACATTATCGAAAACAACAGGCTGAACAGTATTCTCGCAAACATTGTAATCCGAATTTACCTGGCGATTGAGCCTAACATAAAGATAAGTCGCTGTTAGAGGAACACCTATCCATATCCGATAAGCACAGTTCTTAATATATTCTTTTACGTCTATCTCTTGCGGTTGGTTAGGCCGGACAATAATACGTATCGTACGAAACACATTTAAAAATTGACGTTCATTTGTCTTGAGTTGCACATCCTCAGCAACCTTTGATAGGCAAGCACTTGTAGGACATTCTACCATAATCTACCCCAAATTTGAATTAATTTTATCAACAAAGTCTTTTATCTCTTGACTTCCTGGTTTTTTTATTTCCTCTAAAATGCTCACCATTATTTTTCGATTATCATATTTCTTCTGAGCCACATACTTTTCAAATTGCTCAGGGTTCATCTTGCCCGTTATCTCAAAACAAGTTAGACACATTGAGATAAGTGCTTTATGAATAAGGTCAAAACTAACCCTTTGCTGTGTATTCTTTTTGCAATACTGACAATAAGCCTGACCCTGGTAAGGTTTCAGGTTTTGCATTTCCTCAAATAATTCATGTCTCATAATAATAAAAAAATGGGCACAGTCTGGGAGTTCGATAGATTAAAATAGGAGATTCGGAATTATAATAAAGACTGTGCCCATTTCACCTCAAATTTAAAATGATGCGGGACACAGGGAGGGGGTCTCACTCTTGCATGGAGGAAAACTGCATCCCGCAATTACGAAGAAGCGATTAAGCAATTGCCCCTTCAGTTATCTCATGAAACGCATCTTCGCGGCAATGAAATGTAACTGCCGCGACTGCATCACTTAGGTCTTTCGAGCCACCCGTTGGGTGATCGACTTTATCGAAATCAACTTGGTCCAATTCTCTTAACTCTTTTTCTAAAACGGGATTATAGTAACATTTTACAGAGTGTTCATATAATCCATGTTTTAAAGCTGTATAACCCCTTACATCTTTATCAAGCGAAAATAACGTAGCCTCTATACCACGTTTCTGGAACTGCTGTATCGAATCCACTGAGTTCCAGGAGTCAAAAGTAATGTCATAGCCAAAGCCCCGTTGCTCCATAACCTTGAAGATCATCCTAACTTCTTCAAAATCAATTTCACCAATTTCTTTAGGATTGAGAGACTCAGCAAAATCAATAATCGTAAACGGCCCATCTTGATGCCCCAGTGCCATACCGCAAGCATCATTTTTCTGGCCTAAATCAATATGCGCGTGATAAAAAAAGTTTGGATTTCCAACGAACCAGCTATAAAAAACATGCTTTTCATTCCACGGCTTTTTAAACTTATCAGTGAACATTGCCTTGATTAAATTTACATCTTTCAAAAACTTACTGGTAGAACGCGTAACCCGTGCTCCGAAGTCTCTATGCGCTTTTTCAGGATCACGTTCATAATCAGGCAATAAGTCAACAGGTACAATAATAAGCCTGGAATCAGTACGAATATTGAATTTATTCACATTTCAAATAACCTCAAGTGTCGGAATCCAATTCTCTTCTAAAGCCCCTTCTTCTTCATCTGTTTCACTAATACCCTCAATTGCATCTAATTTCCAACCTGGCAAAACCTGTACATCATATTCAGGCGGTTTTACCGAAACTGTTTCATCAATCACATTCGGTTTTAAGATGTCTGGTTTTATATCAACCAATAAATTAACTAAATACTGAATTTCCTCTATTGACAGCATCTCGAATCCATCGGGTACATGCCCAAAAGCTTCTCTGAGAATATCCCTAACATCTTTGGCCACAACCTTAGAATAAGTTTCGTCATATACAAAAAATTGATTTGCATAATATCCATCTGGTTTAGCTTTCCAGAGTGGGCGTCTAATCCAAAGGATTTCTTTATTTTTTAAAGCTTCGTCTTTCATCTTCTCGGTCATATCATTCAAAGTCCGAGGCGATGTAAGAATAGCAATTAGATAATCCTTAAATCTTGACTTGAGCCTTTTCAAATAAGACTCATATAAATTTTCCGAAGGACTTTCCGAGTCTCCGATATGCGAAGCACTCAGAAACCAGGCCATCTCATCTAACGCGACTGTTTTTATGTTAAAGCCTATCGGAAATGTTTCCTGACTATTACCAGGAATCGCAAAAATATTTCTTGGAAACCTGAGTCTTGACTTTATTCGTGGGTCCGGCTTCATGTATTTCTGAAACCAGGGTGACCCATCAATAAAAGTTTTCAGATCATCAAATAGAACATCTTTTGCCTGTCTGGCTCGGATAGAAGCATTCATTACCGCTATCCGTGAACCTGAACTTAGACTATAAAATTTCTGTGGATTCCTTTTCCTGCCCAACTCGAAAAGCTCATAAGCCAATAACAAAGCTATTTCGGTTGTTTTTCCTGCTCCGATGCCCCCGATATAAAAGACTTGTCTATAATCACCTTGTTTAATTCGAATCAAGTCCTCTTTTAACTTAGGCCAAATCGTTTCTTTTTGACCCAAATACTGAGGACTGTCTATAAATTCATCAATCGGTACTTCTGGGTATAAAAAAATCAGCTTTTTAATCTCTTCATAGTAAATTTCATCCTGAAGCACTTTTTTTAAAAGTAGTTTCTCCTCAGGAGTTAATGACTCAATTTCTGTCTGTATACTCAACCCGGTGATGATTCCTTAGCT
>Ga0209427_10008936_pt1 | contig 11215 bp, 8 predicted proteins | sample DeeMarSWOR136_30_FD_187465 | JGI IMG/M metagenome (GOLD analysis project Ga0209427, IMG submission 187465) | Marine sediment microbial communities from White Oak River estuary, North Carolina - WOR-1-36_30 (SPAdes) (version 2) | ecosystem: Environmental > Aquatic > Marine > Intertidal zone >... | reverse complement strand
ACGCCATAGCTCGTGAATTGTACGATCATGCAAGCGATCCGGGTGAATATCGTAACCTGGCGGAACTGAAGGAATTCACCGGTACTTGCAGAGAATTAAGCGGGCTTCTGAAGACGGGACATAATCAACTCAAATAAAATTGTAAGTTAAGGATATTTCTTATCAATGAGCAATATACCAGGCATTGGGCAATTGGATGACAACAGGGGCCTGATAAAAATCGAGGAATGCAGTGACGGCTTTTACAAAACGGGTTCCTTAGGTGTAAAACAGATCCTGACTACCAGAGACAGGAAAGTTGAATTCATAGTATTTGAAGACAATACTATAGCTTATGTGAACAGCCTTATGGGATACCCAGCATACTATCCCGTACCAGATGTAAGAATAGAAAAGCCTTTAAAAGCAGTGTTGATGGACCTCGACGGTACTACCGTAAGGAGCGAGGAGTTTTGGATCTGGATCATTCAGCTGACAACAGCATCACTGCTGGATAAACCTGAATTCGAGCTCGAAGAAGCGGACGTCCCCTTTGTATCTGGGCACAGCGTCTCGGAGCACTTGACGCACTGCATAGAAAAATACTGTCCCGACAAAACCGTAGAAGAAGCAAGAACTTTCTATTTCGAGCATACCCATCGTGAGATAGAGGCAATACTCAAAGGAAGGGGGCGGAAAAACGCCTTCAAGCCATCACCGGGGATCAAGGATTTCTTGTTCAAGCTAAAATCAAAAAACGTAAAGCTGGGTCTTGTCACCTCGGGACTATATGAAAAAGCTTACCCTGAAATACTATCGGCCTTTGAAACACTACACATGGGAAAACCAGATGACTTCTACGACGCGATCATCACGGCTGGTTTTCCACTCCGCAAGGGCTCATGTGGTACATTAGGTGAACTCTCTCCCAAGCCGCACCCTTGGCTGTATGCGGAAGTCTGCCGGGTGGGTTTGGGACTGGAATTCAGCGAGCGTTATCACGCCGTGGGTATCGAAGACTCGAGCGCCGGAATTGCATCCATCAGGCTCGCTGGTTTTGCAGCGATCGGAATTAAAGATGGAAATATTATCGAAGGCGGCACGCTTGGTCTGTGCAATCACTTTTGCGACAGTTTCGAAGAAATCCTAAAGATACTCTTCTAAAATAGGGAAGGACAAAATGAAAAAGTCACTGCTGATCTCTGTAACGGTCTCACTTATCTTGACTGCCGGCTGCGATTCTCTATTTGGAAGCGGCATCGAAGAATTCAAACTATCTTACGACGAAGTCATCGAGGCGTCAATGCACCCATACACAGGCCCGTCGAATCCAGGCGTTGATACTTCAACCCTGAAGGGAAAAGTAGTCTGCGGATACCAGGGCTGGTTCACAACCCCGGGTGACGGCTCGGGCATGGGATGGTTCCACTGGGGAAAGCCATTCGCCGCCCCCAGCGATCAGTTCGAGCCGGGCGTCTGCTCGATCGATATGTGGCCCGACATGAGAGAATACAAGGAAGAGGATAAGGTCGCGACGCCCTTTAAGCACGCTGATGGCTCAACCGCTTATGTTTACAGTTCAATGAGTCCGGGCGTGGCGGATTTGCACTTCAAATGGATGAAAGAATACGGTATCGACGGAGCGTTCATCCAGAGATTCGCCGCGAATACCTTCAAGCCTTTCGAATTTAATAATGTAAACGTTGTCTTTGCCAACTGCCGAGCGGCCGCCAATAAGTACGGCAGGACATACATATTGATGTACGACCTGACCGGCACCACGGCAGCACAGGTGGATCACATCATCAATGACATAAAACTGCTCGTCGACAAGATGGGACTCGCCAAAGACCCTGCTTATCTGCACCATAGGGGAAGACCACTGATCGCTTTGTGGGGCTGCGGCTTCAATAAGAGAGAATACGACTCACTCGATGTTGCCAGGATAATTAAGTTCCTAAAAGAGGACCCCACTTACGGCAAATTTTCCGTAATGCTGGGCATTCCGACATATTGGCGTATAGGTAAAAACGACGCACTGGATGATAAGAATCTAAAAGAAGTTATGAAAATGGCCGACGTGGTATCTCCCTGGTCGATCGGGCGCTTCAGGACGATCGAAGATGCTTCCAATAAAGCGCAGCCAATGTGGGCCGAAGACATCAAATGGTGCAAACAGTACAATCTGGACTTCCTGCCCGTGCTATTTCCTGGATTTAGCTGGTTCAACATGCACGGCAATAACTGGAACTCCATCCCGAGACTGAAAGGTGAGTTCTACTGGAACATGTTTTTGGCAGCAAAAAGAGCCGGCGCTGAAATGGCTTATGTGGCGATGTTCGACGAGTTCGATGAATCGACAAATATCCTTAAATGCACAAACGACCCGCCAGTCGGCGAATCGAGATTTCTTACCTATGAGAACCTGCCAACAGACCATTATCTTTGGCTGACCGCTCAGGGAACGAAACTCATAAGAGGTGAGATTGAGGGCGCCGATAAGGTGCCGAAAAGAAAATAGTCTTTTCCAAGCAGAGACAAGCCTGGCAAAGTCACTCGCCGCCAACTCGGCGAGTGAATCGACAGAAATATCTTCAAAAACACAAGATGTCTAAGCCCAAACAATAACGATCGTCTCGACTTACCGACCCTCGATTATGGCCTGAAGATGTCGATTCTTTCCAACTTTTTCATTGAACTTATGAAGACCCAGGATGAGCTTAAGTTTCCGCGGATGAGAGTTTCGCCCCCCAAATCTGGTCCGGCCATGGGCGGACACCTCTACATGGATTGAACGTCGACTTTTATGCTCTTCCTGGCTTCGCCCCATGTGAGGCTATCGGTGAGATCCCACGCTTTGGCCGTGGCAACCTGCACGGCTGTCCGCAAGGCCAGTCGCTTGCTGCTACCAGATACTAATCCGTGTAGGAAACCCGCTAAAAGGGCGTCGCCACAACCTACGGTGCAGTGAACCTTCCTATGCCGATTCACACAACGAGCCCTAAATACTGCGTTTTCTGTTACAAGAATTGCCCCTCTTTCGGCTCTGCTGATAAGTACATTTCGCACGTTCGGCAGCAATTGTTTTCCAGCTTTCGCAAGGCTCGCGGGTCTGTCCGCTATCTTCTGACCGAGTAAGCTACACAGTTCACTGACATTGGGCTTTATCACCCAGAATTGCCTCTGAGTTCGTGCGCACGAACTTGCCCACCTGACCGGAAATAGCTGGAAGCAATTTCTCCTGCTTGCAGCGCATAAGGAGTTCTAAGGTCCCAAGGACACCGGCGCTTAGCACCACACCCTTGGACCTGATCCGCCTTTCACCGCGCATAATCCCTGTTGATCTTCGGCTGATGACCTCGTAACCGCCGTTGAAAGGACGAACACCCGTCACTGCAGTTTCCGGCACTATTTGTGTCCCGAGCTTCTCTGCCAAGTAGAGATAGTTCTTGTCGAGTGAATTCTTTGCTCCGACCGGACAGCCGATCATACAGGCCCCGCAGAAAGTGCATCCGGTGCGATCAGGGCCGTCACCTCCAAAATATGGATCAGGCAATTTTACGTCCGGCTCCCCGAAGAAGACCCCGACATCGTTCATGTGGAAGGTATCCTCTCCGCGAATTTCGGTCCCTATTTCTCTTAGCACCTCCTCTGACCGACCAATCCTTGGGCTAGGGTTCGCCCCTAACATACGCCTTGCTTCTTCGTAGTGGGCGGAAAGTTTTGCTTTCCAATCTCCTGATCCCCACTCCGGCCTCTGAAAGACCTCATCTGGGGGAACAAGAAGCTGGTTGGCATAAACAAGGCTTCCTCCGCCGACGCCGCCCCCGTGAAGGATAAGGACGCCTCTCAACAACGTCAGCATCTGGATGCCATGTAGGCCTAACTTTGGCATCCAGAGATATCTGCGCAGATTCCAATTGGTTTTGGGAAAGTCCTCTGCAAAGTACCGTTTGCCCTTCTCGAGCACGGCGACCGTATATCCCTTTTCTGTCAGACGCAGCGCCGAGACTGATCCGCCAAAGCCGGAACCAACAACCACATAATCATAGTCATAGTCTCCCGAGTGACTCATGAATGCCATCTCCCTTGATCAGTACCCACTATGATCTCAAATGCGTTATTCGCAGACCATTCTAAGCAGTAGCAGGCTTCTTTGTCAATTAGACCACTCCACACAGCCTTATACAGCATAGGCAGACCGTATCAGGAAAGTCATGGGTTGCGAGGGACGTTGAAGGGTCACGACTAAACTTACAGATGCCACGGACTACGCATCGGCCGTGATAATAACCGATTGGCTTCGTCATCGCCGACAAACACCTCACGGGACGGATCCCACCTCAAAGGCCGGTTCAACCAGTAGGCGATATTGCCGAGATGACAGACAATCACAGAATGGCAGCCAATCTCAACATCACAAATAGTCCGACGCCGATTGCGAACACAGTCGAGGAAGTTACCTTTGTGGTCGTTGCTTTCGTACAGGCGTATTTCGTTGGTTCCGATCTTCACATCTTTGAGACTCTCCGGCCAGGTGCGCAAATGTCCACGACCAACCTCGACCTTCCCCTTAGTGCCGGTGAACAAAACTATCCAAGCTCTACCATCGGCCTTGAAGGGACCATTGGTCATAATGACACCATTAGCATATCTGAAAGTGAGTCGCTTATAGTCATTGCCATCTGGAGGGACAATCTCAACCGGGCCGCTCTCGTCCATACCCATGCCCCACTGGGCAATATCGATGTCGTGTGATCCGCAACCGGTCATTCCCCCGCCGGCATACTCCCGATAACCCCAAGCTTGGTGGGCGAGGAGCCGTTTATTGAATGGTCTCCACGGTGCTTGACCCAGCCACAGATCCCAATCGATATAGCCCGGCACCGGTTCCGGCGGTAGATTACACCATCTGGGAGCACCTCCGGAATTAACCGTCACGTTTTTCAGTTCGCCAATGTAGCCATTACGAACAAGTTCGCAAGCGAAGCGGAAATTCCAACTCGAACGCTGTTGGCTGCCAGTTTGAAACACCCGTTCATAGCGCCTGACTGCATCAACCATGGCCTGTGCCTCGGCGATAGTGAGCGAAAGCGGCTTTTCACAGAAGACATCTTTACCTGACTTGGCCGCCTCAATAGACGGCATGGCGTGCCAATGGGGCGGTGTTGACACTGAAACAACATCAATATCTTCCCGCGCCACCAACTCTCTGAAATCATTGTAGGCGTCGCAATCACTGTTGCCGTAGTGCTTGTTGGCCAAATCGCGTGCTTGGCTTCGCTTGTCGGCGTGGACGTCGCAGATCGCTACCACCTGCGTGTCTTTTCTGCCCATGAAAGCCCGCATATTATTTGTGCCTCGGCCGCCCATTCCAACACAGCCGACTGTAATCCGGTCACTCGGTATGACGCGGCCATCGTTGCCCAGAGCTGCCGGGCGAACAAAACACGGAAAACCCATGGTACCTGCACCAATTAGTGCAGCCCGCTTCAAGAACTGACGTCGGCCCATTTCTTTTCTCTTCGTGATCATAGCAGAAAGTGCTCCCAATCAAACTTGCCCTGAGGGAAGGTCCTGGTGTTCTCTCAGGCATTAGAGTGAATCAACGCAGCCGTACTAAGTTATCAAGATATCTTTATGCTTTGTCCGGATTCCACATTCATAATGTCGTTGACATTGCCATTCCTCAGGCTGATTTCCAGAGTATTGCATGACCCTCGGATCATGTTCAGCCCGTCCACAAACAACGGCGTATGCTTCGGCCCATAGGTATCACGCCCATATTTGAGGACGTTGTCGGCGAACTCACGGACGGCGTTGAGGTATCTGTCGGGGTCGTTTGGGTCTGGGGTTTCAGTGGCGGGGCAGACGGCGGACTGACAAAGGAGAAATGTCATCAGCACGACTTGGTGTATGAATCTCTTTCTCATGTCATGTCTCCCGTCTGTTGCTACTCTTTGGCTCCGTGCTTTCGCAAAAGTTCTTCAAGCTCGGGATAAGCCATGCTTCGCGCTATCTCCAATGCATACCTACCCGTGTCACTCTGAATATTCGGCTCAGCACCTTTAGAGATGAGCAATTCTACAAGATCAGCGTATCCGAAATAGACTGCCCAATGTATCGGCGTATATCCCAGCCAGTCTTTGTGATTAATATCCTCACCCGCAGCAAGTAGTCTATTGATTTCCTTGATGTCATGATCACGAACGGCCTGATGCAACATCTTCACATAGCCTTCAGCAGTCTCATTTGGGTCATACTCGAAGGCACCCAGGTCAGGGGCTTTGCCGACATAAGGCATGTTCACATCAGTGCCTTTGTCAATCGCGGCACTGCCGGGAGCAAGCTTGAGAAAGTCATTTCGAGGAATGCTGCCGTCTGGATTACGCGGCTGCGTCGTTACACTATCATCAAGACTAAGGAAGTCATCATCAGTTAAGGTAAGTCCGAGCTCAGCATCCCAACTGTTAAACTGACTGCCAACTCTTACACCAATAGAATTAGACCCTTTGAATGATATATCATTACACAACAAGCTTCCCGAGCTTCCTGGGCGGTTAAAGAAATAATTAATGAAATTATTCCATCCTGTGCAATTAATAAGCTGCACCCCTTCGGAATTAGCGTTTCGATCAAAGCCACGATGTGGATGCCCCCAGGCAATACAATGTATCAAGACGTGCCTTCCCCTGCCCTTGCCAAGCTTAAACCCATTACCGTTTCCTTTAAAGAAGGGATGATCCCAAATATTTATACCATTCCCCCAAGAATAGCATCTTTCTAGACGTACACTATTGTTTGCATACCACAAATCATAACCGTCATCTGAATTATTCCATGACCTGTTGCCTATCAAAACATTGCCCGGTCCAACATTCCATACAACTTGGAAACCATCGCAACCTTCACCATTGAACATAAAGTCAAAATTCCTGTAGGCATCACAATTCAAAACAACATTATATGCCGGACCGTCTGCGCTGATACTGATGGCACCTTGATTGTCGAAAGCTCTGACTTGTTCCAAGACATTATGATGTGCTCCTCCACCATGTATCATAATCGGACATATTGCATTGGTAATGGACAATCCTTTAATGTGCCAATATGCTCCCTGAATAGATATTGATTCCCCTCTCACTTCGATAGAATCAAGAATAGGGAACTCTCCAGGATAAGCAGCAAGCCGAATGGGACTGCCTTGCTCTCCTGATCTATTGATCTGAATAGTGCTTGAACAGCGGTATGTGCCCCCACGAACCAGAATTGTGTCACCTGGCATCACTATTTCCATTGCCGCAGCTATAGTTCCAAAGGGCCTGCGCAATGTTCCCGGATTAGTATCCTTTCCATTTGTTGCCACCACATAAACGCAATTGCTCTTGTACAAAAACCTTGAGGCATTTCTCACATCATCCATTAGATCTCGGGGTATTGTTGTTTCATAGGCAGAACCCCTGAATTTCTTAAGATATATTGCTGCCTTCTGCATCACTACAAAAGGCGTGCAGCCATGATTGTCAACAACATCAATGGCTGCCCCATTCTCGACAAGAACTTCGATCAAGTATTGCTTGAAACCACGGGCTGCATAGTGCAATGGTGTCCACCCGATATCGTCTTGAACGTTAATATCAGCACCCGCATCCATAAGAAGTCGAACCATCTCCACAGACCATTTCTGAGGATTGGCTCCTCCATATAGACCTTCAGCACCATAGTGTATTGGTGCACGTCCGGCGTTATCCCTAATGTCAAGACGGGCACCCTTTGCGAGCAGAAGCTTAACGATATCTATGTGACCTGCTGAAGCGGCAATATGCAGAGCAGTACGACCAGTCTTATCTCTACTATCAACATCTGCCCCTTCTTCCAGCAGAGATTTCACCAGTTCCACGTCTCTTTTGACCGTAGCATGATGTAGAGGGGTAAGGTCATAGTCTTCATTACCGGCAACACCGTTGATCTTCGCAGTGGCTGCAGAACACATCACAAGGCAGGACAACATGATGGGCAAGCATAGTGTTCTTCTCATATTCACACCTCTGTAATCGACTAAGCTGTATGGTTGTTAATTATACAGGGAAGATTGGTAAATCCAAGTGAGACCTGGACTGTCGTAGCCTGCTGCGGTTCTTGTGCCGGGCCCTGAGCGGCGCGAAGCAGACGGGACCGGCAGTGAGGACTAAACATCATAATAATGCTCAGCAGCACGCGCAGGATGCCGTGGTGTGAGCTCGCGTCGGAATGGTGGGTGACCAACGGCTTGCCTGTCCCTTGCTCATATACGGCACTGAATAGTGCAGTTTCACAGGGGCATATAGAACTGGTGCGGTTTCTGCTGGAAAAGGGAGCCGATGTAAACAGCCGGGCCATTTATGGAGGTACTCCGCTGTCGTTCGCCGCGTGAAACAATAGTATCGAGATTGGAAAGATTCCCATCGAGTATGGGTCGGATACAAACCTGGAATGTGACGGGCAAAAGGTGTCCGATGAGTTCCTAAACAGGATACGGCAGAAATGATCGTCTTGCTCCAATCAGTGATTTGCGTTCTACCCTATATGAAAATCGCCCTATGGAACACACTCTTTGCTTCCTTGATTCGTGAGAGGATTGACAGTATAATCATAGCATAAATATTCCCGACAATCGGGGCAACATATCATCCCTTGATTTTACTCGCCTTTCATGGCGAATCGGCAAGAAATAGAAACGAGGAACCTTATGAAAAGACGCGATTTCTTGAAGGCCATCTCGGCCGGCATTGCCACTATTTGTTTCCGACCCGCTCCGGCCATGAGCGGTACCCGCGCTCGCAGACCCAATGTTGTCATCCTTTTTATTGACGACCTGGGGTATGGCGACCTGGGCAGCTTCGGCTGCCGGGATATTCCTACACCGCATATGGACTCGTTGGCGGCTAACGGCGTGAAGTGCACGAATTCCTATATCACCAATCCGCCCTGCTCACCCAGCCGGTGTTGTATCATGACCGGTATGTATGTTCAGCGATTCGGCAAGTCCGGTATGGCCAGGGGCCTGGCCATCCCCTCCGATCATCCAACCATGGCGGAGTTTATGCGAGATGCTGGGTATGTAACCGGTATGATTGGGAAGTGGGATATCGGTTCCAAGGAGCAGGGGCCGCTGGATCGGGGTTTCACGGAAGTCGCCAGGCGGGCGCCGAGCAAGAAACCTTTCATCTGCCTCAGACGCGACGGATCCGAAGTGTTCCGGACCGATCTGGATGGCGATTACATGGCGGAGTTTGTGGAGCGGAACAAGGACAAGCCCTTCTTCCTTTACTTCTCGCCAAACGCCATTCATTCACCCAGCGGGGATACACCGGTACGGTATCAGAATCGTTCCAAGGCAACGGGGAAACGCAAAGCCCTGGCCGGGGCGTTGATCGCGGTGGACGACGCCGTCGGCAAACTGCTGACTGTGTTGAAAAAACACAACCTGGAAAAGGACACGATCATTTTCCTTACCGGCGACAATGGTCCGAACCTTGGGGAGCAGGGAAGCGCAGAGCCTTACCGGGGAGGGAAAGGCCAGGGCACGCAACTGGAAGGCTGGGTACATACGCCGACGATCATATCATGGCCCGCAGGTATTCCGTCGGGCAAAACCTTTGAAGGCCTCATATGCACGATGGATTTTTACGCCACGGCGGCCGCTGTCGCGGGTAAGGAGCTACCGAAGCGTTGTGAGGGAAAAAACCTGCTGCCGTACCTGAGGGGAGAAACTAACGGCGACGCGCATGAGGAATTGTACTGGCACAATGTCGACCCAGAAGATGCGCCGCGGCGAAACCTACGGGCGATGCGCTGGAAGCAATGGCGGCTCATTAAATACCCCGACGGTTGGCGGCTCTTCGATCTGAAAGCCGATCCCAAGGAAACACGAGATCTCGCTAGGATCCATGCCGATGTCACAGCCAGTATGCTGAAACGCTACGATGTCTGGGCCGCAGAACTGCCACCTCCAGATACCTCATGGAATGATCCGGACAATAGCGGAGGCGGTCGTATGCCCCAGGGGTGGGGCTGGGCTACGGACACCAAGACGGAAGAGTGGAAGGAGCAGAAGAAGACAAATCGAAAGCGGAAGTGATGTGGTAATAATTGTGATTCTGATATCTAAATGACATCACCCATAATTGCTATGCCCGCAGAAATCGCAAACAGCGCACCTTGCCTCCCATCGCATTGGATGCCCACATTCTTCACATATCCGCCGGAAGGGTGGGTTGAGGTTAGCGCCTGTGGAGGCCGCAGTCTCTTCAAGGGCTCGGGCTATCGCATCCGGACATGATAGCACGTCCACGCCCTTGTTGGACTTCTTTGCCACTGCCGCCGACATGCATTTTATGCCGCGCAATTGATCCATCATCACCCTGGGATCGACTCCAGACCTCAGCGCTGCCGACACCGCCCGGCAGGTAGCCTCTGTCTGACTTGGACACCCCCCGGCCTTACCCAGATTGGCAAACACTTCACATATCCCCTCCGCGTCTCGGTTCACCGTTACAAACAGAGTTCCACAGCCCATCCTGAACTTACTTGTGTTACCGGTTGTGACTCTTGCTCGTGGGCGAGGTCCCACTTGGGTAGTGCCGGATGGTGAAGCTTTTGTAGGACCAGACAAAACCTGTCCCTGCGGGCTATTGTCTCGATAAACCGTGACACCCTTACATTTCAGGTCGTATGCAAGTTGAAAAACTGCATCAACATCATCGACCGTCGCGCTGGCGGGTAAATTGACTGTTTTAGAAACGGCATTGTCGATATTCGATTGAAAAGCCGCCTGGATTCGCACATGCCATTCCGGTGCAATCTCATGGGCCGTGACCAAGGCTTCAACCAGGTTACGAGGAATTTCTCGTATCTCACATGGTGCAATTCCAGACATCAGGCTCGTTCTTACCCGCTGATTCATCCAGCCCTGTTCTGTACCCAATCTTTCCAATAGAGGGTGCAATTGCATGAATTCTGCTCCGTCCAAAGCCCGACGTTTATAGGCCAATTTAAATATGGGTTCGATCCCGCTGCTGCACTTGGCGATAATACTGATACTTCCAGTGGGTGCTATCGTTGTGCAGGCGGCGTTTCGCATAGGTCGGTGGCGGTCGATATCCCACACGCTACCACGCCAATTTGGAAAACACCCGCGCTGTTGTGCCAGTTTCTGACTGGCCTGATGGGCTTTTTCCTGGATGAACCGGCTCAG
>Ga0209427_10008933_pt1 | contig 11217 bp, 10 predicted proteins | sample DeeMarSWOR136_30_FD_187465 | JGI IMG/M metagenome (GOLD analysis project Ga0209427, IMG submission 187465) | Marine sediment microbial communities from White Oak River estuary, North Carolina - WOR-1-36_30 (SPAdes) (version 2) | ecosystem: Environmental > Aquatic > Marine > Intertidal zone >... | reverse complement strand
AAAAGACAAGGAAAATGAAGGATTAGCATGTGGTCTTTGTGGAATGTTGGAAAGTGTTGCTAATTATATTTTAAAAATAAAAAGAAATGATTACAGAATTCAAATAATTGAGCAATCATGTATAACCAAAGGAGGAGATTGTCTACAATTTATTTGCAAAATTCATGATTATAAAGAATGGAAAGAAATATTAGATTCTAATATTGAGCAGGAAAAAATAATAAGAACTTACTTTAAGGAGGCTATCGAAGGAGCAGAAATTTTACAAGAAACAAAACTTGATATTATTGATAAGCTTCAGGATGTTATATCAATTGATAAATTAGAAGAATATTTGGATGAGCCATTAGAATCAATAAAAGAAAGAGTTTCGAATATAATTAAAGAAAAATTAAACATGGAACCCGAACATTTCTTTGATTACTTTAGAAATTATGAAGATGATATGATTAGAATAATTGGATACTTAGGAACTCATCTTATGAATGAATATGGTGGATTATTAGAAAAATTCCTCAAGAACGAATGGTTAGCAAAAGTTTTTGGATACATTTTCAAACAATTAAAAGAAATGACATTATTATTTATACCACTTGATGTTATTCGAGATTATAATGCATTATTAGTTAGCTTTTTAGAAGGTCTTGCTCCTGTTGAAATGGTTGATAATGTTAAACAGTTTACAGGTAAAGATACAATAACTTATATTTTTGAAGGAGCTCAAATGGCTTTACAGAATCTAGGTATTGATTTTTCTGAACTAAAGGAGAATGTATGGGAAGAATTAAAATCAGAGCGGGAGAATGGATTAATATCATCAGATGCTTCTACTATAGACAGAACTCGGGAAAAAGTGCCTCAAATTATCAACATTATTCAACAATTTCTTATGATAATTAATGATATACTTACTTTACCAATCAGGGTTTTAATATCAGAAAGTCATTATGGGTTGAAAACAGCTATTAACTCAGTAGTATCAGAAGAAGAAGGTTTATATGGTTCAATAAGAGAACGATTCGATAATATCTTTGACCAAATTCAAGAAATAAGAAAATAAGTTTTCAATTTTAATTTTTAATGACTTATTTCAATCATTTTTTCCAATCTGTGATCTATCTTTAATATAAAGTTCATACAACCAATCAACAATGTATTGGAAGAAAAATCGTTCACGTAGTACATCATAATGAGATTTGCCTTTCAAACTTGTTAATTTAGCAATATCTTCAGGTTTTATTTTATCTTCTGACAATAGATTTATGCGCGTTATAAATTGATCTCTAAGTTCTATTCTTCTAAGGATTATAGATATAATTGCTGAAATTCTCTTTATTAATTCTTGAAATTCAGATTTAAGATTATATTGAAAATCCTCTATTTGTTCTAGAAAAATTTTGATTTTTCTTATGATTTTTTCTTTTTTATAATAATTTATTAATTCTTTCTTATTGAGAACATCTGATAAAAATTGTATAATTTTAGTTTTAAGTTTCTCATCAATTCTATAATTCTTCAGCTCTTTTTCTAATTTGATCAAAAACTTTCTTTTTAAATATTGCTTATATTTTATGATAATTGCTTCAGCTTCTCTTTGGTCTGAACATATCTCAATAATCTCTCCTCTTGGTGTAGAATAAGTAAAACCTAAACCTTGTGGTCCTAACCCTCCTAAAAGAACCATTGATAAATTATAAAAATTATAATTATTTTTATCCAAGATTTTACTCCTAAATTTTAAAATATTCTTAGGAGATATAAAATGAGTCTTTTCCACTAGCTGGTTATGTTCTTCTTCTGTGTAATAATAATATATGTCATATTTATGAACCATTTTGATCTCAATAAAATTATTGAGTGCATTTTGATTTTCTTCCTGCTTTTTTTGAATTTCATTAAAAAAACTCTCAATAGGACTTAATTTCTCCCCATCGAATGAATTCTCTTTTGGAATTAGATTTTTAACATTTAGGCCATAAACAGTATATTGGTTGAAAAAATTATTTTTAATATACTCCATTAACTGATCATAATTTTGAAAAAGGGATATGGAACTCTTGATAAAGTAATTATAAAGATCTCGGGGCATCGCTCTAGAAACATATAAAATAAATGAATCCGATGTTTTGCCAAATAAATCATATAAATTTTCTAAAAAGAGTCTATTTTTTTTCTTAAAAATATTAAGAAATTTCTTTTCTGAATCATTAATTTTTTTTTCTAATAAGCCGTATTTGTTACTCAGTTTCAAAATTTCTATCATTTCTCCTAATGCCGAGGTTTGGTACCCAGTTGATATTTTATTAATACAATTTAAGAGTAATTTTAAAATAGTCTCATTGCGATCAGATATTCTATTTATATCAAGAAAAATATTAAAATCACTAGAAGCATCAATTAAAAGTTCAAAAGCTTTAAGTTTACCGGACTTTAGACACTTTGAGAGTTTCTCATAGTAAACTTTCTCAAGTTTCTTTTTATCTTTTATCTTTAATAATTCTGATTTAAATTCGATAAAAAGTTGATTTGATATCATAATTTAACTAACAACTCAAAAGAAATATAAGAAATTAAAATTTTGGATCAAAAACTTGAAATTATTATATTTTTTTTAATCCAATAATTCTGCAATTTTTTTAGAAACACTTTGGATGTTTAGAAAGACCATACCAAGCGAAGCATCGCTTTTCGCAAGAGTGCAAAGGATAGCATTTTCTCCAGCTTTTGATAAAATAATTATTCCATCAACACCTTCTATGAGAATTCGTTTTAGATCTCCACGAGCAAGTTCTTCTACAGCACGTTCAGAAACACTTAGGATAGCAGCGCTCATTGCGCTGACAATTCCATCATTCACATCTCTGGCAAGAACAGAACAAATAGGAAGTCCTTGAACGCTTACTATTGCTGAACCTTGAATGTCTGAATTAACAGCCTCCATCCGCCTTAAAAGATCGATGAGTTCGCTGATGTTTTCGCTCAAATGTTATCAACTAAAACAAATAGTAGGTTAATAATCTATTAAGATAATAATATAATAATAGTATTTGTATTTTTATTTTTGATCTAATTTTAATATTAACTTTATTTATAAAGTTAATACTTATTTAAAAAATATTTTTATCAAAATCCGTATTAGTAATTTTAATGACTGAGAATCAAAATCTAAAAAGTGAATCTCAAGAAGAGAAAACCAAGGAAGAATTAGAGAAAGAAAAAGAAGAAAAATATAAAATTGAATGTCTTAAAAAAGCAGGAAAGATTGCTCAAGATGTAAAGAAGTACATTAGACCTAAAATCAAAGTAGGAGCAAATGTATATAATTTAATAACTGAAACTGAAGCAAAAATTGTTGAATTAGAAGGGAAATGTGCTTTCCCAGTTAATTTATGTATAAATAATATTGCAGCACATTATACATCTCCTATTAAAGATGATGGAACTGAAATTAACGAAGGGGATCTTGTTAAAATTGATTTAGGAGTTCATATTGATGGCTATATTGTTGATACAGCTTTTAGTGTAAATTTTAATGAAGATGAATCTCTTAAGAATATTATTCAAGCAACTGAGGTTGCTTTAGATGCCGCAAAAATGATGACTAGACCAAAAACAAACACTAGAGAGATAGGTAAAAAGATTGAGGATATAGTTAAAGGTTTTAAATATAATCCTATAAGAGAATTAGGTGGTCATCAAATTGAAAGATGGACGGTTCATGGGAAAAAACAGTTACCTGAATTAGGTTCTCAGGGCGGCGATGTAATGGAAACTGGTGAGATTTTTTCTATTGAAATCTTTGCTAGTACTGGTGAAGGAACTGTTCATAATACACAATATTCATATATTTATGAAATTAATCCTTATTCGGGCAGGGTACCATTACGTAGAAAAACTTCAAAGCAAATTCTCGGTTTTGTCAATAAATTTTATAAAACTTTACCATTTGCCGAAAGATGGTTAGCAAAAGAATTTAGATTAGGAGTAGCTTTTGGCTTAGAAGAATTGGTACAGCAGGGTAAATTACAAGCACACAATGTATTAGCAGAAAGAAAAGGTGTCTATGTTGCTCAAATAGAAGAGACAATACTAATAACTGAAGAAGGATCTGAACAATTAACGTAGTTTAATTGATTTAAAGTCTCAAAATGATATCATAATTGCTAAAATGGATAAATTAAACATTTGTCTTGTTTCCTTAACATTTGCTCCTGATAGCCAAGATGGAGCAGCTAAATTCTTTACTGGAATTTATAATTATTTGAGAAATCGAGGTCATAATGTAAAATTAATAACAGGTAAATGGAATTATACTTTTTCAGATCCCAATATCTTTCAAATTGATATAATAAGAAAACGTTTTTTATGGTTTCCTCAATTCGCATTTAAAGCTATAAATTACCTTAGAAGTCATAAATTTGATATTATTCATGGTAATGGCCCCAAAGGAGTTATACCTTTAATTTTATCAAGACAAAAACGATTCATATCAACAATTCATGATCTAGGTCCCTTCGAAACTAAATTTACTCGAATTCCATTTGAGAAATTATTAATAAAATATACTGTTGCAAAATCAACCCTTATTACAACATGCGCTGAATCAATTAGAAGACAGATTAAATATTATATCCCTAAAGTAAATGATAATCGTATATTTAATCTTTATTCTGCAATTGAAGAAAAATATAAACCTCTTCCTATGCAAGCTCAAAAATTGAAAAATAAACTTAACATTAATGGACCAATTCTTTTGTATGTAGGTCGTATAGCAAAATATAAAGGAGTACAAGATATCATAAAAGCTTATCAAATGGCTAAAAAGGAGATCCCTAATCTTAACTTAGTGATAGGCGGTAAACCGGATTTCTCTATGGAAAAAATTTACAAACATTGGCAACAAACATATCCAGATATTCATTTTATGGGATTTTTGTCAGAAAAAGAAATCCCAGTCTATTATACAATGGGAGACATATTTGTAACATATTCTTATGCTTCTGAAGGCTTCGGATTGACTCCGATCGAAGCAATTGCGTGTGGAACTCCAGTTATTTGTTCTTCAATACATGCCTATAAAGAAATATTACAAGAAAACGCAATTTTTGTACCACCTAAAAATCCATCAAAATTAGCAAAAGAAATAGTATCTTTGCTAAAAGAAGATATTAGAAGAAAAATGCTTATAGAAATAGCCCAAAATTTTATAAAGAGATATACTTGGAATGCAGTTGGGAAAAAACTTGAAGTTGTATATCAACAATTTTTAAACCAAATTTAATGTATTTACTTCCCCTTTAATTTATCTTTTACAAAATTAAAACAAATTTTATTAGGATTTTCAAATTGGTCAATTTTTTCTTTAAATGAACTTATCTTAAATCTTTCTGTCGTAGGACCTTGATCAAGGATATCTAAAGCTCTTTTAGATATAGCTTTTGACTCGCGTATGTGTTCTAAAGGAAATCCATTTTCTATTAAGAATTTCTCCTGGGGTGCTGATTCTCCTGGAAAGAATTCTATACTTGGCACATTCAATAAACTAGATTCTCTCACAATTGTCCCACCACCGCTTATTACTAATCCTGAATAGAAACAGAGATCTAATAAATTAGGTAAATATTGAGTTATAATAATATTATTTTCTTTAGAAAGAGTTTTAAGTCCTTTAGAAAGAAATTCTTCTTGTTTTTTTGAACGAACCAACAGAAAATATTTGTAATTTGGAAATTCTTTGAAGATAGGTGGTAAAAACATCTTTATTTGAGTTTCTTCCGGTTTAACTTTATGAATTAAATACGAAGCAAGAGTAGGTTCAGTTCTTATTATTACATATTTACCCCTTTGTATATCAAAATTTTTCAGAACATCGGAATTAGGAGAATATTCTGAAATCCAAGCAATCTCATCAAGACCATTATATCTGATAATCTTTTCTGGATCAGCATAAAGTTTTATATATAAATTTTTAGGTATGCATTTGGGAGTAATAATGTTTTCAATAAATGGATGAATTAATTTACATACGGGTATATTTCGTGGTTCATCATTCATACCAATAGAAGGAATTTTTAATCCATATGCAATTCTAGTCCCTTCAATGGATAAAAATGTAACAAAATAGTTAGGTGAAAATTTTTTTATTAGTGGAAAAAGAAGTTTCAAACGATCTACATAAGTTTCTAACTTATTTTCTAGTTTTTCTCCACCATGTTTACCAATTTTTATATAACTTATGTCATAATTATTTAGAATTTGATAAGTTGAATCATAATCCCGAGCAGTAATTAATAACTCTGCTTTTTCATCCTGAAACATTTTCCAAAGTGATTTAAACATTATTGCAGTTTTGGGCTGTTCAATATCAATCCAAACCCTTTTTCCAGAAAGACTCATTCTAAACACAAAAATGATAATAATGATTTATTTTTTTTGTACAAGATATTATTTTTATAAGAAAATATCATCCTTATTTTTATTAAAAATCATAAGACTCAATTATTATTTTTATTAATCAATATTCAAATTATTATATGAAAGAGTGTGAAGCCTTAAATCTGTTGAGAGTCTTACGACCAACTTTAAGACTTGAATATTCTCAGAAAAGTAGTTGGAGATGATTTTATTCAAGACATATTCGATTGAAGCTGATGATTTCAACCTGTGTGAATAACGGACATGTTCAAGACTTCGCATGAACAATTCTTATTAAAATCTGTTAATATTTCTTAAGATTTTTAATAATTTTGATAACCTGACAGTTTATAGGACTTAAAATACTTAAAAATCTTTAGTCATTTGGATAAAAAACCTATTTTCCGCAGATACAAGGATTTGATTTGCACCTAAAACATATACCGGGGTATTTCTTTGAAATTGACGATTCAAGATCAATATCTAATAAATTAGCTAATGAGTTTGTCCAAGCAATAATATCTGCTAATTCTTCAGAAGCATTTTTAATATCTATTTCCTTGTTTCTTAAAATACGAGCAAATTCACCAATTTCTTCTATCAACCAAATAAAAGTAGTTTTAATACCTCTATTTTGGTCTTGTGTAAAATAAAGGTCTTTAATTAAATGCTGAAATTCTGAAATTTTCATAGATATTTAACTATCAACATATAATTATCATAAATTAACTTAAGAGATATTACCTTCCAGTAGGAGTGAATAACCAAGTAAATACCTCAAAGCGGGCTAATATTACTATAATAATCAAGGCTACAGATAAAATTATAGGGATAATTGGACCTACTTTTATGCCAACTGAACTATCTTGAAAGAATCTCATTAATCCTGCTCCCGCTAAAGGCATAGGAGCAGATCCACTTCTCCTTTTTTTACGTCTTGATTGAGTTTTTCTAGTTGACATTTTTAAAATTTACAAAGACTATCTTAAAATAACTTATTATATAAATAACTGAAAACATATAAAATTTTTATTTTGACATATTAAAAAAATTTTAATAAGTTTTTATTATTTATTTTTATTACTTTAGTTAATTTCAAGTATAAAATATAGAATTATGTTGAAAAGAATAAGAATTCTTCTTATACTCATATTATTTTCAATGCTTTTTATGAGTATGTTTTATATTCCTAAATATTCTCAGTTTAATTATGTAAATCACGATAATACACTGAATCTAGAATATTCAACTACTGAAGAAGGAGCAGAAAATATAATTGTGACCTACGCTAATAGAAGAGTAGATATAGATTTATACGGTTTAATAAAAATTCGTGATATATTAACCATAAAAAATCGAAATAACCATCCAATAAGTTCAATTCTAGTTGGAATTCCATTAAATCACTCAACTAATTTAATATATTTTGAAAGTAAGGGAGCAAATGAAAATACATTATTAGATGAAAACACATTAATAATTAATCGTTTAAATATGGTAATGGATGAATTTGAAATGTTTACTATATATTTTGATACTCCACTATTACCATTTCAGTCGAAAACTGTTATTTTTAGACAAGTTTTAAAAGATCTTTCAAAAGCCTATTTTGTAACAGAAGGTGCCTCCGTAAACCATTACATTAATTATAATGGGCTCGTTTTTCCGATAGTACCATATAAATTAGAAGGAGAAATAAAGGCTTTCTTCTTTTATCCCGATTTTGGTGAAAATGATCAGGATATTTCAGATGATTGGGGTTTCTATAATCCTGCTCTTAACGCTAGAACGTATGAATTCGAACAAATAAGAGATACAATTGGAGATGATTATATTGAACCTTTCTTATCAAACTTGGATGAATACAAAAATGCTAAAATATGGATTAGACATGATATTAGTAATAGATTAGAAATAGAACAACTCATTCGGGAAATATTTATTTCACCATGGGGGATAATAAGAGTTCAAGAGAATTTGTTAATTAAGAATTTAGGTATTCAAAATTATTATTTAATAACGTTTGTTATACCCGATAATGCTATTGGATTATATATTTCTGATGATCTTGGAGAGATATTAGGTGTTACGGTCGATATAATTCCAGATACAAATACTAAAAGGATAACGATTGATTTAAGAGCTAACAGAGTAAATATATTACCTAATTCATCATTTAGATTTGATATTGAATATTTCTTACCATATGAAAATTATATTTCATTAAATTGGTTTCAAGAGTCAATTGAAATGAATTTAATCCCAACTACATTTGATTATTTAGCAAAAGAACAGACATTTAAAATAATTATAGATGGATGTTTGAAAATCGATGATATTTCCAATCCTCCAGAAGCTATTAAGAAATCTCGGGGAATGGTTTCAATAATATATACCTCAGATTATATAGTTCCAGGAGAATATAAAGTCATACAACTTACATTTACTATAGATTTATTTAATTTACTTCTAAGACCTTTTGTATTTGTTATATTAATTCTTTCAATTATCTCACTTTATATTATTTTAGTCAAATCAAGAAAGAGAGAGAAAGATATTACTGCTTTGAAAAAGCAATACATACCTGTTAATGAAATTCGAGAATTTTGTTCTTTATTTGAAGAAAAAAATGCATTACTCTTAGAGATTAGGCAAACAGAAGAAGATGCTAAACGAAAGAAAATTGCTAAAAAAACATATAAAAATATTTTGACTAAAAACACTGTAAAAATAGAAGAAATCCAGAAAGAGATAATTCCATTTAAAAAGAATTTAATGGAAACAAGTGATGTATTTGAGAATATCGTAAAAAAGTTAGATGTCTTAGAAGCTGAAAGAATAAGTGTTAAAGATAGTCTATCTCTTTTAGAATCTAGGTATAAAAGAGGAAGATTGCCATCAAGAACGGCGTATTTGAAATTATCAGATGACTTCAAAAAAAGGCAAAAGAAGATAGATAGAACAATAGATAAATTTATTCAACAATTAAGGAGTTATTTATTATAAAATTTCTCTTGTGTGAAAAAGTTTATGAAACCATGGCTGTTTGATATTTTAGCTTGTCCTATAGATAAATATTTTCCTTTAAAGCTGTACATTTTCTCTTTTGAAAATGAACCAGAAGAATTTCAATCAATTATTAATATCTATGTTAATAGAGATCTTAATTTTATTAAAAATGAGAAAATAATTGAGATATCTCGTGAGAATGATGAAATATTTCTAAGGGATAATATTATTATTGAAAAAACTAAAATTCAAACTTATCTTAATTTAACCTCCTCAAGCTTAATTGAATTTGAAAATGTTTTTGATAATACAACTAATAATTTAAGCAAAAAATGCATTGAAATTATAAATTCTGACGTTAAATCAAAAATTATAGAATTTTCTAAAAATCCTAATATTAATCGAATTGAAAATATCTTACCAGAATTATATTTTATTAATAAGTTAAAACTTGACTTTGAAATAAAAACTGGTATACTTTTTTGCAGTAAATGTAAACGTTGGTATCCTATTATTGATACTATCCCTCAGATGCTACCCGATAAATATCGTGATGAAAAAAAAGAAATTGATTTCCTTGAAAACAATAAAAATTTATTAAATGAAAAATTTCTTGATCAAGATCTTAAGCCATTTAAGATTTAAAAATTAAATAATGAAGACATAACAATTCTATCTTGAATTTAATACATTAGCCCGGTGGTGTAGATTAATACATTCTTTTTGTATTAAGCAAAATGGCCAAGCATTTGGGGCTTTGAACCCCGCGACTATACATCACGATACGAGATGTATAGCGAACACGGTTCGAAAATTGAGCATTAAAATGCTCAATCGAAATTCCGTGCCGGGCTATTCTTATATTCCTAATGATTTCTAATAAATTATTAAAATTAAAAATATATTGTTCCGGATTTACTTCAATTTTGAATAATTAGTTTAATGGATCTTTAATATCAATTTTTTTAAATTTAAATTTTAAAACATTTCTTTCTAAGTAATTATAGGTTTCTTCTATTTGTTCTTTATACTTTCTACCTATGATTTTCCAACCAAATTCTTTATATTTAGTTGAATGAAAAAGAGTATGGCAATTTGAGCATAAGCAAATACAATCTTCCTCTATTAATTTTTTACTTATTGATTTAATATCAAATCTTTTGATTTGGCCCATCTAATTTTTCTTGTTTTTGTTTGAGGCTCAGTTCTATGATGAATATCTAAAGCAGGTAAATTATTCATGACGGTAACTTTTTCGCATCCAATACATTTTCCCTCATACAATTGCTCAATAACACTACGTTTTTTAATCCATTCAATAACCCTAAACTTACAGTTTTTGATATTTTTTGTCTTTTTTTTTCTAACATAATCATATACTAATTTCTTAATAATATTACCATTGAATTTAAATAAGTCCTTGTTTAAGATAACTTCCTTGAATTCATTGAAAATCTCAGTGCTTACTCTAGAATGACAATTTTTACATAAGATAATTATTTGCTCCTTTTCAAAAAGCCACAGTAATATTTTCCAATTTTTTCTTCTATTTTTTCGCCATGTAGTTCTTTTTAATTCGGGATTAGTATGATGAAAATCAAGAACAGGGAGAAAAATAAAATTAATATTACACTTTACACATCTCCCCCTATATTGAGTGTTTGTTAAATTTATCACAAGCAAAAATTTATTTCTAAAAAAATCGAACGCATCCTTTTTTTTCTTACATTTTCTGCAAATACTTCTTAAACCACCGCTTTTTAGGCCAAATTCCTTATGTGGTTTAATTTTATG
>Ga0209427_10008930_pt1 | contig 11221 bp, 12 predicted proteins | sample DeeMarSWOR136_30_FD_187465 | JGI IMG/M metagenome (GOLD analysis project Ga0209427, IMG submission 187465) | Marine sediment microbial communities from White Oak River estuary, North Carolina - WOR-1-36_30 (SPAdes) (version 2) | ecosystem: Environmental > Aquatic > Marine > Intertidal zone >... | reverse complement strand
CTATTTTGCATAGGCCTCGACGAGATCACGTGCCGTGATAATTCCTACCAAATTATTCTCTGCAGCGATAGGTAGTCTTCTAATCTTTTTTAATACCATTATGGCAGCCGCTTTGTGAACGCTTGTTCCCGAAGGAGCAGTGACTAGCGGCGAAGAGGTTTCTTTGCCCACCTTTCCGATTAGCGGTTTGCCTTTAACCAAGAAAGTGGTGAGCAAGTCACGTTCAGTGAAAATTCCAAAAGGTTTTCCCTTCCTGGTAATTATGACACTACCTATGCGTTCCTCGCCCATAATCTTAGCTATGCTGACGACGGTTGTTTTCTCGTCAGCAGTTACGACCTCTTTAGTCATAAAATCATCAACTTTGACTTCGGTTTCAGGGACCTCAGGCAAACTGCGAACAAGGTCTGAGGCTGTTAATACTCCCACCAGCTTTCCTTTGTCAAACACTGCAAGTCTGCCTTTCTTCTGAATCATCATTCTGGCTGCTTCCTTTATCTTTGCTGCTTGGCCTATAGTAATGAGTGGATAAGACATTACTGCCTCAACTTTTTCTTCCATAGGATCTTTTCCCAAAGCCAAAACTTTGCTCAATAAATCTCTCTCAGTGACTATACCCACCGGCGTTTCATACTTCGTAACAATTAAGCTTCCTATGTGCCTCTCCCCCATTATTCCTGCAGCCTCAGCCATTGACGCCTCAGGGGTTATAGTGACAACATCCTGACTCATTATATGCTTGACTTCTTTGTAACGCGAAAGGTCACGCAAGTACTGCTTATATGCACTGTCGAGGACACTTGGAAACTCTTTTTTCAAGTTTTTAGGAGTCCTCATAAAATTACCTCATAATAATATTATTCAGGATGCCTAATTAAGGCTTGAGTCTTCGTCAACAAGTTCGCTTGTTCCCACAAAATAGAAAGTATAACGTGTTTCCCTGTTTTGTTACGGATCCAGATTTCCAGTACACTCGTAGAATTTGTAGAGATTGTAGTGGAACAGTATACGCTATATATTAGCTTCCATAGAAAGCTGGAAAGTAGTATAACATATGAAGTATTTACGGTCACACAAGCAAAGAAGATGCGTTTTCTCCTGCAACTATTCTTGTATTCTATAAAAATGGCTTCGCGTAACTAGCCAAAATTTGAATTTAGATTGCGCTTTAAATTTTACGAAAATAACTAGGTTTATAACTTCCCCAAAAAAAGAAATTCTGCGGGTTGTGGAAAAGATGTGCTAATATCTCTTTTTTCAGTGACTGTTCACCTGCAATGAAGTTTTTAAGTGTGAATAGCCGATTTCTAGAGGGGAAAGTTATGGAGAACATTGATAGGGCGAGAGTATTGGGTTTGAAAGAGCTAGGGTACGGTCAAGGTTGTTATGCGATTGATAGTATGCACAAGAGGGAAATGGCAATCCGTACAAAAGATTTAAGGTTGGTTAACAGGAAGAATGCTCGTTTAATTTCCGCCGTCGTTGGTGGAGAACTTGTTAATCTTAGCATTGATGAAGCGAGCGAGTGGGCAATTATGATGGAGCCCATTAAAAACTTGAGAATTTATTATGTTCTTCAACGAAATAGCCCAGAATTTGAGGATGAAGTTTTAACTTTTTACGGAGAAGAGATAAAGAATATTAAAATTCCAATAGACGATCTTTATGATTTCACTAGACTATGCGCCAATGCCTTGGTCCGGGTCGCAAAGAGCACAATTGTAAGCTAATTTTTTGAAGCTTCGAAGAGTTGAATACTTCCTCCACTTAGAGGGGAAATTAACTCACGCATCTTCCTCCTTTTTTAAAGACCTTTAAGAAGCGAGCAACCGAGGTGGGCATCCTCGGTTAAAGAAGAGATGATTGCCACAAGTTTGCTAAATGATTTTTCAAAACATCTTATGGGGGCATAACTCCACTTAATTCTTCCATTTCCAGCAAAGTCTCAATGTCATTTGAATAGCCCTTGATTCCAGCAAATTCACCTTCATACCTATAGATAAAGTTCAATGCGTCTACAACGCTTCCTTTTTCTACCTTATAAACTGCCACGCCCTTCAATCCCTCTCTAACCCATCGCACCCCCACTTGCTTTTGCTTTATGAACGTCGGAAGAGGAAAATTCTCTTGTATTTCTTCATATTTCTGCCGAACCTCACTACCCTTTTCCGAAGGAAATACAGACGTCACGATTATTAAAACCATCCTTTCACCTCCATTCCAGTTTATTTGACATCAAAGAAGGCAGCAAATCGATTCTGCCCACAACAATTTATGTTGTTAATAATTTAAAAATTTTTAAATTGATTTACTTTCTTTAAAAGCAGAATTAAAGCATTTGTCCGCAAGCTCACCATAAAACCAATAATAACACAAATGTATTCAAAAAACTTTCGCTGTTGCGATTAGGCGCAGAAAATCAAGAATATTGAGACATTTTAGCTAGCTGGTGTTTCCCCTTCGTATTGGGCAATGTATTCTAAACCATAATTCGCTTGAACAACATAGGAAGTGGCAGCCTGCAGATCAAAACCTACGTCTGCTCCATCCCACACAAAAATCTCAGCTTCTCCTACAATTGCCAATCCTTTTGCGTCTGCTGAAGTATCAGTGTACCAAGTCGCCCCAGGGAAGGCTTCGCTCAGACTTATTGAACTCACTGTCACGTTCACTCCTCCCGTGTTCCTCAAAGTTACCGTAGCTGTATCTGCAGCAGCATCCCATAAGACCTGTTCTACCTCCACGCTCACTCGCAAACTATTCGCTTCTGCCTCAAGAGTCGAAATCTGTTGGTTTTTAGTATTTATTTGACTGTTCAGACTTTGAATATCTGATTGCAGTGAAGCTATCTGACTGTTCAAGCTCTGAACCTGCGACTGTAGATCTGATATCTGGCTACTTTTAGCGTCTACTTGATCTTCTAGAGTCTCAACCTCTGTTTGCAACGTCGCTATCTGTTGACTTTTAGCGTCTACTTGATCTTCTAGAGTCTCAACCTCTGTTTGCAACGTCGCTATCTGTTGACTCTTCGTCTCCAATTCATCTGTCAAATTCGGAACTTGATCACTCGGAGTAGAGGAACCAACCAAGTAACCGCCGACCAATCCAACCACTAATGCAATTAAGATGAATACAAAAATTTTGATTTTCATTTCTACAGTCTCCGCGGAGCCAACATGGCCCAGATTAGATTTACATCATTGTCTAAATGCTTTTTAAATTTAACTACTCTGCTTTGACTCTGAAACTACTTTACCAACTTTCTTCAAACGATTCTTCAACCTCCCTCGGCATCTAGATGTCAGACAACCTTTCCATCTCGCGCAATTCTGGGATAATGGAGAAAAAAAGTTAAGGCAGACAAGACTAGCTATTAATTGAAGGGGGTGTAATGTGGCATTTTGCAAAATTGATGATGTCAAGCTCTATTATGAAGACCGTGGAGTCAAAACTCAAGTTCCTTTGATATTTCTACATGGGGTGCTGGGCAGTAGCGAGATATGGAAACCCCAAGTTAGTTATTTCAAAAATCAGAGAAGAATAATTATTCTTGATTTACGTGGACATGGGCAATCGGACAAGCCAAGGGGAAAGTACTCGATAACGCAGTTTTCAGACGACCTTCACGCCTTGATGAAAAATCTCGACGTAGAAAAAGCTATCATCATTGGACACTCACTGGGTGGAATGGTCGCATTGAGGTTTACTCTCGATTATCAAGATATGGTTGATAAACTAGTTCTGATAGATTCAACAGCTAAACCAGCCTCCTCATTTGGGAGAAGACTGCTACTTTCATTGTCAAAGAGTCTGATGGATATCTCATATCGCTCATTTTTGAAAATATACGTCTCTCGATACTCTGACCTTGAAGACTTGGATCTGGAGGAAGTTGTAACGAGATTATTGCAGACTCCCAAACATATTACAAAATCTTGTTTCGCAGCCATAGCAGGATTTAATGTAACTTCTGAACTTGCAAAAATAAGAGTGCCTACACTCATAATTCATGGCGGAGAATCATCAACACCTGTTGTTCTAGCGAAATACATGAACCAACATATCCCTAATGCAGAATTGATTATTATTGAAGGTGCCGGACATGCGTCACCCAAAGAAAATCCTGAAAAAATCTGGAAAGCAATTGAAAAATTCATCTGAAAAGTCAAAGGTCAATTGTGCAGGCTTGTTAGCCCTTAATATTTGCTGGATTTAAGTTTTAATTAAAAGAATGTCTGCTTTTCAATTCTGTGAGAAAGCCTCCCTTATCACGGAGTTCGTTCAGATTTTAATACAGGTAAGTTGCAGTTAGGTTAAGTATTATCAAATGGGTCGAAAACAAGAGAAAACATGTCTCTTGCATTAAACCTAAGAGTGCGTGAAGTAGAGATAGCGCTTTAGCTATTGACTTTCGAAACCAGGTTTCATTCTAAGTTATGTTCCACTTATTCTCATTTTCATTGCAAAATTCGATTACAATTCGTTTTTTCCCTTCAGGTTCTGCAACTATCAAGTGACATTGACCACAATTTTCACATGTCAATCGTACCTTTTCTTGCGAGATCTTCTCAATTTCAAACGAAAAGTTGCCGCATATCGAACATATAAAATGGTCCTCAGGTAACTCTCTTATAATTTCCAAAGCTTTCATTTATCTACCTCAAGTATTATTACGAGTCCATAAACCTTTAACCCAGAGACTGAGGTTAGCTCGCCAAATTATTTTGGTCAAATATCCCCTTAAACTTGTCACAAACGAAATATATTTCAAATATTTAAAAAGAATAAATATATAAAATATATGTACGTGCTGTGTGTAAAACATGGAAGAAGATGTAGGATATAGAACTGTTCAATCTGCAGGCAGGGGGTCCTTCATAATATCTTTACCCAAAAAATGGGTTCAAGAAATAGGGATTGGCAAAGGAAGCCAAATAGCGATCAAAATAATGGAGGACATGTCACTAATTATGGTTCCACGGAAGATAGTAGAGGGAAGAATAAACAAAGGAGCAGGGAGATCAGGAGAATACTATATCAACGTAAATCGAACAAGTGATCCCAAATCACTTTGCCGCAGATTAATATCGCTCTATGCGACTAGTTCCGAAATTATTCACCTGAATTTTGGTGCTGTAGAAAATAGTAAGGAATTCAGAACAGCAGTTACTAATCTCGCCAAGAATTTGCTATTGGGAACTGAGGTAATTGAAGAAACATCAGAGGAGATGACTCTTCAAGTTCTGATAAATCATCCAGAATTGCCAATTGATAAAGCAATTAGAAGAATGGCAAACTTGTCTCTTTCTGCCCACAAAGATGCCATTGCCGCGCTCGGCAACTTGAATGAAGATTTTATAGAAGCCATTTATAAAATAAAAACTGATGTTGACCGTGTGAATCTTTATGTTGTCCGCCAACTAAAATTTGGCATTACACAAAACATGTTTAGAGAGTGGGGATTCAAAACCTCAAAAGAATTCCTGGGCTACAGGCTAGTTGCAAATGACATAAAAAATATTGCCGAAAACGCGTTAACTATCGGGAAAAACATGAAGAGCCTGAGACGCCTGATTGATGATAAACTTTTGGCTTTAAAAGACAACGTTGATGAAGAAGCTTATTCTCAGATAAAGGATTTCAGTTCGTTAGCAGAACAACTTTTTGAGGACAGTTTAAATTCACTTTTTAATAGAAATTACGAGCAGGCTGACAGAATCATTTCTAGGACAGAATCATTCCTAGTATTAGAAAATGACCTCATAACGCTGCTGTTCAACAAAAAGATGGATCCCAACTTGCTTTCAATCTATAGGTTGGTCTTGGACAACTCAAGAAGGATCGTGGAATATAGTCGAGAGATTGCAGAAGTAACGCTCAACAGAACGGTGGAAGAAACAAGCCTCACTGTAGCTGAGGGATTGGTATGATACGCAACAATGTTGAGAACGTTGTGCTTCTCTCTGAGCTTCGTGTTCTTCTAAACAAAGTTATTCAACAAAACCTCGCAGAAGGTCTATTGTTTTCTGCTGGAACTGACACAAGCATAATAGCCTATGAGGCATTAAAATACAAGCCTGATTTGAAGGCATTTACTATAGTGTTCAAACAAGGAGAGCCTAGAGATATCGAATTTGTGAAGAAAATGGTGGCTTTTCTCAAGCTAAATCATGAATTTATAATTTTTAGTACAGCTGATGCCACTAATGCTGCGATCAAAGTTATTGATGTTTTGAAGACCTTTGATCCAATGCAAGTCAGACATGGCATACCCATATACGTAGGTCTCACAAAAGCTTTTGAAAAAGGTGTTAAAAGCATCTTCACCGGTGATGGATTAGATGAACTATTTGGCTATCCATGGCTCTTCCATTTATCTGAACGCGATCTTTTGGAAAGCCTCCGTAACATGTGGGAAGATATGAGTTTTTCCTCTATACCTTTGGGAGAGTCAATTGGAATAGAAGTGAGGACACCTTATCTAGATCCATTATTCATGAATTATGCAAAGAATTTACCTCTTAAATTAAAAATAAACTTTGAAAAAGGAACACAATACGGCAAGTGGTTACTACGCAAGGCATACGAAGATGTGGTTCCCAGCGAAGTTATCTGGAGAGCAAAAATGGCTTTGGAAAAAGGCACGGGAACAGAAAGCCTTCAAAGTGTTTTTGGGAAAAAGATTTTAGATAGAGACTTCCGCGAAAAAAGGCAAACTTATCTCAAGAAGGACGACGTTTACCTACTCGACAAAGAACAACTGTTTTACTATGAGATTTTCAGAAATCAGCATGGTTCACCTTCGGAAGCTTATCCAGAAAAAAACGGAAAACAATGCCAAAAATGCAAGGCATACGTGAAAACGAAGATTGATTTTTGCAAAATATGTGGAAACTACCCAATTTAATCAGTAGTTAAGAATCTTCATTTCAATCTTTCTCGAACAAACATCCGGTCTCTCAGCAGAAAAAAACAACGATTAGTTCATGAATCAAAACAATATGAGAGAGATCGTGCAAGAGATCAGATATAGTCCAAAAAAGATCTGAATGAATCAATTATTAGAAATGGCTCTATCGTTTTCTTTAAAAAGACATAGCTCTTCCCTTTTCCGGTTCTAACCAACACCGATTTTATACCAGCTTTTTTTGCCCCCCAAATGTCGGATTCAAGATCATCACCAACTAAAACACATTCATCCGCCTTCAAACAAAGTTTATTCAAGGCTTCAACAAAGAAGTTTTTGGATGGCTTTCCGAATATCGTAAAAGCTACACCGGCTGCATCTTCTAACATTCTTACGAAAGAGCCTGTATCAATTTGAGGTTCACCCATATGATCCAAGCACCAACGGTTTCCTTGAGTTCCAAGCAATTCTGCGCCCTTTAGCAGGTATTTGAAAGACTTATTTAAACGATTAACATCCCAATTGTCACTGAAATCTGAAATTATCACGTAATCAGGAGTTCCATCTTCCGAAACCAAATTGAATTCTTTGAATTCTTCTTCAACTTCTTGGGAAGCTACTAGAAATATTTTCTTATTTCGATTTTCAAGCAGAAATGTTTGAAGAGCAATAATTGGCGTGAAGATCTCCTGTTCTTTAACATAGAACCCGTAGTTTGTTAGTTTTTGATACACTGTCTTAGGTGTCTTGCTGTCAGTGTTTGTTAGAAACAAAAATTTCTTTTTTTCTTTCCGAAGTTTAGATAAAGTCTCGATTGCTCCGGGAATAGGTGAACCTTTGAAATATAATGTGCCATCAATATCGCATAATATTCCTTTAATGTTGCCTAAGACTTTAGTTGGTTTTCTCATTCTAATCAAATTTTGAGTTGTTTTTCTGTCTTTAAGAAGATTATTCTGTAGTCTATGAGGGCTTGAGGTTGGTTGTATTAAATCTTAATCCCAACCTAACAAAAAGGGGACATTAATTTACTATAAAAAGGTTTTTTTCCTAATTTACACATAGCGTAAGTGGACCTGGCTAATATGCCCAAGACAGAGCTCGTAGACCTTCTTGCATGCGCAAAAGAAAAAGAGACGAATTACGACTAGGTTGCTGCGATTGATTTTTATGAAAAAACAATAAACAATTCGTTGCAGCAAGAGGATTTTTTTAGTGCTGGTCAAGCTGCAGAGAGAATTGGTTACTGCTTCCATAGAGCAGCAATGCAGGCTAAAAGCCGAGATGAATTCGAGAAAAGAATGAGTCTCTCTGACGTATACTTCTGCCATCACTAAAAACTCTTGAAGCAATATATCTTTTCACTATACATAATCTACGAAGACCCAAACTTTCAATACAAAGAGAAATGTTCGAAAGTTTATTTCTGGAACTCCACAGCCTTCTGAAACAACAAACTGAATTCTATGAAACTTGGAATAGCAATTCATTACTTTTCTTGCCAGCAATTGATATTAAACCCATTTTTCTAATACAATAAGTAATTTTCTGGGCTAGTTTAATAGAAATTCCCAGTTTTAACGCCACGATTTTGTTCGTAAAATATCCATCCAATTCTTTCGGTAAAAACTCTAGAAAATCTTTGCTATCGTTAAAAACAACTCTATCAAACACATTTAACAACTTTCTATCGTTGACACTTGCGCCTTTTCTCCTCCAACTGCCTCTGCCATCATTGCACCATAATTCCTCCTCTTCAATCAACAAAACCTCAATAGAAAAATTTCTATCTTTAATCAGACTTGGTGTATGAACCAACTCGTAAAAAAGATCAGTCAATTTTCCCTTCTTCGGAGACTTTCGCCTCCTAACAAACTCGCCTGACCTAGATACGTGAACTATCCATTTTAACTTAGCAATGGGATAAACCAACCGGACCTGATTGTTTAAAAGCAGTTTAAACAGTTTCTTTCTGATGGCAGAAAAATTTCCAGTCTGAATCTCGATTAAAAGCTTGCCTCTTAGAATATCAACTATAAAATCCTCCACTTTAACCTCAATTTCATCTCCAGAAACCATATACCAATCTTTGATTTCGGAATGCAAAGAATATTCAGTCATCAAATATCAAAACAACAAAGAGAAATAATAATATTGTTCATGCATTTGGAGGAGCCTTAGCTTAAATTAAGGCAATGTCTTGGTTAGCCTATAGAGAAGGCTAGCTTTAATCAAAGAAAGAGTCAAAGAATTAAAGACAAGTTACACTAGCAAAGACTTTAAAGTATTTTTAAATAATCAGAAGATTGGCAGGGTTATCTATTATGTCTGTGTTAAGCAAAATTTCTTATTTTCAAAATAGGCGTGATGAAGGCCCCAACAAAGAACTCGCCAAAGCACTTGCTGAAACCGAGAATAAAGCTGGAATCGCAGAACTTGTGGCAAATCTAAAACATAAAAACAAAAGCGTTCAAAGTGACTGTCTTGCAGTCTTGTATCATGTGGGCTATGTGAAGCCTCACCTAATCGCTGACTACGTGAAAGATTTTCTCGCCATTCTTGAAAGCAAGAACAACCGACTGGTTTGGGGTGGAATGATCGCACTCTCTACAATCGCAGACTTGAAACCGAAGGAAATATGCGCTAATCTCGATAAAGTCAAACATGCAATTGACAAAGGCACACTTATTACTGTTGTTTGGGGTGTTAAGACCATAGCGAAAGTTGCATCTTCTAGCAAATCATGCAAATCAAACGTCGTACCTATCCTACTTTCTCAATTAAAGAACTGCATACCACGTGATGTGGCGATGCATTTCGAGAATAGTCTTCCAGCGATTGATAATGAAAACAAAGTCTTGTTCTTAAGAATAGCAGAAGATAGAAAAAAGGAAATGACAACTTCCCAGGTGGCTAGACTCAAGAAGGCGATGAAAAAGCTATAGCCCACGGTTATGAACCAAAATTCCATCAGGCCGACCCAGAAAAAAGAAAGATTGAGAGACTATAAAAAGTTAGCTTTTTTCTTTCCACTTTTGGATTTTTATGCAGTTCCGAATGATCCCTTTTTCCTCGCCTTGATTCCTAATTCATAAACGTTAAGTTTCAATCTCACGCTAGTCTTTCCAAAGACCACCATACCAATAGTTGTTGAAATAAACAGAATCTGTGAAAGGGAAAAAAATGGCAACATCAATTGCTGTGGAAATCATCCTTATCTTTTCAGCAATGTTTATAGCTGTAACGATTGCCGCCTTATGGTTTGCATTTTCAGCCTCAAAACTGAAACATAAAAAGGAATTACAGGAAAAGAAATTAAACATAATAGACAGACATTTCAACGATATGCTTAGAATTGAATGCCCTTATTGCAGAACAATTTATTCTGCAAATAGAAATGAATGTCCAAATTGTAAAGCAAACACCAAAAGAATCCTCTTCCCAGAAATACCGACAACTTGAAACTGTTTTAGAGACTTTTCCAATTTTCTAATCATTTATTATAAATATTGTTCTACTGTCATAGCGTGAGAAGTATTGTAATATAATGAGTTAGATCTCTATTCGATTTAGATATAGTTTGAAATTAACTAGTGAATGTTGCTAGATGTAAATGGCTTTCAATGATTGATGGTTGACGTTATTTAGCAAGTCTATCAAAGTGCTACAGTTTTTCTCCGCAGTTTCCACAGAATTTGCTGTTAGGCGAATTTTTTGTTTTGCATTTGGAACATTCTTTTTCTGCAAGTTCTAGCGGGTTACCACAATTACCACAGAATTTCATATTTGAAGGCATTTCAGCGCCACATTTTGAGCATTTTACTTTGTTCTGGGCTCCAAGTTTGGTTCCGCAGTTTCCACAGAATTTTGTTCCCAAGGGGTTTTGAGCGTTACAGTTTTGGCAGATTACTATTTGTTCTGGAGCTTTAGATTCCATTCCTTTTGCTATTGTTGTTCCCATTGCTATTCCAACTCCGGCTCCAACTCCAGCTGCAGCGGCCCCTCCTCCAGGGGGAAGCTCTGCAGTTGTCTCCTTCATGTACTGCATTGCCATGGCTTGCTGTCCCATTCCTGAAGCGAACCGTCTAGCTTCTTCGGGAATCTTTACTCCTTCGAATACACAATCTATGATTTTCAGGCCTATACGCGCGGCTTCATCTCTAATTATTAAAGCAACTTTGTCAGTAGTTTCGTCAACGTTTTTTACCAAATTGACTGTGTCAAAGTTGGCAAACTCGTCTATTACCCGTTCGTTAATAAAACCTCGGATATAGCTTTCAACATCTTTTGATGTGCTAGCACCCCTGTTTCCAA
>Ga0209427_10008927_pt1 | contig 11222 bp, 8 predicted proteins | sample DeeMarSWOR136_30_FD_187465 | JGI IMG/M metagenome (GOLD analysis project Ga0209427, IMG submission 187465) | Marine sediment microbial communities from White Oak River estuary, North Carolina - WOR-1-36_30 (SPAdes) (version 2) | ecosystem: Environmental > Aquatic > Marine > Intertidal zone >... | reverse complement strand
AATCACCAGTCCTGAAAAATCCGTCTTTGGTGAAGGCTTTCTTATTCTCCTCGGGCAATTTAAGATAACCGGCAAATACACCTGGCCCTTTAGCCGCTAACTCTCCTTCTGTATTGGGTGGTAGCTCTCTTCCATCTTGGCTAACAACTTTAAATTCGTCATAAGGGCAACAAGGTCTTCCAATACTATTAAAGATGATATCTGGGGCGTCATCTAGTCTCGTCGTACAGGTCGGTCCTTCAGACATACCAAACGCAGTGATATATACATGGCCAATTTTTTCATGGATAGCTCTGATAACTTGGGGCGGAGTTTTAGCACCACCAACATATAACGCTCTCAGGGAACTCAAATCGTAGCTCTTTAGACCGTCAAAGTTAATTATTCTCATAACTAGGGCGGAAACCATAGGTGCACGGGTTACCTTCTCTCGTTGAACGACAGCACAGAAGTCCTCCGACTTTGTCGAGTCCAATAAGACAATTTTGCCAAAGCTGAAGATAGTGCTATTCATTGAAGCAAAACCCAAATTGTGCTCAAGAGGAATGGTGATTAAGCATATATCATGGCTACTCTGCTCACGAGCTCTTGCTTTATAGTTCGCCTCACAAACAAGGTCATTGTGTGTACGAGGGACTGCCTTAGGTAAACCTGTGGTACCACCCGTGGACAGTATAATGGCTACCCCTATCGGGTCAGGCCTCCTCTTTGAGAGCTCACGGATGTTATCTTGGTTTACATCAGCGTCCTGGATCAACTTTTCGAGGCTTATGAACTGAGAATTCTTTTCCGGTCTAACTAAGATGATATGCTCCAAATGCGGGTTTGCTTTCCTAACATCATCTATAATGGGCAAGTAGTCAATCCCGCGATGTTTCTCGGGTACTATCCAAGCCTTTGCCCTCGTTAAGTTACAAAAGTGGTTGATCTCTATTTGCATATGGCGTGGAAGTAATAAAATAGCAATGGCCCCAATTTTCTGGAGAGCGAAGACTGAGTAGACGAACTCACTCCAATTTGGAAGCTGTACTAAAACATGGTCTCCCTTCTTAATGCCAAGCTTAATCAAACCAATAGCCAGCCTATCCACCTTCTCCCGCAGGTGTGAAAAAGTCAATCGACTGCTATCCTCAACTAAAGCTTCTTTATCAGGGCTTAGTTCCGCAGCTCTATCCACTATATCGCCCAGTGGAATCCCCAGCCAGCACCCCAGGTTACTGTATTTTTCTGCATCCTCCCTTTTATACCCCATAAATCCTTCTATAGGCGTCGTTCTCCCTTTTACGAGCCATTTCTCTTTACCGCCTGAAAATTCCTTTGGCTTCATACCGTCAACTATTAAGGTGAAGAAGTCTCTTAGCGTTCCCCTCAAAGATCATATTCTTCTCATGGTCAGGTATGTCCATTAACTCTACAGACCTTATTACCTCTCTAGTAAATCTGTCGCCATTCTCACTGTCATAAGGGAAATCAGTTGCAAAGACAATGCGCTCAGCACCAAAAAAGGCATAACCACACATAAGACCCGGGGTGCTTCCATTGAGAGCCGTATCAGCGTAAAACTTACGGAAATAATCAATAGGAGGCTTGCGTAGAGCTTGCTTCCACTTCGTTTTAAGGTGAACTTCAGCATAGTCTTGTCCACCAGCCATTCTCTGATCAAAGAAAGGTATCATAGCTCCACAGTGATGGGTTATGAACTTAATATTTGGATATTTCTCCAGTATGCCAGAGAAAACCAGGCGAGTCATAGCGGTTGTAGTTTCATATGGCCATCCAAACATTTGATATATCCAGTATCTCGAATGGTCTTCGGTGCTATAATCTGAAACATTACGCCCCCTAGCGGGATGGATCCATATGGGCAGGTCATATTGAGACATCTTTTCATAAAGTGGTAAGAACTCGGGTGAGTCTAAAGGCTTACCGTTTATTGGGGTAAATATTTGTACGCCCTTAAATTTTAAATCATTAATAGCTCTATCTGCCTCTTTTAAGGCAGCATCAATATTGTTCATTGGCAAGTGGGCAGCAGCTGATGCAAATTTATCTGGATACTTGACGATTAATTCCGCCATTTCGTCATTTGCTAATTTTGTGAAATATGCAGCTTTTTCCGGCGCAGCAACTTCCTCAATGGGTGGTGAGGCTGCAGTTAGTACTTGCAATAATCCCTCATGCTTTTCTATTACCCGAAGTCTATTATTCAGGTCAAACAGGGCAGGAGTACCATTGATGACCTGGTCCCATCTTCCTGAATAGAAACCACGGTCAGCCTTCTCAAAAAGTGCTTCCTTATACTTTGGTGGCAGAATATGAGCGTAGATGTCGATCTTCATGCTTTACCTCCTACTGGGACTTTAGAATATCAATTATAGAAACAAACTTTTTTGATGAATATATCATTATAATTACAGTCTTGTCTAGATTAGGTTTTGAAAAAGAAAAGGCCCTCAAGTAATATTCTGAAAAGCGGGGTTTGGGAGAAAAGTGGAGTTCTTCCCGAAATCTATTTTTGACATGCCCTATCAAAAGGTGTAGAGTTCAAATGGTAATCGGTAAGAGGTACATTTTATCGCTCCAAATTGCGGCATAAATGAATTAGTTAGGAAATAAATGAGTTATCCAAGATTTTGCCGGCTTAAATTATGGATTTATATGAAGCTTTTATGATCGATTTTATTTCTGATGATATTTATTTAAAAACTAATGCTCATGTGAGTGCTATGCTATGGGTTTATTGTCCAATGGTTCATCGCAATATTTGGCGAGCATGAAAAGCAGCTGAATGGGGAACATATTAATACACCGGGATTATAGCCGAAGAAACTATCATGGTATAATCAATACAGCTAAGGGTATGTTCAGTGCAATGGGCATATGAATCGCATGTCATTGTCGGAAAGACGTAAAGAGTCGATTCGTCTCGATCAACAGATAACATGATAAAGTTATACTACAGAATTAAAGATAAGCTATTTTATGGTTGGCTAGTGGTATTAGCCTTTTTCATTATTAACATAATTGCTCAAGGCACACGCTTTTCTTTTGGTGTGTTCTTTAAAGCCTTAGCGAGCGAGTTCGGATTGACCCGAGCGGAAACCTCGGGGGTATATTCGGTTTACATGCTACTTAGCTGCATATTGGGCATTGTTAGTGGCTGGGCTGCTGACAAATTTAGTCTGAGGATACTTATGAGCCTGATGGGTTTATTTACTGGTCTTAGCCTTATCTTAACTAGCCAGGCACACTCGCTATGGCATCTATTCGTAGTTTATAGCTTTTTACTGGCGATTGGAACCAGTGGGGTATTTATAGTTAGTACATCAATTATTATAAGATGGTTTAATAGTAAACGAGGATTCGCTATCGGTCTTGCCACCTCAGGTATAGGATTAGGGACAACAGTGATGGCTCCATTTGCCGCTTACCTTATTGCAACCCTTGGCTGGCGCATGTCTTTTATTGTAATGGGAATTATTTCTTGGCTATTTATTATTCCAATGGCCCTGCTATTAAGAAAAGAGCCCAGTGAGATGGGACTCCTGCCCTACGGTGCGGAATCAAACGGAGGCAAAACAGGGGGATCAAATGGGGCGGAGGGTAGCAACCAATCAACTGGTTTTTCACCATCGGCTGCATTCCAGACTAGGAATTTTTGGTATTTGTGTTTTTCCTGGTTACTATATTCCTTATGTTTATTTATGGTATTTACCCATATTGTGCCCCACGGGACAGACACGGGTATTTCTGCCATGAAAGCAGCAACCATCCTCAGTGTGATAGGTGGCATGGATATCCCAGGGAGGTTACTGGTAGGTAAAATTTCGGATAGTGCAGGCAGAAAAGCGATGGCCATTACTTGTGCACTATGTTTAGCCGGTGCGATAATTTGGCTGATTTATTCGAAGGAGTTATGGATGTTTTATCTCTTTGCTGTGGTTTTTGGCTTTTGTTCTGGGGGCTTGAGCACCTCTTCAACTGCCTTGGCTGGCGATATCTTTGGACAAATTAGTATCGGAATAATAATAGGTACATTGAATGCTGGTTGGTTTCTGGGAGCAGCTATTGGTCCATTTATTGGTGGGCTAGTATATGACATTAGTAATAATTATTCTTTAGCTTTCTCGATGAGTGTAGCAGCCATGCTTTTGGTAACTCTATTTTTGGCTCTTACTAAACGGGAAACGATACTCGATAGACGGACCTAAACTAATGGTATTAAGTATTTTTGCGGAGGAGATTAATTTTTGGGGTCTCACATGGATTTGCTTTTTGGTTATCCACATTTCAAACAGTGATCGTGACGTTATATAGTTAATTTAGATAGAACATTAGTAGCGTAACTTGCAGGCAAGACTTATCTTGACAATATCCGTCAAATCAGGTACCGGTTAGGGCACATTATTGTTCTCCTGCTGAATTTTAAAAAGGGTGTGTGACGCTTAACTGGGTCCCACTTTTTAGGGTAAAGATCTGAAAGCAGGGCTGGATTCAGTGGGATAAGTATCTGAAGCAAGGGAAGCCTTGTCCAACCGTAGTCGTGATTGGAATCGACCCCCTCCTCTATATTGCCAGCCGTTACCAAGTTCCCTGGGGAGTCAGTGAATTTGATTTTGCAGGAAGCCTCAAGGGAGAACCGATGAATGTGATTCGTGGCAAATATACGGATCTGCCCATTCCGGCAGACGCAGAGATCGTCCTCGAGGGAGAAGTATCGCCTACTGAGAAATTGCTTGAAGGTCCGTTTGGGGAATGGCATGGCTACTGTGCTGGGGGAAGAAAGGAGGAATCCGTCCTGAAGATCAAGCGGGTCATGTTCCGTAGCAATCCAATTCTGACTTATGCTGCTTCACAGAAACCTCCCCATTCCCATCTTTTTGAAAGGTGTTTCATTCGCTCGGCAGGACTCTGGGATGGATTGGAAAAGTCCGGGTGTCCGGAGATTAGAGGCGTTTGGGTTCACAGTGCGGGCTCGGGAAGGACTTTCAATGTCATATCGATCAAGCAGCGGTATTTTGGCCATTCGAGACAGGCCGGCATCTTAGCCTCCCAAATCCCGCCAAGCGGGTATATCGGTCGTTTCGTTGTGGTCGTAGATGAAGACATCGATCCATCGAATCTCAGCGAAGTAATCTGGGCCATGGGGAGCCGGTGCGATCCGGCTCAGGATATTGAGATTATGAGGAAGTGTTGGGGGAGCCGATTAGATCCCTTGACCTCTTCGGCTGGGTCAAGGGGCACAATATAAAATCAGATGATTTTGCCGAGAAACCCCGCCCTGTGGGCGAGGAGCTTTACATTCTTTTCCCAGGGAGACTCATTTTTTTCAGTAAATACTTATAATATCTCCACTCTCTGTCGGTGGTCATCAATGGCTGAGTTCCCCATGTTTTTTTGTACTCATTCAACCGCTCCATCTCCTGTTCCGTTAAAGGCACCACTTCCCCCACACAACTGGCCATCCATTGGTACATCGCTGAAGCCTCCAGATTCAGCGCAACACTGATGGCCTCTTCAATGCTTTCCCCCGCAACCACTGCACCATGCCCCTTGAGAATGACAGCCTTATTCGGCCCAAGCAGATCAGCTGCCTCCTCTCCCAACTCTGGTTTATCAATTAAGACTACCTTTTTAAACAAGGCAATGGGCTGACACCCCACCTTACCCGACGTTACACCTGTGGGCAAGACAGTGAGATCTGCTATACTTAAGGCAATGGTGTATGTCGAATGGGAGTGTACGACGCTGTTAAACTCCTTCCGCTTCTTGTAGACCCCTGTGTGAATTGCCACTTCGGCATAGGTATTTTTATATTTCCCTTGGAGCACTTTTCCGTCCATATCACAAACCACGATGTCCTCCATAGTGGCCATAGCAGGAGGAATAGGCCCAGTGATGAGAAAGGTTTCTGTGCCTGGGATACGGACGCTTACATGGCCAAAGGGAGTAACCAGTTTTAATAACTCCATTGTCTTATTGGCAATAATCAATTTCTCCTTCAATTGCTTGATTGCTACTTTTTCAGCCTTAGTCATGGATTTTTTTCCCATAACATCCTCCTTTCGCCTCTGAAATTTCGAACCCCTTTGCAGGTTAGCACAGGGGACTCAATAGCTATGATATTCCGGAAGAAGATGCGACAAAAAGACTCAGTAAACTCGTCATGGTCGCAACAAATTTGGCAAATATGAGGCCCATTTGATATTAAACACATTCAAGTGGGACAAGGAGGAAGGCATCCTCGTCGTTGTTAAGCCTATTAGGTACCTTAAACTAGAATTAGGTTGACAATGGCCTCCGGGTTAAGCCATTGACATTTTACTACACCGTTTCTTTTTCTTCAACCACCTCATAGTGGGGAAAATATCTTGACAAGTTATTCCCATTTTGATATAAAACCGACCGCTTTTTTGGGTTTATTCAATATAGTTAGTGAATAATTTTCCTTAGGATAAACTCCGTCAGAGGAGATTTAAAAAATACTTAATCGAGGAGTGAAATTATGGCTTACAAAGATTTACGTCATTTCATAGATATTTTGGAACGAGCAGGTGAATTAGTACGAATTCCCCTCGAAGTTGACTGGCGGTATGAAGTCAGTGGCTGGATTCGTAAGGCGGACGATATGCGGCCCCGAGGACCAGCCCTTCTTTTTGAGAAACTGCGGGGATATAGTAGTGAATACAAATTGGTTTCTGGACTGGTTGGTAGCTATAACCGCTTTGCGATGGCTTTAGATCTACCTACCAATGCTTCTCCCTTGCAGATTATCAATGTCTTCCGCGAGAGAATTAAGACTCCTCTCATCCCGGGCATGGTGAGTAGCGGCCCGTGTCAGGAAAATATTCATCTAGGAGAGGATATTGATCTTTTGGAGTTCCCAGTACCGTGGTGGCATCCCAGGGATGGCGGCCGTTTCATCGGCACCTGGCACGGTGTTATCTCTAAAGACCTTCATTCTGGTATTCGTAACGTTGGCATGCACCGAGTACACGTCTTTGACCGAAATCATACTGGAATCGGAATGCTGGCTATGGCCCACGTCAGTCACCATTTCAGCCAACGCCAAAGGATTGGGCAACCTTTGGAGGTAGCCATTGTCATTGGGGCGGATGAAACAGTTCCCATAGTAGCAGGTACCGGGTTTCCACCTGATGTTGACGAGTTGGCACTGGCAGGTGCTTTACGCCAAGAACCGCTTCAACTAGTAAAATGTAAAACAGTTAATTTAGAAGTTCCGGCTAATGCTGAAATTGTGATTGAAGGCCTTGTCTCCCCTACAGAAAGACACTTAGAGGGACCTTTCGGAGAATGGGCAGGCTATCACGCAGGAGGGGTTCGGTTAAGACCACTCCTTACAGTGACAGCAATCACACACCGTAATCAACCTATTCTTCGTGGCTGTCTGCTCGGCAAACCAGTAACGGAAGATCAATTTCTTTATAGTATTGGTATTAATGCTGAGGCACTTCGGATGTTTGAGTCCCATGGCCCAGAAGGGGTGTTGGCTGTGAATTGCCCGCCGGAAGGTGTTGCCTTAGCCTCAGCCATTGTGCAACTTCAGCCTCGTTACGTTGGCCACTCCTGGAATGCTGGGCGCACATTGATATCGAGCCGAGTAGGCAGTCACCTAAAAACTGTGGTCCTAGTTGATGACGATATTGATCCCTTCGACCTAGGCCAAGTATGGTGGGCTATCAACACTCGTGTACAAGGAAGCCGAGACATTGAAGTCCTGAGATTTGGCACAGAACCGCGTTCCGATCCATCAGTCCCGAGGCAGAATGCTGAATTTGGGGATAAAATTATTATCGATGCAACGAAGAAGTTAGATTATCCCTATAACCCACACTATGGCTCCCACTGGGCACCGGTTTGTGTTCCTGAAGCTGAGGTTATGGACCTGGTTGAGTTAAGGTGGCAAAGTATCATAGATCATAAAACACCTGAACCAGAAAAAGAGGCGGAGCTCCGGCAGTTTTTGGATGGTGAATTTGAACAATATTGGAACGAGTGGCGGGCTAAGGCTCATGTGCTGAGTGAGGAGGAGATGAAAGCGGAACTGGGGAGGTCTTTTCCCATCCAGAAAGCGGACAGCTATAGGAGATATAAAAGGGACACAAAGAAACGTTAATCTTTAGGTTACAAATAGGTCACAAACACATCTTATTTGCGTCAGGAAGTGGTTAACAAACAGGTAACTTTTATCCTGCATTTTAAGGCAGAGGTTATTATTGCAGATCAGCAGAGGCAATTCCAGCCACAAATCGATCTGGGTACTTAACAACTAGCTCAGCCATCTCATCGTTGGCTATGCGAGCTAGTTCTGCGGCCTCCTTTGATTCAGCAATAGCCTTAATCGGAGGCAATGCTAATGTTAGAACTTGAATCCAGCCATATTTATCAAGAATTCTAAATCTTGCCTCAAGCTCAAAAGGCGTCGGAATTGGTTCTATTGTTTCCCTAAGCCGTGACGAAGAAGCTCTCTGGTAAAGTACTTCCTTATATTTTACAGGCAAGATATGAGAATAAATATCTATTTTCGTTGCTGTCCCCTTTGTGCTTCCCTTATGCAATCTCCCTGAAGTAATGTATTTTGAACAACTTTATTTCATATTACAATTTAATCCCATATTCTTTCCATCTTTCTCGAACTTTCTTTATCGTCTCATCATCAGGGCGCGCCACTGGCGCAAATTTCTCACCACCCCAATCCTCATGCCTGGGATTACCCAAGAATTTGGTCGCATCAATAAGTAACCTCACACCCATGTAAGTCGTCTGTCCTTTTAGGCCCACCCTATCTTTAGGATGAACCGTCGGATCGGTTACAAGGCTTGATCCTGGAAACTGGATAATATCCCTCGGTGGATAGACTCGAGTGGCGAAAGCCCAGGCGATTTTATTGAGATCGAAAATATCGATATCTTCATCTACGACCATGATATTCTTGGCCACCTGAAAGGCCCAGTCGTTGCACCATATACCTGTCGCGACTTGTTGGACCTGTCCGATATAGCTATTGTCGATCTGAACAAATGCATTGGTCCAGCCCGTACTCGGGTGAACATTTACGCCGAGGACACCCCTCATTCGTTCATTAAGGGTCTTCCAGCAAAGAGCGCTGAGGTTGATCGACTCCATGTGATGGTCCTCATTAATTGGCATTCCCTCGAGGGTTCCTTGAAGTATGGGGTCATCCTGGCAGGTAATACAATTCCAGGTTACAACGGGTTTCTTACTGGCCAAGGAGCCATAATACCCTTGGAATTCACCAAAAGGCCCCTCCACCTGGAAACTGTCAAAATCGAGGTTGATCTCCCCTTCCATTACAATTTGGGCGTTTGCAGGCACTTCAAGATCGACCGTTTCACATTTCACTAACTCAACCGGTTCTTGCCGAATCGCTCCCATGATGTCGAATTCACACACTCCGGCCGGCAAGGGTGCAGAGCTCACCATAGGAAGAACCGGATCCCATCCGTTGACCATCGCCACCGGCATCGTCTTTTTGCCAAGTTTACGGTGTGTTCTCCAATGCATCCAATTGTGCTGACCAGGAATAATGGTGATGCCGGTTTGGTTTCTGTTCAGAATCTGTCTTCGATAGAGGCCCACGTTCACCCATCCAGATTCGGGATCTTTGCTGACCACTCCGTCACACGTGCCGATGTATCTTCCTCCATCCCGAGACCGCCACCTGGGGGCTGGAAACTGAAACAGATCCACTTTATCCCCGGTGAGGATATTCTTCTTCACCGGGCCGCTCTTGACAAGAACGGGTTTGATCGGTTTCTCCACCCTATTCATGTATGTCTTTATAATTTCTTTGGGCGGGGTATCTTTTGGAAGTCCCATCATCATTGCAATTCTTGGATAGCTTTTGAGGGAACCCGTAAATAATTTTTTGCAGGATGTTTCTTCATGATCTTTGATGTTCTCAAAGAGCAGAGCCGGCCCGTTTCTATCAAAGACCTCCTGGACGATTCCTCCAATCTCCAGATCCCAGTCCACCTTCGCTTTAACCCTTGCCAATTCTCCTTCTTTTTCCAAACGATCTATCCATTCCCTTAAATCTTTGTAAGCCATATTGAACCCCTTTCTATTTCCGAAACTTTGAAAAGTCAGGCTTCCTCTTCTCACTAAAGGCCTTCTTTGCTTCCTCTGCTTCTTCGGTAGCCCAGTATAAACGAACGGCCGTCCCCGACATCTCGTCAAATCCCCATTGGTGGTCCGTATCGGCATTGAGGGCTTTTTTCAGGAATTTTAGCGCATAGGGACTACAGGATAGGACTTCCTTACACCATGTGTCCACCACCTCCTCCAACTTATCAGGGGGCACTACCTTGTTGACCAAACCCATTTCGAGTGCCTCCTTCGCTGTGTATTGTCGGCAGAAAAACCAGATCTCTCGTGCTTTTTTTTCTCCCACACACCGAGCAAGGAAAGAGGCTCCAAAACCTGCATCAAAGCTACCCACCTTCGGACCAGCCTGTCCAAATTTCGCATTTTCGGAGGCTATGCTGATATCACAAAGTAGGTGCAGTATATGACCTCCACCTATGGCGTATCCATTCACAGCAGCAATGGTTGGCTTTGAAGTGCTTCTGATGGAATGGTGAAGCCTGCTGTGCCAATAGTCATTTTCCCTGTTATAGCCTCCTGGTTGAGCGGCCTCTTCTAAGTCGCCCCCGCTACAGAATGCCTTGTCACCTGCACCAGTGAGGACGACAACGCCCACAGTAGGATCTCGGTCAGCGTCCTCGAAGGCCAAAGTTAATTCTTTCAGTGTATTTGACGTAAATGCATTGTAGGCACGTGGCCTATTGATGGTTATTTTTGCTATCCCTTCCTTCTTTTCAAAGATAATATCTTCAAAAATTAAATGCTCCATTTCTGCTTCTTCCTCCTCCTCTATCGTATTGCCAAAAGTTTTCTCTTGTTTTAGCCTTCGTTCCAAGCGAAATTAACATTATTTGAACCACTTGAGTCCTTTTAACGTTATGTAAGCTTCCTCCCTGTTTTTTAGCTGGCTTGAGTGGAGCACTTACGTAGCTAAGGTATAAGCCAACTAACGGCTTCAGGCTTTTTCTCCTTTGGAATGAATGACATTTTCTAAATTAAACTTTTAACAGTATCAGAAAATTTTTTAGTGATAGGGTTTTGCGCACATTCATACTTTCCGACCTTTGGTCAGATGCTGCTCGATGCCACTAAGT
>Ga0209427_10008926_pt1 | contig 11222 bp, 8 predicted proteins | sample DeeMarSWOR136_30_FD_187465 | JGI IMG/M metagenome (GOLD analysis project Ga0209427, IMG submission 187465) | Marine sediment microbial communities from White Oak River estuary, North Carolina - WOR-1-36_30 (SPAdes) (version 2) | ecosystem: Environmental > Aquatic > Marine > Intertidal zone >... | reverse complement strand
ATATCAGGTGCTGACGTCCATTCACTTTTGTACGAGCGCGCCAATGCAGTCAGTCCTGACCTGATAGACTCGGAAACAGACCTCGTGCTTTTCCCGTGGTTGGGAAGCCAGATGGAAATCGTCGAACATGTCAGTCAGTTTGTACCGTTGTTTATCACCTGCTGGATAGGAAACAATGACGTCCTGTCTGCGGTAATTTCCTTTGACAGGCTCAACGCGTCACAGTTGACCCCTGTGGAGAATTTTCGCTCGGACTTCTCAGAAATAACCGATAGGCTCAACGCATTGGGGCGACCGGTTGTCTTCGCGAATATACCCGATGTAACGAATATCGGTTTCCTGATTGACAGAAACGACCTCATAAAATTCCAAGGGTCAGATTACGGCCTGCGGGAGGGAGATTATACCAGCATTGTAGTCATGTTCTTGATTAGACTCGGCCTGGATGGCAAAAGTCTTATCCAGAATCCCGATTTTGTTCTTGACTCCTCAGAGGTGGCTTTAATTCAGGAAAGGATCACGACCTTCAACCGAATTATCCAGGAAGAAACGGCGAAGTATAATTTCCCGGTGGTCGATATCAACGCAATGCTTGATGCCTTTATTACTGACCCCCCATCATTTTTCGGCATACCGGTTACCACCCGTTATCTCGGCGGAATCTTCAGCCTCGACGGCGTACATCCTTCGAATATAGGTCACGCGCTTGTGACAGCTGCATTCATCGATAAAATGAACTCTCATTACAATATGAATATACTGCCAATAAGCCAGTCGATAATGGAGTATATCTTTGTCACTGACCCCTTCGTCGATAAAGACGGTGACGGCAAGGTCACAGGCCGTTTTGGCACAGGTCTTCTGGAAACGGTCGGGCCTTTCTTAGGGATCTCGGGAGATGCTAATGATTTCAATCCAGATGTGTCTGGAATGAACGAATCTATGAGAAACACAGACCCGTCCATACAGAGACCTACACCTTCTGATGACGTTCTATCTCTGGAAGTCTCCAGGTTGTCAAAGGATGATTTTGTCGGGTTATTCAGGAATATCTTTGGATTAAGGAAATAAGCCATTATATTCATAAGCCATGAAGCAGAAGAAGAGGTGACAAATGAATGCAAGCCTTATTAAGTGAGGCAATTCAATTATAACCATCTTCCCTTATCTTGAGGCGAAGCCTCTAACCTAGTGAACGATTCATTGAACTTTGTTAATGGTCTGTCTTGCGGCATGTTTTATCGAATCAAGGAGAAAATAGTCTCGGAGCCGAACAGCCTTTAAGATGCTTTGAGTCATACCTCTCCGGCATCTAAGATTCCTGTTATTAATCTTCAGAAATTTCAAGGCTCATTTAAGATCTTTACAGGCACAGCGGAGAGACTGCATCGGAATTTCTCTAAACAATAAACGACATATTACTTTTTTGCTTTAGCGACTGTCCATATTCTTACCAATTGAATTCTTCTTACCGGTAAAGGTTATATTTGAAAAGGTGTCGAATAAAAATCATTTCTTACCCCCCCTTTGTACCTACCATTAGAATGGAATGCGGTATTAATAATGTGGGATAGAGACAAAAAAAGAGTGGGGTTAGAATCACCGCCTTTTATGTTAAACCTTACGCTTAACTAATCATGAGTGTCCGCAATGTATTTAGCCAGGCCAAAGGACCGATGCGATAGTCAATCCGGATTAATGGGAAGTCAACGCTCGGGCAATCCGACAACTCAAACTAACAACAGCCGGCACCCCTGAGCTCTATTGTTACCAATTCTTTCAACTGTATTTATCTTGCTAATATGAAATTATATTTGCGCATGAGTTGTGTATTATGAAAAAATGGTAAATCGGTAATATTTGAATTATCAGTCAAAACATAAAAGGGGATATTTCGGTGATTGAAAAAAGACAAGATGCAATCAAAGGAAATAGGATTTACTTTTTAGATAATCTAAGAACTTTCATGATTTTTTTAGTAGTTTTATATCATGCTGGCGGTGTTTATGAAAGTAGCGGCATTTGGGCTTCTTTCTGGCTTGTTGATGACCCTTCAACTAACAATTTAGCTGGTATTCTCAATCTAATAATAGACATTTTTGTTATGCCAACCGTATTTTTTATTTCAGGCTTTTTTACACCTTCTTCATTGAAAAACAAGAGCGGGTGGGCATTTCTAGAATCTAGATTTATGAGACTTGTAATTCCGTGGATTATTGCAGTTCTGACGCTAATTCCACTATACAAAATTATATTTTTATACTCTCGAAATCTACCTCAAGAGAGTTGGACTACCTACTTTCACTGGAGCAACGGAATTTGGAGTCAAAACTGGCTATGGTTTCTACCTGTTCTTTTTTTATTCGACATACTGTATTTATTCATCTCAAGAGTAAATATAGATATATCAAATATTACTCTGAAGAGAGCTATTTGGGCAGTCTTTCTCCTTGTTTTAATTTATGGTTTCAGTATGGACATTTTTGAGGGTCGGGGTTGGACAAAAACAATATTTATAGATTTCCAAAATGAAAGACTATTAATCTACTTCATGAGTTTTCTATTAGGTTCTCTATGCTATAAACTAAAGATATTTGAATCAGAATGGAAAAATAGAAGACTTGAGATTATCATTCACAGTACTGGTTGGATACCCATAAATCTATATATTTTCTTAATCATTTATTCCTTATTAAACCCAGGTAATTATCTTATTTCTGAGATTGCCGACGCACTACTAATCCGGTTAAGTTATGTTCTTTCATTATCATACTTACTATACGTGGTGATAACTACTTTCAGAAACTATCTGAATAAACAAGGAACAATCAGTAATGAACTTAACAAAAATTCTTATAATGTTTATATCATTCATGTGATAGTTATAGGGAGTATAGCATTAACCATGCTTAACACAGCAATTCCTTCACTATTAAAGTATCTTATTTTGACAGTATCATCCTATGTAGCAAGTAATGTGATAGTTTCTTTTTATAGAAAAGTCATTAGATCGAAAATATAAGTTGACAGGATGAAATACAACAATGAATAAAAAAGCGATACTACACATTCGCGCCGCCACGGAGTTTATGCTGACCGTTGAGAATGATAATAAGGTCACATAGCAAAAAAGTTCTACGTAACAAAACCGCCTTGCTTCAATTTAAGTTCAGTGGAAAAATGTAGTGTCTTGTGCATTGTATCAATTTCAGTGTAAGCGGTTTGGCAGGCTAATTTTAGCGTTATCTACCTTTTCAACCGGTAATCTTCAAATCTCACCATGTTCTATTTTTGTTGAGTTGTACTTGGAAGTTGCAACCCCCGGTTCTTCCCTCTTCCCTCCTTGTAACTTTCTATTCCCTAACTTCAGAAAAAGGTGTATATTACAGGCCGTAATTCACAATTAATGGCCCTGCTCCTCGGGGTGGATTAATTTTTTCAATTGTTATATCGCTGCAATATAACATTGGTTAAAACAACATTATATTCCGAAAAAGGGCTTTTGGGAGCCGATGTGGGTCGAAAACGGCCCTTTAAAAGACCAAAAATTAGGATCTTCACAGAAAACATCGCTGCAACATAAAAAATAACGCTAGGCTTTCTTCTACATGCAGAAGTATGTATGAAATAACTCAGATGCATCTCCAAATTGACAAGATAAAGTATCGTAAATATACGCAAGGTAGCCTAAATGCTTACTCTGGAATATAAAAAAAGGAGGACGACAAATTAATGTCGCTTATGCCAGCTTTGGAAATAAGTTTATGGAATGCCTGGATTCTCACACTCTATCTTCCAGTACATCCTCTTTTATTAATGCTGATTGTTAAAAATGCCAAAGAAAAAATGGCGTTTCCTGCCTATACCAGGAATGAGAAGATAATTAGCATTTTCACGAACTTCGTTTTGTTTTTTGGACTCTTTATATACTCTATTTTTCTGCCATTACAGTTAGGGACAGCATGGTTTTACACAGGTCTTACTATTTGTATATTGGGAATGGTAACGTGGACGATCGCTATGGTAAACATTGCCAATATACCACTCGGTGAGCCATGGACTAAGGGACTTTATCGCTATTCAAGACATCCCATGACTCTGTCTTCATATTTGATATTCATAGGTGCGGGCATAGCTTCGGCCTCTTGGATTTTTCTGTTATTTTCAATTATATGGATAATTCTGTCTGCCGTTCTTGTAACTGCTGAAGAACGACACTGCCTTGAGAAGTTTGGCACTGATTATCGCGAATACATGAATAAGATTCCAAGATGGATAGGTATTCCGAAAGCGCGGGCAAAGTGATAACCCTTCCATCATTCGCCCTATTGAGCAAGAGATGATAATCTGAATATATTGCAGCATTGGGATCAGCCTTTGACATAGAAGGAATTGAATATCTGGCCTAACCTGTCAATCCACCTGACCTCAATTCCGCTGCCGCTTCGTAGGGGCAGGTGATCTCCAGTGTTAGCTAAAATTAGTCTATTTCACTTATCTAAGGAGGAGCTATGAAGACAATTCGTCATATTGGCTCGCTGGCCTTCGTGCTGGGGCTCTTCGTTGCAGTATTTATTGGCATACCATGGTACGTAATCGTTGCCGATGATCCAGTCGTGCCCGGGTGGCTCAGGTTGGCCATTTTCTGCCTTCTGGGGGGCATCATTGTAGTCCTGCTGACAGTGGCTCTCGAACAAAGGGGAAAGAAGGTTCCAGGTGAGGAGCCACTGCAGACTGAGCCTGATCGCGCTGTTTTGCTACTGAATTCCGCAGTATTGCCTGGCAGAGAGATCACGAAGATTCTGGGTCTCGTCCAGGGCCATACGGTATTTGCCATCTGGCTTGGCAAAGATCTCTCAGCCATGGTCAGGTTGATCCTTGGCGGTGAATTGACCGAATACACAGAGATGATGGGAAGGGCTCGGGCAACAGCTACTAATAGGATGATCGCCCAGGCTGCAGAGATGGGGGCCGATGCAATAATCAATATTCGCTATATGACTACGAGTGTTGTGGCGAGCGCGGCTGAACTATTAGCTTATGGCACGGCGGTTAAGCTCAGCGAATAGATCACCTTTCGGGAGAATATTAATATCCTTAAGATTGCCGGTTCAAGCCATACAAAACATTAGCGAACCAGCAGCTAAAGTGGGCCCGCTAGGCGGACCGCTTCGCCGCAACGTTATTCTCACTTTCAACTGGTAATCCTCGACACTTGAATATGATTGCCAGTAGTAACTTGCAGATATACTAATCAATCAAGAGTTAATCTGGCATTGCCTGTCAAATGAAATACTGATCAGAGCACTTTACTCTACGTGTGCTTGCTACGGCCAGGCGCCGTGGAGAGGCTTTTCTCTATGCGTAAAATCAATAGGCGGTTTCTTTATGCAATCTGCAATCCCTGCTCACGGGCAGGTATTCACTGCGGATGAGCTTTTTCGCTATGCGCTATGCTCTATGCCCTATGCGCTATGCTTTTGGGCAGGCCCAACTTTTTTATGGATGACCCCGGATCTCAACCCTTGAGTGTGACCCCTAGGCTTCTTACTTCTGTGCTATCCCGAGCTCCTTCTGCACTCTTAGGAAATGCCTTTGAGCTAGGAACATTCCAAACGAGGGACATAGACGGTTTACATACCAGAACAGCTTCCACCACGATGGCACAATAATGATTGCCTTATTTTTTGCGACTGAACTTAGCACCTTTTCTGCAAATACGTTTGGGGACATGGGTCCTAGTCTTTCCCACATCCGGCGTGCTTGTTCAGGAGGAATATCGATTAGCATTTTGCCATATTTCCCTCCCCCCTCTAAGATAGGGGTACGAATAACCCCAGGACATATGACGCTAACGCGTACTCCCATATGTGCGGCTTCGGCCCGCAGTGATATTGAAAGACCTACCACTGCATACTTGGTCGTTGTGTAGGCTACATTTCCTGGGCCGTACATAAGCCCTGCCATTGAGGCAGTATTGACAATGTGTCCGAAGCCCTGGTCCAACATAATCTTATAAGCGGCTTGGATTCCATTGATCACGCCACGGAGATTGACATCGACAACTCGATTCCAATCTTCGATACCATAAAGGTTGACGTAGCCACCAATGACAATCCCTGCGTTGTTGAAGAGATAGTCTAACCGACCCGTACGCCTTACGGTTTCTTGAACGAGCTGTTCCATCGCAGGAAAATCGGTCACATCTATTTTCACTGCCGTTGCTTTGCCACCGGAATGGCGGATTTCTGAAGTGATTTCTTCTGCTAATTCGATCTGAAGATCTGCTAGGACGACTTCGCAGCCACGCTTTGCTAATTCAACAGCAAGGGCTCGCCCAATACCTGATGCTGCACCGGTGACAATCGCAGTGGCACCATCAAAAATACGAATTGTTTTATTTGATTCCATCGCACCCCCTAAGAAATGTTAATGCCTTATTGCGCATTCCGAATTAGGTTTTCTCCCCATCACACCTTCTCCCCATCTCCCAATCTCCTTTCCCTGATGCTCTGATATCCTGGTGCCCTGATCTTCTTATAACGTCCCTCACTTACGGTGTGCGCGCCAGGAAAAACCCAATGATAACCCCCTCTGTGAGAGACCCGATAAGCAATATAAAAAGCTCCAGCAGGTTCAACAGAAGAGGCTCTCCAAGCAGTGTATGGTATATGAACCATTCCTGAAACACCCAGAACATAAGGAAAATTGTCATGCCCCAGAATAATCCCTTGTGTAACCACGTTCTCCCGGGAACTGCAGCTTTGAATACATTGAACAGCCAGGCATGAAGAATGCTCAGTATGACCAAGCCGGCAACCGAAACTGGAATGTTCCTCTTAGGTGTAACTTCGATGAAAAGTCGACTTTGGAGTTCAGGATTGTAGAGGATTGACCGAATCGGAGGACTTGAGAAAATAGCTCCAAGAACACCGTTCCCAACGAACCCCCCGATAAGGCCGACAAGAATAATCTTCATTGCGCTGTTTTTCATATCTTTTCTAATCCTCCTTTCGAACAGGGCGAAAATTGAAAATCTCCAAAGCCACCAGAATGGGTCCAGGCAATGGCCTACTTCCGAAGAGAACGGGGCGCACCCGCCGCGTCGTCGGAGCCTTTATCCCTCCAAACTCCCTGTAGTTCTCGCAGAAGTGGGCGGCCCGGGCCCAACGGCCAACCACTTCCGCAGTATAATCAAGACGTCGCAAATGCCAATTCTCATCAAAGTAAAATGTTTGTGTCCTGGAGTGCGTCGGGACATCGTCCGGAAAGACCACCCGCAGCCTTGTCCACGAAGGAGAACAGTCAGCTTTGGGCTCAAGTACCTCGAAGTGAAACCCATCACGGAGAAAGATGAACGGCGCAGTGAGATAATTCCACATCGCATATCCACCAAAGTAGATGAAGTCGAGCGAGTCCCAGTAGATAAGACGTCGTAGGTCCTTGAACGCAGAGCGCGGCTGAAGCCTTCTTTCCAAAATTGTGCCATCATTCCGTGAGATGCGTACTTCGTCGTTCCCAATGAGTTCACCGGTCGATCCGGAAAAAGGAAATTCATGGAAGACAAATCGGGGTTCATGGACCTTGGCGGAAACCTTGACATGGTCAAGCACTGGCCTTCGCTTGACCGTGAATAAAAGACCCCATGCCGACAATTCCGCTTCGATGGCATCTAAACTTTTCCACAAGGTCAGACCACCATGGGCGTCAATAATTTCTCTGAGAATACAGCTTGAATCCATGCATTTTTCCCAAAGATAATATTACCGTTTTCAAAAATTACAGGAGCGAGAGTTCCAGCAGGAAATCATTACCATACGTGACAATGTCTCGTTAGTCAAATACTGACTTCCACAGATAATGGGAAGAAGCAAAAGAGAAAAGCAAGAAAGTGATCTATATTCTTTACACGATGCGCTTTGCCTGCCCGCCGAAGGTTGAACTCTTTGCCGTAGGAGGACCCTCTACCCTATGCTATAAGGGCAGGCCAAACTTTTTTATGGATGGCACCGAGTTCTTTGGATTGACTCAGTTCTTAATGATCGCACCCAGCAGAATCCCTCCCAGAATGGCCTCTATGACGGTGCTCAGGAACCACGTAATGGCCATGGAATAAGGGATGGGCATCATCGAGTAACTCCCATATCCCATGCCTACCCCCACGGCAATCCCATACAAAAGCCCGTACGTCACGCCTGCCATGAGAGATTTCTTAGCCACCAGGTAGCCGTAAATGGCGGAAAAGGCCAGAGCGGCAATGAAAACGGTAACGTACATCAAACCCACTTTCATCTCGGCCATAGGACGCCAGAGCGAGGCTGTTGAAGCGTAGGCGGACTTCAATATTAGCCCATGGGCGATATAATCCAACACTGACCACAGGACAAACACAACGATGGCTGCCAAAAAAATTCTTTTCTTCATACGAGAACCCTCCAATTTTATTAGACTAATTTTCGTAAAAACTGGTACGCGTCTTTATCAATCTACTAAATGCATATATGAAAGCCTGGCCCCCAACACGCGTCCCTAATCACTTGAGCTCCGTCACAGGAGACTCCTCCGTCCACAGGTGGTAAACGTAATTGTAAAGCTCTTCGCTCACTGACACTTTGTAAGGAGTAGGATTGATGTCCCTTAGATGGTCTTCTCTTGTGCTGCGCAATTGATTCAAAACATAATCTCTGGACTCACTTAATGAAGCCTCTGGGTAGACCCTCTTTCCATCCCAGACGCAACGATGGAGTGGAATGACATTGGAGGGAGTGACATACACGCGCTTGATATGGTCAAAGGGGTGGTGGCATAAGACGCGTTTTGATGGTTCCGGCGGTTTATCTCCTACTCTTATCATTAGATCCAGCAGGCCGTAACCGTCTTCACTGAAGAGGCGATAAGCCTCTTTCTTCCCGGGTATGGTCATTTTGCTCAATTCCTGGGAAAGTTTTATGCGAGGTATCCCTTTTGCCTCAACCAATTTGTACACGCATCCCATGGCAGGCTGGTCATCGCATGTAACAAGATGCGTGCCTATTCCAAACAGGTCAATCTCATGGCCCTGCACCCTGAGAGAGCTCAGAACGCTCCTGTTAATCTCGTTGCTCGCCAGAATCACACATTTTAAGAGACCGGGATCAGTCCTGGCACCGATTTCATTGAGGGCGTTCCTTGTTGCCTTTGAGAGGTAGGAAAGGTCTCCGGAATCCAATCTTACCCCTATCGGCCTGTACCCCAGTTTGAGAAGCCCGAGCGCCACACAAACAAAGTTAGGAACGCCTGATTTCAAGGTATCGTAGGTGTCCACAAGCGCCAGAAACATTTTGGGGAAGGCCTGCGCATACGCAATGAAGGATGCAAGCTCCCCTTCATTGGTGTAATTAAAACCCAATTCAGCTCTGATTTCCAAAACCATTTTAACAAAGTCATAAACTTTTCCGTCTCCTCCAACAAGAGCGCGATCCTTCAAATCTTCAATGCCTGTAAAAGACTGCACATAGGAGTGAGCATGAGTTCCCCGTATTGGTACACGAAAAAGATAGCCTGCAAGAACGTTGCTGGTTCCATCAAAACCGCCCATATAGCTGTAACGGGAAGCTGAAACCCCGCCATCCGGGCCTTGCGCCCTTCGCAAACCAAATTCAATTAAGCCCTTGTCAAGCCCGACAGCTAAGCGATACTTAGCCGCATTTGTTGTCATTAAGCTAGGATAATTGGTCAGCGTGAGCGTGGGAGTCTCGAGCAACTGAGCAACCGCTATCGGTCCCTGGACCCTCATTAAAGGCACACGGGGATAAGATATCGTTCCTTCTTTCAAAGCATAAATCTTCATTCTGGAACAGTCCACACCTTTAAGCCAGTCGAAAAAACCTTTCTCGCACCGCGGCATCTGCTCCTTGAGATAGGCAATATGATCATCGGTAAAATGGAAATTTTCAAACAGCCTCAGCTTTTCCTCGAGGCCAGCATAAATTGCGAATTCTCCCCCAAAAGGATTCTTGCGGAAGAAAAGATCAAAGACAGCCTCCTCTTCGTGCACTCCGGCTTTCCAATAGGCATAAGCCATGGTGATCTGGTAGAAATCAGTCAACATAGGATTCACCAGTTTGTTGGTGGGCTCCATCTTTCACACCTCCTATAGCACCTACGAAATTTGAAAATTAGATTGTGTAGGAAATCGATGATTTCCTATCGAAACCTAATCTAACGCGAGAAATCAGCCACGCGGGTCGAAGGCCTGCGATGGCTACAATGAATGGTTAGTCACAATGTTCACTGAAGATAATTTCCTCTTTCTTGGACCGAGGCATTGCTTTTATCTGAGCTTCTCGAATAAGAGCTTCCGAGCGCGTCAAGCCTTCTTGTTGATACAACAGCTTGACGGGCAGGCGAGTTCGGGTGTAGGTTGCCCCCCGACCCTCACTATGTTGCCTGACCCGAGCCTGCACATCTTTTGCTATCCCCGTGTAGAGCGACCCATCCCCGCAGCGGAGGATATAGACTGTCCAATCCCTTCGTCCCCTTCTCTTCATCCCTTGGATCATTCTTAGGTATTTAGTCTCCACGTTCGTTCTCTCTAGATTAGGGCTTTATTACAGACGATTTTTGGGATTGGAAGTTATCAATCATCAATGATGGTTTGTAACATACACCTTTCTTTGAATCTTTGGAAGCGTAAAGTTTACGAAGAACTAATCTATCTTATCTGCCAAAATATTTTGGTAAGGGAGAAGGATAAGGGTAGGATAGAAGTAAAGAGGCGCCGATAAATTAATTCATTCCTGTTTTTTTAATTCCGGATTCTCCAATCCCTGTCTACCGGCAGGTATTCACTGTGGGTAAGTTCTTTCGCTATGCGCTACTTGTCCTTCGGAGTTCCACAAGACGGAACGTAGGAGGATGCGCTATGCTATTAACGTAGGAGCCTTGGGTGGGTTGCTTTCTTCTCCCCATCACCCTATCTCCCCGTCTCCTCATCTTCTCTTAGTTGGCAGGGCCAACTTTTTTTTGGATAACACCTCAGCTTTCAGATTGAGAATTGAACAGGCTGTTGAAAAACATCCCTGCCTACCGGCCCCGGTCCCGACCGAGCCTGCCTGCCGGTAGGCAGGGGCGGGGCAGGCAGGCATCTGCGGCGTTCCCCTCATCCTTCGTCGTTGCGACGTACATTCAAGTACGCCTCACTCCTCAGGATTTCGGGCGCCCCCGGCGAGCGGGATTTCGCA
>Ga0209427_10008925_pt1 | contig 11223 bp, 11 predicted proteins | sample DeeMarSWOR136_30_FD_187465 | JGI IMG/M metagenome (GOLD analysis project Ga0209427, IMG submission 187465) | Marine sediment microbial communities from White Oak River estuary, North Carolina - WOR-1-36_30 (SPAdes) (version 2) | ecosystem: Environmental > Aquatic > Marine > Intertidal zone >... | reverse complement strand
CTGCCGATCATAACATTCTGCAAAGCTGTCATCTGCGCAAAAGGCTTGGTTAGCTGGAAAGTCCTGGCTATGCCACTCTGACACACTATATGAGGCTTATGGCCCGTTATATCTCTGTCGTTAAACTTGATTTCGCCTCTATCTGGCGTAAGAACGCCGCCTATTAAATTAAATAGTGTAGTCTTGCCTGATCCATTGGGACCGATAAGGCCGACTATCTCACCCTCAATAACGGCAAGGTCTAGATCATTGATAGCTACCAAGCCTCCAAAGGCCTTCGATAAGTTTTTTACCTCGAGAATCAATGTAAATGCTCTCCCACTGAAGTACGCTTACGAAATTTTGTCATCAGCTCAATCAATCCTCCAGGTAAGAATAAGACCACTATAATAAATAGGACACCAAACACCGCGACATGAATTCCCCCTGGTAAATACAAGGAGAGGATTTGTTTAAGCAAAACGAAAAAGACGGATCCGATTATCGGGCCTAAAATCGTGCCAACACCTCCGACGAAGACGATAATTACGGCGTCGAAAGTCCAAACGGGTTCAAACAAACCGCCCGCTCTGAAGGCGGCACTGTAATAGGCATAAATCCCACCGGCCAATCCGGCAAGAAAGGTGCTGATGGTAAATGCCAAGAGCTTGTATCTCTGTGTGTTGACTCCCGAGGCCTCGGCCGCGTCTTCATCCTCACGTATCGACATCAACCCCAGTCCGAGCCTCGAACGGCTTATCCAGTAAACTGCAGCCACTGTCAGCACCGCTATTAAAAGACTGAGATAATATCGGGGAACCAGGCTATAAGTGCCCAGAAATTTCATGGGCATGACATCGGCCTCAGGAAGAATGGTATAAAAGACTAATCTTAAAATCTCCGCTAGGACTAAGGTCCCTATGACAAAGTATATACCTCTCAGTCTAAAGGCAGGAAATCCTATAATCATGGCAAAGATGGTGGCCGTTAATCCCCCACCCAGTATGGCAAGTGGAAGGGGTAGCCCAAAATGTAGCCAGATGTAGCGAGCAGCAAGGGCCCCTGCCCCAAAAAAGGCAGCATGTCCGAGGTTTAATTGACCAGCATATCCGCCGATGAGGTTCCAGCTCTGGGATAAGGCAATATAGAGTAAGGTCAAGTATAACCATGTTATGATATCGGTTCGAGTGATTATCAGAGGTACAAGGATCAGGAGAACGATTATACCACCGCTTGTTGAAAACTGTTTCCAATTACTGGCCAATTTGGCCTCCTTACGCCTTCCCAAACAGGCCCTGTGGTCTGAACATCAGAATCAACAGGAATATCACCATACCAAGTGCAACCGTATAAGGGCCTATGAAAATGGCGCTGACCGCCTCGATAACACCCAGGATCACCCCCGCAAAAAACGCCCCGCCAACGCTCCCGATTCCCGCGAGCACTAAAACGATGAGAGCCTTTATTGTCCAAGGCATACCGATATCTGGGGTGACTGTTTGGGTCATACCAACTAAAACTCCGGCAATACCAGCTAAGGCGGTACCCAGGGCAAATGTGATCAAATAGGTCCGTTCAACATTGATCCCCATCAGCTTTGCAGACTTCCAGTTCTCTGTCGTCCCCCGAACGGATTTTCCGAAATAGGTCTTGGTGAGCAAAAGGTGCAGGCCGAGAATGACCACCACGGCGACCACCAGGCCACACAGAGGAACATAACCGCATTGTACCCCGAGCATTGGGAACGATTCTCCACTATAAGCAGGAGTCAAAGCCCTTTCATCAGCGGTCCAGAGCCATCTCGATACCTGGGGAAATATCAGGAATAACCCGAATGCGACGAGCAAGGTATTTTTCATTTTGATCTCTTCATGGAGCCTTGCCAGGCTGGAGAAGAGGAGCTGGTAAAAAGCCGCCCCAAGCAGGAACAGGGCAATGGCTACTAAAGGTAGGCCAAGCAAGGGGTCTATATCATACAGGGTAAATAGCCAAAATGCTATGTAGCCGCCCACCATCAGGAATTCGCCATGGGCGACATTGAGAATTTTCATGACCCCGAAGGTCAGAGAAAGGCCTACTGCTATCAACCCATACATGGCACCGATCTGGATGCCGTTGACTAGAGTCTGAGCCAGAAGTTGAAAGATCATTCATACACCTCAAACTGAGCCTATGCCCAGATAGGCATCCTTCACCTGTTCATTACTCAAGAGGCCCGTGGCGTCACCTTGCTGTACAATGCGCCCATTCTCAATGATATAGGCCCTTTTGGCGAGTTCCAAAGCAGCGCGAACGTTTTGCTCCACAAGAAGGATGCTTACCCCAGACTTATTTATCTCTCTAATCGCCTCAAAAATGGTTTTCACTATTAATGGAGCCAATCCCAAGGATGGTTCATCAAGCATCAGCAGCTTTGGCTTTGACATCAATCCCCTGCCTATTGCAAGCATCTGTTGTTCCCCACCACTCAAGGTTCCTGCCACCTGTCTGCTCCGATCTTTCAGGATAGGAAAGAGTTCATAGACGAACTTGAAAGTCTCATCTTTTACCTTTCTACTCTTTTTTTGAAAGGCGCCCAACTCCAAATTTTCCAAGACGCTCATACCGGGGAATATCCCCCTTTCTTCAGGGACCAAGCAGATACCTAATTGCACTACTCTTTGAGATGGCTCCTTATCCAAGCGCACGCCATTGAAAATAATGGTTCCTGAGGCTGGGGTGAGCAGACCGGATATAGATTCAACTATAGTGGTCTTTCCGGTGCCATTGGCGCCAATGAGTGATACCAGTTCCCCTTCACCGACCTTAAGGGAAACATTCCACAAGGCCTGAAGATCTCCGTGATAAACATCTATATTGTCAACTTCGAGCATGCGATACTGTCCTTACATGATCTCTATTCCCCGCTGGGCAAGGGTCCTTTGACCTGGTCTGATGTCCGAGGCGTATATGTATATAATAATGGGCCGTCCCCCCTTAAGGAAGGGGGACGGCCCTCGGTAGTTTCTGGTTATCTCTCAGACCATTTTGGTTGCCACGTTATTGGTGTTACCGGGACCATATCTCCGTATTTCTTGCCATGCTCATTGACGTAGACTATGTTTTGCTTTCCGCCCATCCACTGAAGAATCACGATCAAGCGATCTTCAGCCCAGCCCTGGTCGGTGAAGCGGATACGGCCGCACACTGTCTCCATGTCGGTGATCCTTACGGCATCCCGAATGTCCTTCCTGTCAAGGGAACCTGCCTTCTCAATGGCGCTGGCCAGTACCTGGAAAGCAGTATAGGCTGAGCCCACAATCAGGTCTGCTTCTTTTTTACCCGTCTTTTTCTTATACTGTTCTACCAAATAATCATTCCCCGGGAGTTTTAGCTTGGGGCTCCAGGCACAAGGTAAGCAAACATAGTCGGACAACTCGCCCAGGGATGGACCAAATCTCGCACCCTCAGGGGCCCTGATCCAGTAGCAGACTTTGGGATTATAATCAAGCTCTTTCATCTGCTTCACGATTGCCGGACCCATGGGTGGCATTGGGTAGGCGAGCAGTATTTCAGCTCCGGCGGTCTTTGCCCCCGTGATCAAGGCGCTGAAGTCCTTGGTCCCTGCAGGATACCTTTTATGAAACACAACATCAAAACCTTTCACCTTTGCTGCCTGTCCCCAATAAAGGGCGGCCTCTCGGGCATCCAGCTCGTTGATCTCGAATATGGCGACTTTATTGGGTCTTGGTTCGGGCTGGTCTAGGATCATGTCGAAAACCAATGGCGAGAAGAAAGGGGTTTTAAAGAATATTGAGAAAAGCCATTTGTTGCCAAGTTGATGAGGCATCCAGCCACCGCAGCCCGGGCCTACCCAAACCATCTTATTTTTCATGCAAATGGGTGTCCCCATTTCAAATGAAGCACAGCCGAGTCCTCCCAAATTGGCCACTGCTCCCCACGAGTTTGCAACTTCAAGCTGAGTTTGGGTCTTCAGCCCATCCGACTCATCGTCTAAAACCCGCAGCTCTACCGGGATCTTCTTGTCGTACTCCTTGATATATATACCCCCCTCAGCGTTAACCTTATTTGCAAATATCTCATAGGAAGGTCTAATCTGCATGCCCATAGCGGACATTGGGCCGGTAAGGGAAAGGACGCTACTTATTTTGATTGTTTTTGGTGCTGCAAAACTAGGTGTTATTGCTAATGTAAAGACCAGAATAAAACTACACGATAGAAATAACCATTTTTTCCCCATCGTAACACCTCCTTAATAAGATTTTGTTTCCGTTAGTATGATGACGCGCCTTCACCTCCTTCGTATGGTTTTGTCTTAGATTCCTCACCTCCCTCTGGGCAGTTATGTCTTATTTATTACCTTGCATCTCTTTCGCCCAAGATTTCTCGCCGTTATAACTGTGGTATAGCTGCTGCTAAGCCCACCGCAGTCAACTTACCACTGATGCTTCGACTGGGCTATCACAATGCTGTCTATAATTGGATGAATGATATATCAATTGGCTTCATACGGTATTTGTAAATTACTGTCAAGGAAAATTTTAAAGAACGTGGTAGGGAGAAGATGCAATGCATTCCAAATTTCCCTTGACCAGATTCAGCGTGTTTTCCTATAGTGGGAGAAAGATTTTTAGATACAGTGTCCACAGTGAGGACCGGGATGAAAAGCACCCTTAAGGGTATACGATTAACTTGGAGGAGAACCCTCCAAATCGGGAGGCGAAGAGGTTGATTGCAACGATCACCTTTTTCCCTTTTGCTGTGGCTTATGGAAATTCAGCCGGACCGGGGTCATCATGCCGATAAACGGCAAGCAGATCAGTTACGTAACCGGTAGAGGGGGGATACAGGAGGGTCTCAGGACGCTGATCTTCATTCACGGCTCCGGGGGAAGCCACCTCCTCTGGAACCACCAAAGGCGATTTTTCGAGAAATCATATAATATCGTCGCAGTAGATCTCCCCGGCCATGGGGCGGCGGGAAACGACGGAGAGCAATCGATTGGGGCCTATGCAGAACATCTTTTCCATCTATTGCGAGTATTACCCGGGAGTGCGTTTTGCCTCTTCGGCCATTCCCTAGGAGGGGCGATTGTCCAACAATTTACCCTCCTCTATCCCCAATATGTACAAGCCCTGGTTCTCGTGGGGACGGGGGCGCGGCTGAGGGTTTTGCCCAAGATCCTTGAGGGCATTCAGGAGAGATTTGAGGATACCGTAAAAATGATTTGCAACTATGCCTTTTCCAAAAAAAGTTCCCGGGGTATGGTTGAAAAAGGCGTTGAGACCATGCTTCAGGCGAGACCAGCTGTTCTTTACGGTGATTTTGCCGCCTGTGACCGATTCGATATCATGGACCGAGTGGGAACCATCCGGGTACCCACTATCGTAATTTGCGGCGGTGACGATATGATGACCCCTCCGAAGTATGCTCGTTTCTTGGCCGAAAAGATTAAAGGTGCCAGGTTGGAGATCATAGATGGCGCCGGGCACATGGTCATGATCGAAAGGCCCCACGAATTCAACAGAAGGGTCATGAAATTTCTTCAAACTCTGGGTGAAAGAACAACGGCCCAGTGAGCAATTGTTAAGTCGGAATCAGGGTGCCCCAGGGGGGTTTGATCCTCTGATCCTCCTCTTTTGACCTCGGCAGTTGACTACTATTTGCCATATATCATCAGAAACGCTAATATTCTAAAGAAAATTCAAACCTCTAATTATCCTAAAGGGAAAATGGTCTTTTTGCAAGAGATTCGTGAATTTATATGGGAGCACCCGTGGGTACTCGCAATTACCATTCCTGGCCTCGCTTATTTGCTCTATTGGATTTGGATGTGGATCTTTCCAACGAAAAGGCATTGGGACAATAGACGGACATGATTAGAGACTCCATTGCTAGCTGTGGAAAGTTATGGATGGGAACATGAGCTATTCAGCAATCAACTTTGAGGAGAAGCTCGTCAAGTTTTCCGAACATTGGTCGCCAAAAATCATCGCGCAGTTGAACGATTACCATTTCAAGTTGGTCAAGTTTGAAGGTGATTTTGTCTGGCACACTCACGCTGATACGGATGAGGCCTTCATCGTCCTTGGCGGGGGGATGAGTATCGAATTCCGCGACGGCAAGGTTGACCTGAAGGCGGGAGAGATGTTTGTGGTTCCAAAGGGTGTGGAGCACAAGCCTTTCGCCGAAACTGAGTGCAAGGCTATGCTGGTCGAGCCTGCAGGCACCGTAAATACTGGGGATTCAGGGGGTAATCTGACAGCGGAAGATAACGTTTGGATATAGCACCCCGCCTAAGGGAAGCAGAGCGAGTTCGTGGCTATCAAGTACCTTTCTGGTGACCTGTTTGAAAATCGCTTTGGGGCAGAAGCCTTCGGACATGGCTGCAATCTCCAGCGGATCCATGGGGGCCGCACGTGAGAGGATAAAGTGCCAGGCCAATGGAAAAGGCATAAGAATCGTTGCAATTCCTCAGATCGGCACAGCATATGGTGGCCTTTCCCGTAAAAAGGTTCACACGATCATTGAGCGGGTATTTGACGATTAATCAGGAACGCTGTATGTTTATGAGAAGTATATTGCAGGGCAATCCGGTAAGATTAATAGGGTAATCTCGAGTTGATGGAGGTCTTAGGCAATGAGTGATATACGGCCATCAGAGTCCATATTTGAACCGTGCTGCCTATCAACCACAATCGGTAGCCTACCGCACACCGATGTAACCAGAGGAACTGACCTGATATTCGAGAGCACACCGGAGATCCCGAACTGGGTACAGTTCCCCAAGCGGACCTTTCATGAGAACATGATGGTTCAGTTCACTGAGGGAATGCCGGGATTACTGGAAGATGGAGATCGCATCTTTTTCGACACCGAGGCGTCTGACTTCACCGAAGGACTCACCGAATTTTTCACCCGCTATCTTGCTGTAACCGAGCATAGGGATCCTGCTGCGCTAGATTCCTTCGCCATATCGGGCAGCTATGCAGCGGGATTCTCAGCATTCCTCGACCGGCTGCAAGAACAAATAGTCACTTTGGTGGCACTTAAGGGTCAGGTTACAGGTCCATTCACACTCGCTATTAATATTGTGGATCAGAATGGTCGATGCGCCTATTATAATAACCAATTGCGTGATATGATTGTTAAAACGGTAGCCATGAAGGCAATATGGCAGATAACCCAATTTAGTAAATTCGGCAAACAAGCAATAATTTTTATCGATGAGCCATCGCTGCTCAACTTCGGTACATCGATGTTCCTCACCGTTAGCCGGGATGATATCATCAGAGAACTGAACGAGGTTGCAGATGCAATACATAACCAGGGCGGGCTTGCCGGCGTCCATTGTGAGGCAAATACCGATTGGTCGCTGCTGATGGAAACAGATCTGGATATCCTCGTTTTCGACGCCTATGACCATATGCAAGCTATCACCCTCTATCCGGCTCAATTGCGAAGCTTTCTTGAGCGAGGTGGCAGCCTTGGGTGGGGCATAGTCCCCACCCTTGATAGAGAAGCGGCCGCAACGGAGACCTTTAACTCGTTGCTCGCTCGCTTCGATGATGGTGTGGATCAATTGGTACATAAGGGATTCGACAGGGAGTTATTACTTCGCAGGGCCCTAATCACCCCCAGTTGTGGCGCTGGAGGTGTCCTCACCGAGCCGCTTGCAGAAAGGGTGCTGTATCTCCTGCGTTTACTCTACACTCACCTCCGAGGCGAATACGGGTTTACGGATACGTAAATCCTCGAGTGAAGAGAGCACGTCTCCGCTCGATCGGCACGTACCCCGCAAGCCTCGTCCTGTGGGCGGGAAGCTTCACTTCTTAGCATTTGCCATCGTATATAGGTCATCTCATTGGCGGATTTTTACACACAAACGTTATTTTGAATCCATATTGCTAACAGTCTCTCATCCCCAAAAATGCCTTTGAGAAAGAGTGTTGTTCAGCGAGGAATGGAGCCCTGATCCTTTTTACCTTGCCAGTATGGTGTTATGAAAGTTCTGCTGGTCGAGCCACGTAAGGTAATCTGGGAAATGATGCGTCCTTGCGTGCCAGTGCCGTTGGGTCTCGCTCAGTTAGCCGCTGTGTTGGAGGAAAATAACGTTGATGTTAATATCCTCGATTGCACGGCACTGAAAGTGGACCAGCATGCCTTGGAACAAGCCATTCGGCGAGAGCAGCCTGATGTGGTAGGAACAACAGCACTCACGTCCTTCTTCTACGATGCAGTTCAAGTAGTCGAGATTGCCAAAGGGGTAGACCCTCGGATTGTGACCGTGCTAGGCGGTCCACATGTTACCTCCCTACCTGAAGAGACACTCAATGAGCATACAGCGGTCGACATCGTCGCTCGCGGCGAAGGAGAGCGTACCCTCGTAGACTTGGTGCGTTGCCTGGAGGGTGACAAACAATTATCGCTGGTGAAGGGAATCGGTTTTCGTTCCAATGGCGAAATTATCCTTACGGAGCCCCAGCCTCTGGTTGATGTTGACGAGCTGCCGCTCCCTGCCTATCACCTCCTCCCCATGGAGAAATACTATTTTGTCGTGCTGGGTAGGTTTGCCACAGTCATTGCCAGCCGAGGGTGCCCGCACCGGTGCATATTTTGTTCTGAGTGGCGCTTTTGGGGCGGGCGCTGGCGCCAGCGGGATCCCAAGAAGATAGGAGAAGAATTGGAACTACTAGTTCACAAATATGATATGGAGTCTATCTGGTTTGGCGATGATTGCTTTAACGTGAGCGCTGAACTCATGCGGGGCATTTGTGATGAAATTAAGGCCCGAAATTTGGCATTCAGCTGGTTTTACCAGGGACGCGCTGACCTGGTGGTTGAGCACCGGGACCTCCTGCCCCTGATGAGCGAAACAGGATGCCGAATGGTGCAAATTGGAATAGAGGCTTCCACCGAGGAGGAACTTACGTCACTCAACAAGAAGCTGTCTCTCGGCGCAATAGCAGAGGCGGTTAGGCTGCTTAAGGAGCATGATATTATTGCTCAAGGGTTAATAATCGTGGGTACTAGGGGCGATAGCGCTGACTCCATAATCCACAAAGTGCGCTACATGCAGCACCTTGATATTGACTTCCCCATATTTACCATGTTCACTCCTTTCCCGGGAAGCGATATCTACCAGGAGGCCAAGGAGAATAATTGGTTGGAGAGTCAGGATTATTCATTATATGATATGGCTAATGTGATAATGCCCACCGAGCACCTGACCAGAAAGCAATTGACGGCCTCATACCGTTGGTGTTATTCGGCGTATTACACGAATCCCTTAAAGGTATGTAAAGGGCTCTTTTCAAGGAACGATTGGAAACGACGGATATGGTGGCATATGATAAAATTTGCTTTGAAACAGATGGTCCGTTCCGTAACTCGATTCTAAAAAGCCACGAGGAGGTGAAGCATGCCAGAAGAGAAGCCTCAACGCAAAGGTGGTAAGCATGAAGAGAAAGAAGCCGAAGGGTTGCAGGAGAAATGGCGCAGAGACCCGGTATCCGGTCTCTTTTTCGGCCTGATATTGGTGCTGATCGGTATTGTTTTTCTCCTTTCTACGCAGGGTTGGATATCTCGGGATGAGTGGTGGAAATACTTCGTCACAGGTTTGGGCATCATTTTCCTCATTGAGGTATTGGTCCGCTATACCCAACCTGCCTATCGTAGACCTGCCTTCGGCAGAGTGATCGCCGGTCTCATTTTGATTTGTGTTGGTCTTGCATTCATCGGTGGCTTGGGCAACTGGTGGCCTATAATTCTCATTATCATTGGGCTTGTTCTCGTGTTCAATTTCTGGTTTAGAAGGAAGTAGACTAGCCGTAGGGGCTATCAGAACTCCAACAGCCGGCTCATAAAGTACTTGAGCACCGTAAGGTGCCTGTCTCGACCGATAACTCGAAAGTAATTCGGGGCCATGCACCTGATTATGTCACCCATCTTGTATCTGGGAAAGAGTACCGAGGAGAATATGAGGCGACCGTTCTCCCCAGGCATCAGGTCACAGAGGAGTTTTATCCCTCGGCGGGTTTGCACCTCAAAGAAATAGGTATCATAATTGGGTGTAACGAAGGGCTTGTCATCAAACTGCTGGGCGTACATCCCCTCAGTTCCGCCATACATCTCGACAATGGCAACGTCGCCATACAGTGCTTTCAGTGCTGGCTTATATTTTGTTTGAATCCCAGCTACACTCGTGGCAGCAATCAGGCTGATGCTCCAGATATCTTTGGGATAGACCCGGTAATTCCTTTTCAGATAATTGCCAAATTCTATCATTACCGGAGTGACCCCGATGAGCATGGTAACTTCTTTGTCGCGGGACTTTTCATAGATAAGCTCAAAGCGTCTCGCCCAATCAGCCTTACGTATTCCACCACCCAGAGCATCAATTTCATCCTGGCCTGGGACGAGTTTCAAGCGTGCATTCCTCGCGTTGTATTTGGTATAAATACCCGAGGTATAGCCATAGGCTATATCGTTTTCGCCCGCTCGCATTGAACCTACCACCGATGGAAAACCAATATTCATATCCCAGCCAGCGAGAATGTCATACCTCTGGTTTCGTTCTACATAATTAAGCAATCCCCGTGAGCCACAGGCAGTTTTCTGCCTTAGATCGGTAGCTGTCATCGGAACGAGTTTCGATTCACCCGTCGTACCCCGAGTCAGCCCCCATTCTATGGGTGGCTCTGTGAATAGAACGGAGAAGTCTCCATGTATTACCTTCTCAATATGTGGTTTCATGTCAGCATAGGTAACTACCGGGAAAGAATTTTGGAATTCCTTGATATTGGAGACTTTATCAGCGTCAAATTCCTGACCATAGTGTGTCTTTCGATAAGCCTCAATGAGCTTCGACAGAGTCTGTTCCTGAGCCCGGCGAGGGTTGGCAATAGATTGAAACCAGGGCTCTAACAGTGAGTGTAGTGATTGACTTTCCATGATAGATTGGACTCCCTTTTGAATTTACCTGGGAGTATCTTACTCTTTCACGGGGGTAACTTCAAGGAAATCCTTGTTTCGGCGCAGAGCTTGTACTATAATACCCGCTGACCTGGAATTCGAGAATAAGTACTTGAAATGGAAAGAGAAGCGAGAATAGTTTCATGACGGCAGAGTAGCATTACGTGATACCAGGTATAAAGTGAGGGGAGATTTGGGCAATGAAACGCGGAAATCGGAAGATTGTGCGTACAACAACCTGGTCCGCTGGACCTGGCTGCCATGGCGGGT
>Ga0209427_10008923_pt1 | contig 11226 bp, 10 predicted proteins | sample DeeMarSWOR136_30_FD_187465 | JGI IMG/M metagenome (GOLD analysis project Ga0209427, IMG submission 187465) | Marine sediment microbial communities from White Oak River estuary, North Carolina - WOR-1-36_30 (SPAdes) (version 2) | ecosystem: Environmental > Aquatic > Marine > Intertidal zone >... | reverse complement strand
AGCTAGCATCAGAGTCAAGGCGTTCAAGCCTTGACTTGAAGCTTGGGGATGAAGATCAGCCCCTCTTCGGCATCGCCCACAGGCTCTGCCATCCCTTGAGAATATAAATAGCCTGTATAGGCAGCGATGAGGGCATCGCAGAGGTCATGGTTTTTAAGTGTTTCCCGTTCAAGACCGGGAACAAGTGTGCTAAGGTGCTCCTTTAAAAACTCCAAGCCAGCGGGCGTTGTCTTCTTGGGGATTGGTTTGCCGAAGAGACGCACCTTAGTTGCGTAGGGGTAGATCTCAATAACTTGATGTCGAGAAAGCCTTTGCTGGAGGGCTATGGCACGGTAAACCATGGCTTTAATGATCGACCTTTTGCTGGTGAAGAAGCAAGGGATGCCGAGCCTGGCCAGCTCCCGTTCACAAGCTCTCCCCGCTAAAGGCAGTGCCTGCCCACAGGAACAGCCCTGCTCCAGACAACACAGCCCCTTAGGCAAGCTCAGTGGGGCATCGATGGCCACGATAGCGGGTTGAATTTTGTCTATAATTGCAACGATTTCAGGGTCTGCGCTCACAAGGCCGAGCCAAGTCATACCCAAATTGGCATCCAAGGCAGCATAAGCGCTGGGCTTGTTGCGGGACGAAGTCAAATCAATGCCCACAAATTGGTTCTTGGCAGTTGCCATCACGGGCGAAATCTATCCAGCCTTTTTAGAATCTCAGTGGCAGCGATCACCCCTGAAGCTGAGGCTTGAACCAAGCCGCGGCTGACCCCCGCGCCATCGCCGATGGCAAACATATTGGCAACCTCGGTTTCCAGGCTTTCGCTGAGCGTGGGCCGAGAGGAATAGAGCTTGATCTCGACACCATAAAGCAGGGTGTCGGGCGAGGCCACACCGGGGGCTAATTTGTCCATGGCAGTCAGCATGTCCTTGATCCCGGTAAGAAAGTGGTAGGGCAAGACAAAGCCGAGGTCACCTGGGGTGGCACTCTTCAACGTGGGTTTAACCTCACCACGCTTGATGCTAACCGGGGTAGAGCAGCGACCCTTCTCCAAATCGCTCAAACGCTGCAAGATGACGCCGCCGCTCATGATATTAGCTAAACGAGCAAGCCCCTTCGCATAGCTTATGGGATCTCGGAAGGGCTTGGGAAAGGTGGTGCTGACCAAGAGGGCGAAGTTGGTGTTCGCGGTCTGACGATCGCTGTAGCTCTGCCCATTGACGGTGACCACAGGGTCATAGCCACCGGTGGACTCCATAGTCACCTCACCTGCGGGGCAGACGCAGAATGTCCTGACGCGCTCGCCTGATGCTTTGGAATAGAACTCGAGCTTGGGTTCGTACAAAACATTGGTGAGTTCGTCGAGGACCGGCTCTGGCACCTCAACACGGACACCGACATCGATGGGATTGTTGTGCAGGGTGAGCCCAAGCCTGGCAGCTTCCTTGGCCAGCCAATCAGCACCCTCCCTGCCCGGGGCCAGGACCAGATATTGGCACTCCACCCTTTGTCCGTCTCGGGTCAAAATGCCCTTTACCGTCCCGTCTTGCACCAGGATAGATGTAGCTGCAGTGCCTGTCCTCAATTCCACCCGGTTGTCCAAGGAGCGATGCATCCGGTTTAGAACCTCACGGCAGTGCTCTGTTCCCAGGTGTCGCATTATCATTGGCATCAGGCGCAGTCCAGCGAGCTCGGCTCTCTCACTCAATCTCGCTACCTCAGCGCCAGTTCCATAGACCCTATTCGAGACGCCGAAATTGAGGTAGATGTCATCAACGTAATGGATGAGCTCCTCTGTCCTCTGTGGCCCGAGGTACTCCTTGAGCCGGCCTCCGATATCAGGGGATAAGGTCAGCTTGCCATCGCTGAAGGCGCCGGCACCACCCCAACCGCTGACCAAACCGCAAGGGAAACAGGGCGGGCAATTACCCCCTCTGTCGATGACGGGACAATAGCGCTGAGATAGGTCCTTACCCTTTTCTACCAGCAGAATGGAGAGATCGGAGGATTGGGAGAGTTCTAATGTGGCAAATATACCTGCGGGACCGCTGCCAACAATGATCACGTCATACTTGTCTGGCATCGCTTCCCATATAATATTCTACAGCGCATATTGCTCTCTGTCAATGGAGAGCTTGACATCTCTCCCGTATAATATAAACTTATATAGCGGTATTGGAACAACGGAGGTAAAAATGGGCGTATTAGAAGGAAAGGTTGCCGTGGTCACCGGCTCGGGGCAAGGGATTGGCAAAGCGATAGCAGTGGCTATGGCTCAAGAAGGGGCTAAGGTGATCACCAATAATCGGCGGCCAGGGACAGAGGGGGGAGATGGGGAAACAACAGCCAAGGAGATCAGGGACGCTGGGGGGGAGGCGGTAGCTGTCTTCGCCGACGTTGCCAAGTTCGATGACGCTCAGAGATTAATACAGGCGGCTGTGGACAACTTCGGCAGGATAGACATCCTGGCGAATTGCGCTGGTGCTGATGCCCCGCGCATGATCTGGAATATGAGCGAGGAGGAGTGGGATCGGTGTATCGATTCCTTCCTCAAGGGGACTTTCACTTGCACCCGATTTGCCGCTGCCCTGATGCGGGAGCAAAGAGGGGGCCGGATCATCAACATGTCCTCCGACGCCTGGCTGGGAACGGTTGGGCACGCCAACTACGGCGCGGCCAAGGCTGGGATTGTTGGCTTCACCAGAGCTGTTGCCCGTGAGCTGGGGCGATACGGGATAACCTGTAACGCTCTCTGCCCTGAGGCGGCAACCAGGTTCACCCTGGCCCCGGAGGTAGTCGCTGGCTTTAAGAAAAGATACGAATCCGGGCTGATAACTAAGGAAAGGCTTGATGAACTACTGGGCGTGCCGCCTCCTGAGTATGTAGCCCCAATTGTAATATATCTGGCCTCAGATAGGTCAGGCGACATAAATGGTCAGGTGTTACGAGCCTCGGGCGGCGAGATCACCCTCTTTTCGGAGCCGATTCGGGCGAAATCGATCTTCAAGAGTGAAGGCATCTGGACCCAGGAGGAGCTTTCTGATCTGATCCCGAGGACGCTGGCAGCGGGTTTGGTCAATCCTGCGCCTCTGGAGGCGCCGAAGGGGGAGAAGAGCTAAGCCAGCTTCGTCGTAGCTCCATGGCTACGAAATTGTCCCCGCCTCTGCTGAGGTGACGATAAGGGACGAAGCCACACTTCTCGAAGCATCTCTGCGCCCTGAGGTTCCAACTAAGGGTATTGAGATAAAGCCTTTCCAGACCTACTTCCTCAAAGATATGGCGCACCAAGGTGGCGATGGCATCTGTGCCATATCCTTGGTCCCAATAATCGCGATTGCCGATCATGATCCCGATTTCCGCCTCCTGCCTCCTTTCATCGATGTCATAATACATGCAGTTGCCGATGTGCTTGCCGTCGAGGCTGTCAATGGCCAAACGGCATCGCCTCCGGCTCGGGTGTCGCAGCTCCTCAGCATAGCTCATCCTGAATTCGGAGAAAGAGAGCCGCGATGGTGGTGCTGCATCGAGACGGGCAAGTTCGCGGTCGCAGCGCCAGGCATAATCGTTCTCCGCATCGCTGAGCCGCTTTTCCCGCAGCACCACTTTACGCCCTTCTATCACCGCTGACCCTGAAATCTCCAATTCTCCTCTTCATTCTATGAGCACCACGGCTATTGGTCAAGCCTTAAGCTTTGCCACCTGGCTGGTAGCCATGTATACTATGCACAGCAAAGTGTGGGGGAATGCTTGTCGCCAGATTGCATCCTGGTGCTCGATTTAGGGGGCACGCAGTTGCGCCTTGCCTTAGCCAACCGAGATGGAAAGCTATTGAGCCGCTACGCAGCCCCAACTCAGGCCGCGCAGAGTCAACGGCGACTAATCGGCCGAATCAATAGGGCGATAAGGGAGATCACCTCGGACATCGATCTGAAGCAGGTGCTGGGCATGGGGGTAGCTGTCGCCGGTCTGGTCAACCCAGAGACCGGGGTGCTTCTATCCTCGCCGAATCTGCCCAGATTGCGCAATGTCCGGTTAAAGGCGCTCCTGGAGCGGGAGATAAAGGCTCCGGTGTGGCTGGCCAACGATGCCAGCCTTGCCGCCTTGGGCGAGCATAGGTTTGGCGCTGGCCGAGGATTCAGCCACCTGGTGTACATCACCGTGAGCACCGGCATCGGGGGTGGGGTTATCATCGATAACGGCCTTTTCCTCGGCGGCCAGGGCTATGCTGCCGAAATCGGCCATATGGTCATAGACCCTGATGGACCTAGATGTGCCTGCGGCAATACCGGCTGCCTGGAAGCCTTCGCATCGGGTAGCGCCATCGCCCGCATGGCTTTGGAGGAGCTGTCAAGAGGCGGGGTTAGCATCATCACCAGCCTTGCTGAGGATGATTTGAGCCGGGTAACTGCCGAGATGGTGGCCAGAGCGGCGCAAAGCGGCGACCCCTTGGCCGAGGAGATCATGGACAGGGCGGGGACGAGCCTCGGCATTGGGGTGGTCAACCTGCTTCATCTCTTCGATCCCGAGCTCGTCATCATCGGCGGCGGGGTATCCAGAGCGGGGGAGCTGATCCTGAGGCCGGTGAGAAGGGTCATCGCCGAGCGGGCGATGTCTGGCTTTAAGGGGGCCAAGGTTGTCACCTCAGCCCTGGGCGATGACTCAGGGCTGCTGGGAGCTGTGGCCTGGGTTTTAGATAATGCTGCTTCTACCCCTTAGCAGCCACCGCTACAGCGGGGTCAGCAGCAAGCTGCGCACCCACCTCGGTTTATCTCCCGTAGCGATGCCTTGCTTTATCTAATCAAAACGACACAGAAGATCAACTGCATCTGTCTGTGGCTCAATGCTGTAGACTTCATTGCCGATAACAGCGGTGTTGATCGCATGGTCTAACAAGCCATCCCCGTCAGAGTCAACGACTTGCGCAGACACTATGTAGCCATCCTGCAAAGCGTGTTTCTGTAGCGTTAAGGCATAATCATCACAATCAAGATCCCCTGGAGTAAGGTGCTCAGGGTGAATATCAGTATCATCTTGATATAACCAAGTCCTGAGCTCCTGCAGGGTACTAAAATGCGTTGGAAGCCCTCCGCTGTGATAAACAGTTTCCCAATGGGCAATCTCTTGTCGCGCATCGGATAGTTGGGCACTCGTCATTCCCCAGCCGAAGGCACAACCGATGATCGCTATGGCAAGCAGCGCAGTTACCGCCAACCATCGCTTTGCCTTCGCTCTCCACTTTATCTCTTCTTGCCTCCAAATTGCTATTTCCTTTTCCAGCTGCCTTCTATGCTCTCGTTCTCTCTCCAGTGCTTGTGCCCACCACTCCTGTTTCTCGTTCAGTTGCCTGCCAAATTCTTCATCGGGATACATCGCTTTACCTCCCCTGGGGAGTATTTACCTAGCCGTCGCTGAGCGTTACCCCTTAGCCGCCACCGCTACTTTGGGGCAGAGGATGGGTGGGGTCAGGAGCGAGCTGCCAACCCACCTCGGCTTGCTTCCGAGGGCGATGCCTTCCTTTAGCAACTCGTAGACATTCCCCGAGATCATGGTATCCTTGACCCGCCCCACAATGCGGCCCTTTTCCACCTTGTAGCCCAAGAGGACGTTGCCACTGAACTCGCCGCCGAGGACATTCCCCTGGGAGGCGCCGATGAGTTGCTCGATGACCAGCCCCTCTTTGATCTCGGCGAGCATGTCCTCGAATTCGGCTTCTCCGGCTTCGATGATAAGGGAGCTGATCGCTGGCGCCGGCAGACTGCCCAGGGCTCTGGAGGCGCTTCCCGTGCTCTCAGTGCCGGCGAGCCCCGCCGTTTGCAGGTCATAAAGGAAGCTCAGCACCACGCCATCTCGGATCAGGGGGATGCGCTGGCTGGGCACTCCTTCATCGTCGCAGCAACGGCTTTCCGGGCGGTATTCGATAGTGGCATCGTCCCAGATCGAGAGCTTGGGATGCAAAACCTGCTTCCCTTTCTTATCCCCCAAAGGAGATGCCCCCTGAAATACCATTTTCCCATTGCAGGCCAGAGTCAGAGGTGTAATCAGGGCACTGGCCACCCCGTGAGGGGTGAACAGCACGGGGAGGTGACCGGTGGGCGCAGGGACAGTATCTTTGGCCCAATCTAATTGCCTTCTGGCGCTTTCAATCACAGCACTGATATCGGAAAGAGGATGGCAAGAGCACTCGCTATCGCCGACGAAGAGCATATCCGTGCCGCGAATGAGGACACCCTCGACGCCAATGACAAAGGCGCTCTTTGTATAAGCCGCCTTGCCCCCCCTCGAGTTCAATATTTCCACAGAGGTCGTGTTTCTTATCACTGCAGCCTCGCAGACAAGCTCCGGCGTATGGCCTCGGAGCTCATCGATGAGGGATTGCCCCAGTTCAACCATCTCCTCCTCAGACATCACCTCAGCTTGGGGATCGTAGACCTCAATTTTGGGATAGCTCTCGATGCCGGGGAACTGGAACTTGGCCTGGGCGCCAAAAGGAGCCGCCTCCAGGGCCATAGCCACAAGCTGGCCCTCATCCGGCTTGGTGCTGGCGGAGAAGCCGATCCGCCCCTCTTTGATCAGGCGCAGCGCCATCCCACTGGTCTCCTTGGTCTGCACGAGCTTCAGCCGATTGGCTTGGAAAAGGGCTTCCGTCTCCGTGCGGGAGACGGAGAAAGCCTCTGCCTCCTCAGAGACCAGCTTTGCCCTTGCTAAGACGTGCTCTAATTCCATGGCTTTATTTGGGTTGAGCCCCTACCTCCCCCCGAGCAAGCAGTTTCTGATCCTGATGTGAGGGCTGCCGTTGGATACCGGCAGTGGTATCTGAGCTCCCTTGCCACAGCCGCCACCTTGGTTCATCTCCAGGTCATTGCCGATGGCATCGATATTCTGCAAAGTGGTAAACACATTGCCGCTCAAGACTACAGGGCGCAGGAGTTCGGCTATGCTGCCGTTTCGAATCATGTAAGCTTCCCCTGCGGAGAAGGTGAACATCTCCATGCTGGTCATCCCGCCATACCAATTCTTAACATAGACCCCTTCTTTGATTTCGGCGACCATATCCGGGAAAGAGACCTCGCCGGGCTCGATGTAGGTGTTGGTCATGCGCACGATAGGCTGGTAGCGGTAGTCCAAGGCCCTGGCATTCCCTGTTGGCTTTTCCCCCATCTTTGCTGCTGTCTCTCGGGAGTGAAGTCGCCCCACCAACACCCCCTCTTGGATGAGGTAGGTCTTGCTCGCGGGCACACCCTCCTCGTCATATTTGTAGCTGCCGCGGAGCCCAGAGATGGCAGCGCCATCGACGATATTGAGCTGCTTCCCGCCAAATCGGCGACCCAAGACCATAAGCTCTCGCAGTCGCTCATTCTCGTAGACGAAATCCGACTCTGAGAGGTGCCCAAAAGCCTCATGGGCGAAAACGCCGGCCAAAACCGGGTCTAAGACCACGGTGTATTGCCCGCCCTTGACATAAGGCGCTGAGAGCAGCGATACCGCTCGCTGGGCAAGCTCGGCAACCTGCTGGTGCAGGTTCTCGATGAAACCAAAGTCACCATTGCTGCCCAAGCTCAGTGATGCCTGCTGAACATCGTCACCATCCCGAGCCACGGCGATGATACGCGCGGAAAGGTCTACTCTGGGCTGCTCGATATAGCTGCCCGCAGAGTTGGCGAAAATCACCCTCTTGCGACCATCGGCATACGTTATAGTCGATGTTTGGATCTTGGGCCTGGCCCAGATGATGTCATTATATTCATCGAGGAGCTTTTTCTTCTGCTCCAGAGGGACAGCAGCCGGGTCCTTCTTCACCTCAGGCTGGACTATGTCGAAAACAGGGTCGATAGGGGCGAGCTTGGATTCCTCCCTGCCCACAAGCCTTGCTTGTCTCACCGCGAGCTCGACCTTATCCCGGAGCCGGGAGAGGTCATTGAATGAGACAAAGCCCCAGCCTCCTTTGACCAGGGCGCGAACATTGCCCCCGAGGCTGGTGGTGCTGCCGATGTCCTCGAGCTCCTGGCCCCGGTACTGAATCCGAGTGGCCTCTGCTTCCTCGATGCGGATCTCTATATAATCGGCATCATGGTCTGTTAAGGCCGAGGCTAATTGTTCACGCATGATATTGGCTGCCTCTGCTGTTATTATACGGCACGGGAGAGGCAAAGGGAAGAAATCCTGAAAGCCCTTTACTCACGACAAACGAGTGAATTAAGCTTGACGGGGGCATGGGAACTGGGGTATCATGTGGCAGGAAGTCGCAATCAAAAAAGGAGGATTAAATGGCAGATGCCAGCTATGACGTGGTAATAATCGGCGGTGGACATAATGCGTTGATCACCGGGTGTTATCTGGCGTTGAATGGGCTGTCAGTGGCTGTTTTTGAGCGGCAGCATGAATTAGGTGGCGGCGCCTGCTCTGAGGAGCTCCCCCTGCCCGGATTCCTCAGCAATCAATGTGCTCACTCCACTCGTTTCTACGGCCATCCTTATTACACTGACTTCAAGCTGGCGGAGAAGGGACTGGACCTGGTCTTCCCCGAAGGCGGCTGCGGCTGCACCTTCCCCGATGGCACCTGTATCACCACATACCCTACCTTTCCCTGTGTCGACAAGATGACGGGCAGGACTGAATTCTCCGAGGAGAATGCGGAAAAGACATTCAAATCGATCGCCAGGGTTTCGGAGCAGGATGCAGAGACCTGCCGCTGGATATTCGACAAGTGGCGCACCACGTGGGGACCCGCCCTTAGCGAGGCGTCATATAACCCGCCCAAGCCCTGGGGCGAGAAGGATGCTGTGGAGAGGCTCATGGATGACCCCGATAGCGGCTTTGAGCCGGTGCACGGGGTGATGACTGTGGAGCAACTGGCTCGCGACTGGTTTGAAAGCCCGGAGATGCAATGCTTCTTCATCAGGCGCCAGGGGACGCAACTGGGAACCTTCGGTGAGGATGTCCTTGGCCCCATATTTGCCTTACGCGCCCTGGGCATTGTGCTCACCACGTTCGCCCTCTCCATTCCTGTGGGTGGCACCCACTCCGTAACCCATTCCTTGCAACGGGCTCTCAGCGAGCAGGGTGGCAAGTTCTTCGTCCATCACGAGGTGGACAAGGTGCTGATCGAGAACGGCACAGCCAAGGGGATTCGCCTGGTGGATGGGACGGAGATCGAGGCGAAAAAGATGGTTATCAGCGCTGTAGACCCGCCGCAGACTGCCCTTAGATTAATCGGTCGGGAGCATTTGAGCCCAAAGGTTGCGAGGAGGGCAGCTAATTTCAAATATGACCGAGCGAACCTCCACTGGGCTAACGTTGCCCTCCATGAGCTGCCGAAATATAAAGCTGATGAGTATGACCCCGATTTTCATTTGTGTGGCAGCAAGACGCTGGTGGTGAAAGACCCGGATTATCTGGCCTCGCAATGGAAGGCTGATATCTGGGTTTACGGGTTTGGCAGGAATCTGGGCTTGGTTGATTGGGAAGACACGCGCTGGGTGCCGTGGAAAGCGGCGCCGGGGAAGCACAATTTCATGATGGAGGAATATTCCTGCCCCGCCAGATTCCTCACCGAGAAGCAATGGCTGGAGGCGAAGACCAAGTGGGCTGAGGAGCTGATAAGGCAGTGGCAGTGGTATGCGCCTAATATGACCAAGGACAACTTTATCGCCATCTTCGACAATACCCCTTATGATGTGGAGAAAAGGAATATAAACATGCATGAGGGGGATTGGGACTGCGGCGCTCAGATTGCCTCACAGAGTGGCAGGTTCAGACCTACCCCCGAGCTTTCAGGCTATAGGCTGCCGGTGAAGAACATGTACTACTCCTCAGCCTCAGCTCATGATGGCGCTGGCGTTCGAGGCGTGCCCGGCTACAACTGCTATAAGGCGATAGCGGAAGATTTCGGGCTGAGAAAGGTTTGGGAGGAGCGGGGACGTCCATTCTGAGCCTACTCGGGCATTAGCGATGACAGGTGCTTGATCCGCCGCAGCATATTCGGGTGCGTGCTCAAAAGCTCCATCAACTTGTCGCCGGTGCTGAGGCGTATCGGTCTGGTGCGTAGTGTCGCCAGCTCACTGGAGTCTATGGTGCCGCTCATGTCGGCATCGATCTCTTTGAGTTCCTTGATCTCAATCATCGCCCGCGATGGGTCGTTGATAAAGAAGGCCTTGATCCCTTCCGCCTGCTTTAATGCCTGCTTGGGTGCTCTTGCATTGCCATAAGCCAGCTTGTACAGAGCAGTAGCTAGCTGGCGCGGCGGATTGCCAAGACTCACGCTCCCCCTGTCGGCGTAGTATTCCCTGATCCGGGAGCCGTATAACACCAGCAGATTGGTGATAAAGTAAACGACGAGCATGCCCAGGCCGATCAGGGGCAGGATGTTGCCTCCATCTCTGCGCCCCCCAAACATCCCGGCAAACAACAGGTTGAGGGCGATGAAGTAGCAGATCATGGGCAGCACGCTGAGCACTGTGATCAGGACCATATCGCGGTGCTTGACGTGTGAGATCTCGTGTCCCAGAACCGCTCTCAACTCTTCCTTGCTCAGCAGGCGCATGATGCCTCGGGTGACGCAGACCCTGGCATCCCCTTGCGTCCTGCCGAAGGCGAAGGCATTGGGTATATCGACCTCTGAGATGCAGACACGGGGCTTGCGTATCCCAGCCTCCTTGGCCAGCTCGGCGACCATCTGATGCAACTCGGGCTGTTCCTGCTCCGAGACATACTTGACCTTCATCAGCTTCGACACCATCCAGGGGCCGATCAGATATTGGACGAACACCAGCCCCACCGCGAGGACAGCGTAGAAGATAAAATTATGCCAGCCGAGAGCGTAAGACACGCCGAGTATTATGAGATAGAAGATGCCAAGCATCAGACCCAGCAGCAGATACAATCTCAATTGTAGCCCCATGTCCTCACCCCTTTGCTCTGCTGGCCAGCCGTCCTTGATGCGGTCGCCGCCAGCTCGATATACCTCATTATATCATGATCGGACTTACTGTGTCCTTTGCTGTAGAAATCTCTGTTGACATGGCTGGTCTCTGTGGTTACACTTATCGTTAGTGGCAACAACCTTGTTGCTCGGCAACGGGGCTGTTATGGGGAATTCGGGGTAGGCAAATCAAGGAGAGAGGTAGTCATGCTCTACTCGACAAGATTACCCAGATTCGAGTACCTGGCACCGAGGAGCATGGAGGAGGCGCTATTCATGCTCTTCCAGCATGGAAAGGAAGCCAAGGTCATCGCTGGGGG
>Ga0209427_10008922_pt1 | contig 11226 bp, 13 predicted proteins | sample DeeMarSWOR136_30_FD_187465 | JGI IMG/M metagenome (GOLD analysis project Ga0209427, IMG submission 187465) | Marine sediment microbial communities from White Oak River estuary, North Carolina - WOR-1-36_30 (SPAdes) (version 2) | ecosystem: Environmental > Aquatic > Marine > Intertidal zone >... | reverse complement strand
AACAAGGTTATTCTTAAAGATGTGTTAGGAATTTCCAAAGAAATTGAAAATTGCAGAATCGTGGAGGTCGACGTGAACTCGGAACGTCTCGTTCTATCCTCATCTAGCTGAAATCTATCTGGGGTTTACATGAAGATTGCTGTTACGGGCAAGGGTGGGGTCGGTAAAACTGTTGTTGCAGGTGTTCTAGCCGACTTTTTTGTAGAAAAAGGTTTCAAGGTTTTGGCGATTGATGCTGACCCATCTCCAAATTTAGCTATAACCTTAGGTATACCTCTCACTCAAGCGAACAAAATTGTTCCAATCTCTGAAAACACTCAGTTGATTGAACAGAAAACCTCAACTGGCATCGGAGGAGTATATCGCCTCACCTTCAGCGTAGATGACATCGTTGAAAAATTCAGTGTGAAGTCTCCATATGGCGTAAACCTGCTCGTTATGGGAACAATAAAATCAGCTGGTTCAGGGTGCATGTGCCCTGCAAACGCTGTGCTCAGAGAACTGCTTCGGTATCTGTTGGTCGAGCGAGATGAAGCTGTAGTCATGGATATGGAGGCGGGAGTAGAACATATGGGTCGAGGAACCGCGAAACATGTTGACACAATGCTCATAGTCACTGGTCCAAGCTTAAAGTCTATGGAAACTGCAAGGAAAATCCACAGTCTAGCCATGGATACAGGCATACAAAGAATCTTCATAATCGGGAACAAGGTTGCGGATTCGGATGAGGCTGAACCAATTAAACGATTCGTTGCTGAAAACAAGTTTCTCTTGCTGGGCTTGATTCCTTATGACGAACAGATATTGAAAGCAGACGTGAAGGGAGAGACGCCACTAGAATATGTAAAGGGTTCAAGTGGTGTAGTAACAATTCGGGAAATTGGTGAAAAACTACTTGGACACAAAATGTGATTCTTACTGGGATATTTTTAGTCTAAAATCGTTTTGAGTAGCCACATCAACAATATTATGCCAGCCAAAAGCGGGATGAATTGCACAAACGACACTTTTAGGTCTCTCTCTTTTCGTATTTCTGGCATAAGGCATGTGGTGGCTATATAGATAAAAATTATTTGCCGTAAACGCTAGAAGATAAGCGATGTTTGGAATAAACTCATAAAAGACGTATGTAGTCTTGGTTTTATCAATTTATTCAAATTAGAATGTGACAGTAATTGTTGTGATGATTCACGTGACTAAAGTCGCAGTTGTAAAGAGAACAAAACCTGTGGATGTTACAGTGAAGAGTCTACTAGTGATATACGCAGAAAGGACTCTTAAGAAATATCAATCTTGGTAAAACCTAACTATATCGATGCGAGCTATTCTTCCACGGGAATCACAAGTGACAGCAGAATAATCTAGGGCGTCACCAAGTTTCTGAAGAATCGAGATGTAAAAAAGATGGTTATCGGTAGGGGAAGCGGGTATGCAGACATCTTTAGAACCTTCGAAGTTGCGAGCGTTGACGAGGCAGCAAAGAGGTGGAACGTAGAGTTAGCTGACCTTAACAAAGACGAATTTGTGAAAATCAACCCGCCGCGTCCGCTGGCCTTTAAGCGAGTGAAGATAGCCAAGACCGCTCTAGAAAGTTCTATCGTTAGCGTTCCAAAAGTTAAGCCTCACCGAATTACTGACATCAAGCTGAGTACAAAAAACATGATGGTTATAATGGCTCCGATAGATTCGATGCACACGCGTCTCAACAAGAACATTGTCGACTTGGCTTCTGTAGTGAAACCCAACATAGCAGTTGTGGATGGAATAGTCGCTGGTGAGAACCATGAAACAGTGGAAACCCGGTTGAGATGACCTTAGTCATAGCAGGAACAAACCCTCTTGCTGTGGACACCGTTGGAGAGGCGGTTATGCGCATTAATCCGAAAAATGTAAAACATCTGCGCTTTGCAGAGAAAAAAGGATTTGGAACGTGTAATCTAAGACAAATAAAGATAATAGCTGAGTCTAAAGAATGCGTGAAGAAAAAGTTTAGAAGGGCTCTTTCATCTAGGCTACTCCACTATTTAGCTTAAACCCCAATTTAGTTATCGAGTTTATACAGTTAAGGTACAGAACTGCTGACTATTCTGGCAGCATCTTCTTATGGAAACCCTCTCTCAAAGCCGATCTAACGATATCTCGGAGGCACTCTCCTCGACTCGAATAAACCCCAGCTTCAATAAGCTCATCAATTATTTCAACACAACGTATGGGAAGGCGAACAGTGAACGCCACGGTTTTGCAAGACTTTTTGTAACTCAAATCTAACCACTTAAGAACTATTTTGTGTCAAAAAGGTTAAAAATTTTGCAGTGATTACGCTGAGTGAACGTACATCCTCGTTGGAGATCAAATCGAGTGGAAGAAGTGGGAAGGAAGAAAGCAGGAAAAGACGAGTTCAAAATAGAGAGACTATTTGAAAAAGACGCGATTAAAGTTGAAAACCTACTGAAAGAAGTGTGGTCCAATGCAAATGAATATCCTGAAAAATGGAGAAAAGCAAGAGCGATTGGGCGAAACCAAATCGTAATCGAAATGAACGCTGGCTTCCACTATTTCGGAATTAGATTTAACGAAAAAATAGTTGGATTCTACAAGGCGCGGATAACAAAGAATGCGTATCTCGGAGAGCATCAATCGGTTCATCCGGCCTACAGAGGACGCGGATTAGCAAAAACCATGTACAGTCACTTCATACATTTCGCTGAGAAAGCTGGGTATAGAATGATTCATGTCAACATTTTGCCAAACCAAGTTGCCAGCGTGAAACTTATGGAAGAATTTGGGTTCAAAAAAGTGATGGAGTATGAGCAGATACCGGGAATGCTCGTCAATTTGTATGAAAAGAAGATTGCGGAGGCAAATACAGCGGAGAAACTAGAAAATGAAGGTTGATTTATTAAAGCTTAAGGTTGGACTTCTCTGTGAAGGAGTTAGGCTAAGCGCAAAGATTGATAAAGGAAGGAAAGCGGGAGCTGGTCCTGCTGGCGGAAGATACATTCTGCTGCCAGGCGGATTCTGCGTAAACACTGCTTTCTGGGGAGCCTTCACTGAAAAATCTCCTTGGGAACTAACTGAAAGAAACGGAGAATTCTTTCTGATGAGAAAAGATGATGAAGCTCTAGAGGAAACACCAATTGAAATAGTGCCTAATCCAAAATTCTATTCCCTAAAAACCTCAGACGGAATCCCAATGTGGAAAATCGCTCTCCTCCACGGAACAAACTGCCTAGCAACAACCGTGCACCAGAAATGCGTCTACTGGAAATTCGGGAAGGAATGCAAATTTTGCGGAATAGAACTATCCCTCCAGTCAGGAACAACCATTCCAGTGAAAACGCCAAAGCAGTTTCGTGAAGTTGTTGAAGCCGCAACTGAAGAAGGTGTGTGCACCTGCATCACGCTTACAACGGGTACAACAGTGACACCTGACCGCGGTGCTACATTATTAGCTGAAGTTGCTAGAGAGGCCAAGTCTCACCGAGAAATTCCAATTAATGTCCAAGTGGAGCCTCCTGAAAATGACAAATACTTGGAGATGTTAGCTGATGCTGGCGTGGACACTATTGGAATTCACATAGAAACGTTTGATCGAAAAATTCTTAAAGAGGTGTGTCCCGGAAAGGCTGAAACAATGTTGGAAAAATATTTTGAGGCATGGAGACGATCGGTTGAATTGTTTGGAGAAGAACAAGTAAGCTCGTTTCTAATAGCGGGATTAGGAGAAAATGATGAAAGCATTTTGAGGGGAGTTGAAGAGCTGGCAAAGATTGGTGTTGTGCCTTATTTAGTCCCGTTCAGACCAATAGTTGGCACAGAATTTGAAAACAAAAAACCTCCAAGCTCCGGAAGGATGATTGCGTTATATAAACGGGTAGCTGAAACTTTGAAAATTTACGGTCTGAACCCAAACAAGAACAAAGCGGGATGTGTACGTTGCGGAGCATGCTCAGCTGTTAAGGAAGCATTACTCTCTTGATCTTTTACGGTGTATGAGTAGATGAACAAACATCAACTCACAGATTTAATTGCGGAACTCAGAAGATTTAGAGGGTTAACACGCAAATCCGCACTTGGAGGGATTTTAGACATACTGGACGAAACAAGTTATGACGACGCTGGATTTTTTGAAGTAGACACTAGCGACATCAAGGTGGTTGTTTCCTGTGACAGCATAGTTGAAAACCTCGTTGAAAGCAACCCTTTGTTAGCGGGTTATTATTCTGTTCTCACAAACGTAAACGATGTAATGGCGAAAGGAGCCAAACCAGTAGGCTTTGTTAACATAATTTCTTCAAGTTCAGATGAAGTGCGGCGGAAAGTTGCAGAAGGAATAAAAAACGGCCTAAAGAAATACAAATTGAAACTGTTGAAGGGGCACACACATCCAGACACCTCCTACAGTGCTGTAGATGCGATGGTCATAGGCATGGCAAAAAATGTTCTCCGGAGCACCACCGCTAGAGCAAACGACTCCCTTGTTATGGCTGTTGACTTGGATGGAAAATTTGGTTCCAAAAGTTGGTTGAAAACTTTTGATTCAACAACTATGAAGTCCAGTCGAGAGGTTTTAGATCGTTTAAGTTCTATGGTTAAACTGGCTGAAAGAAGGTTGGCAAACGCTGCCAGAGACATCAGTGGGTCTGGAATCACCGGGACAGTTGCAATGCTCTGTGAGTCCAGTCAAGTTGGCGCGAAAGTGAATTTGGAAAGCATACCAAAACCTCCAAGCGTTGAAGTAAAAAATTGGCTGACTACTTATCCCGGTATGGGTTTTATCATTTCAACAAAACAGCCGCTAGAATGCTTGCAACTGTTGAGAAAAAATAAGTTAGTAGCTGAGATTATTGGAGAAATCACAGGGGACAAAAGAATCTGGCTTTCCTATGGAGAACAGAGGGCGCTATTCTTCGATTTGAAAAATGAATCTGTTTTTGGGGTAAACCGTTCAAAATAACTTTAGAACTAGCTGAACACAAATTCGCAATGTTCGTCTCTTTTACTAGTACACTTTTCTTGAAACCTAGGAAGTCTTTATGACTTTCAATCCATTTTCCTTGCGCGCGTGCATTCCACCTCTATCGTAGAGAGTTCTATAATAGGTAATTTAGGCATAGTCATATCTCGTTTAACCATAATTTCTTCCAATATTTGGTTTTTCTGAATTCACAATCTAAATTTTATCAAAAGATTCATGCGATTTCTCTGCTATACCTTAATTATAATGCAAGTGCTCTTTCCTATTTTTCCTTATTCAAAAAACTTTGCCGTGCCGCTACTACATATTCAGCGAATACTAAATCCTTATGTTGTGGATATTCAACAACTCCTCCAACTTTTTCATAGAGTCGCTGCATTATCAGAATTTCAATGGGTTTAGCTCCGAGTCCAAAGATTTTTCCAAGTGCATTAACAAAATCTTCAATTCCGGAAGAAATGTCCCGTCTGCGAATATTAAAAGTATTTTCCAAGTGAAAATAAATCGCATGTTTCGCAGAATCCCCCAGCGAAGACAACCCTTCCTCTATTGCTTCCAGCAGAAGCTTTTCGAAACTATTCTTGCTCAATGCTTTTCCCTCTGCGCGCGCGGGTTCTCAAAAAGAACCCTGCCAGTGTTGTGTACGCTTAATGGGTACAGGAAAATGGAGGTTTGCAGGGGGCATTTCATTTTTTGGCTTCTCCAGCTTAGTAAGTCTAATTATGTAGTCAATATTGCTTTTTAACATTTTATGATTTTTTCCGAACTACCATCTGAAAAAAGTCTTCCTGACCTTATAAAATTCGTGTTCTTTAAATAGTTCAAGACGAATAATTTCTGAATCAGCGGAGAAATTGGCTATGGACTCGTCGGAACGTAGAGTCATCAGTTCCCTTCTGCTACTCTCAAGCCTAACCTTTCTTACAATAGGATTGTACACTGAACAATTAGAATTTGTCCTGCAAATCGTGAAAAAAATATTTGAAGTAGCGGTTGCGGGACTGCCGTAACTAGCTTTTTCGTTTATTACCCGTGTAATCTCATTTTCTTGTTGAACATAGATATGTCAGTATCAAACGAATTAAATATCTCCAAGACAGTCACTGTTTGGGAATAATATGGACTCGTCAGATGTTGTTTCAGATGTTCTTGTGATCGGAAGTGGAATTGCAGGTCTATATTTTGCGTTAAAAATAGCTGACTATGCCCAAGTAGTTCTTCTAACTAAGAAAGAGAAAGCCGAATCTAATACAAATTATGCACAAGGCGGAATCGCAGCGGTTATGTCTCCACTAGATTCTTTTGAGAATCATATCAAAGACACTTTAACTTGCGGCAATGGTTTGAGTAAAAAGGCCGTAGTTGAAAAAATTGTAAGAGAAGGTCCTGTACACATCCAAGAACTTATGAAGATTGGCGTCAAATTCTCTCGAACCGCAATAGATGACCTCGATCTGGGAAGAGAGGGTGGACATTCAAAGCGACGGGTCGTTCATGCAAAGGATCTTACAGGTCAAGAGATTGAACACGCTCTATTGAATGCCGTCGCCAAGCATCCATCAATCAAACTTTTTGAAAATCAAATTGCAATCAATCTTGTCGTAAAAAATAATCGGTGCGTAGGTTGCTATGTTCTGGATACAGAAAACTCCATGATTCGAAACTTTGTGGCAAAGATAGCAGTGCTTGCAACAGGTGGAATTGGGAGAGTCTATTTGCATACAAGCAATCCAGACATCGCCACAGGAGATGGGATTGCCATGGCATATCGAGCTGGAGCTACTATTATGAACATGGAGTTCACCCAATTCCATCCGACATACCTTCACAGTCCCTACGAAACATCCTTTCTCATCTCAGAAGCCCTCAGAGGCGAAGGAGCTATTCTTAAAGACAAACATGGAAGACAATTTATGGCTGACTACCACCCCATGAAGGAGTTAGCTCCTCGAGATATAGTTGCTAGAGCCATTGACCAGGAGCTAAAGAAAAGCGGAAATACGTATGTCTTTCTCGACATATCCTTTAAGAAAGCTGAGTTTGTTCGATCTCGGTTCCCAGGGATTTATGAAAAATGCATGTCATTTGGAATTGATATTACCAAAGACTCTATTCCAGTTGTTCCCGCAGCTCATTATTGTTGCGGAGGTGTGAGAACCACCATTTCCGGTGAAACTGATGTAAAGAATCTGTTTGCAATTGGGGAGACAGCCTGCACAGGTTTCCATGGAGCCAATCGCTTAGCTAGCAATTCTTTACTTGAAGCTTTAGTCTGCGCCCACCATGCCGCTAAGAAGTGCATGAAATTACTGAAGAAAGAAATTCCTTTACAGTCATTTGTTCCTTGGGAACGTGGAAGAGCGGTAGATATTGATGAAGCAGTAGTTATCACTCAAAATCGGGATGAGATTCGCCGCTTGATGTGGAATTACGTGGGAATCGTACGCTCTAACAAGCGATTAGCACGCGCCAAAAAGCGCATAAGGCTTTTGCAAGAAGAAATTAATCAATATTATTGGGATTTTATCATTACCGCAGACCTCGTTGAGCTACGCAATATGGCGTTAGCTGCAGAGCTTATCATTGATTCCGCGATGATGCGAAAAGAAAGTCGAGGAATCCATTATTCTTTGGACTACCCTCAGAAATTACCCGTAGCCCAAGACACCTTGTTAAAGAAATAAGATCGCAGTTTTGAATGATTCACATCAGCTGAGGGTTCGTGGGCGTGGGAGTGAAAAAGCCATTTTTCTTACAAGTCGTAGACTATTCCCGGTATTCTAGGAAATAGTTGCACTTCTCCTATGTGCTTAGCTCCAATCATCCAACTGACTAGCCTTTCTACACCAATTCCAGCTCCGGCTGAAGGCTTTATTTTTTCTTCTTTTGACATTTTCAGCAACAGTTTATAGTTATCTTTTTTCACATGATCCCTCTCTAGTTTTCTAACTATTTTGGAATACTCCCTCTCTCTTTTAGAGCCAGATAGAACTTCTCCATATTTAGGCAATATTAAGTCGTAATTGTCCCACTTGCCGCTCTCAAAGTCTTCAAAGTCATAAAATTCTCTAGGAATGTTGGTAACCCACACGGGATCATTGATTTCAAATGTTATTTGTTTTTCCCAGTCTTTCCCATACTTACTTTCCAAATCTTCTCTATCGTATACTCTGAAAGGGTTTTCTGGAACTTTTAAACTGTGAAATATTCCAAGATAGTGCAACTCATCGTTCACGCGTCTCTTTAGGCTGCTTACTGATCCACAAATTATTTCGTCAACTAAACGTCTAATTTCCTTGGACGTAGCGTTTCTAACTTCAAAATCCAATTGGTGGAATTCGTAGGCGTTTATTCCTGTGTTTGCTCTTTCCTTTTTTTCAATCCTTACGTTTGGGGAGAGTATGAATAATTTTGGGTGTACTAGAGAGCAGGTAACCATCTTATGCACTATCATGCTTAACGTTGTTCTCACAGTTTCTCCGTAGATTTCTACTTCAATTCGTTTTTCTAGGGAGGCTCCTGGATCTGGCCATAGAGGGTCTGTTGATTTGGAGAATATTGCTGGTAGTAGCCATTCAAAACCTTTGTTCATAAATTCACATGTCAGATACTTTAACATGTGAGTCATTACCTTGCTAATGCACCGTTTTCTCTCAACTTCACTTTCTGACAACTGCTCCAAAGACTTTGGCATCGCTTGTTTTTTGCTCATTTTTGACACCGTTTTAAGATATACTTGTGAATTGATTTCACCGTCTTAAATGTCCAAGCCCTTTATAAGTTTTTTATAATAAATATTGTAATTTATTCGAAAAGTTAAGATATTTATATGGTAAGAATGTAATAATTACAAGTTACTCTGCCTGAAAAAGAACTAATTACTTGGGTTTATTTTCTTTGTCTACTTCCTCTTGAACTACTTTTACAAATTCATCTTTTTTGGGCACCAGCAAACTTCACTTTGCCGTTGATAACAATTGTGAGAACCGCCATGATTCCATACTTCAAGGTTCTTGTTTGTCCCTCTTCAAACCAAGAGTTAGCTTCTTCCACGGTCACGTTCTGACCGAATGATGGAGCAACCTCATTGAGTAGTTTCATTGCATGTGAAAAGTAAGAACATGTAGAGAAAGCGTAAACTTCAATCTCTAACAACACAATTCTCATTTTCAGCAAGAAATCGTGGGTGACATATAAACGTTTTATTCTCAGAACTTCAAAATAACGTGTATGAGGTGAGAGGTTATGCCTATCATCAATAGCGAAGAAGGTGAAAAAGAAGGAATAATACAAGTGGCAAAACTGATGCTCGTTTCAGCTAGAACCGCCCCAAAATCCGGCGGTGTCGACGACATATTAGCCGCGCTCATCTGTGGAGCAGAGAAAAACTCTTTGGCAGCGGAAATGGAACAGATAGCGAAAGAAAGAAAGATAAGCGGGTTTAAACGAGACGCCAAGAACGTTAGAGATTCCGAAGCCATTGTATTAATCGGTGTGCGAGGAACAAAAGAGTTCGGAATAAACTGCGGAGCCTGCGGCTACGCCAACTGCAACGAGTTTGAAAAAGCCGAAAAGAAGGCTGGACAAGACTTTACTGGTCCAACTTGTGTCTTCAAAGCTTTGGATCTCGGAATTGCGTTGGGCTCAGCAGTGAAAATAGCCAGCATCCTCAATGTGGACAATAGGATCATGTACAGGATTGGAGCGGCTGCCAGACGATTGAATATGATGTCGGAAGCAAACGTTATTATGGGAATCCCGATGTCTGTAAAGGGCAAAAGCATTTACTTTGACAGACCTAGAAAAGTAGAAGCAGGTCGCTAAGCTGGAAAAACTGCATCCATGTATGCATATGTGAAGCTAATTAGCGAATGAGCTCTATTCTCCAGATGCGCGCGCTAAAGACAAGTTATGATGTGGAAAGTAATCTTATACTTCTTTGTCATAAGTTATGGTCTGTGGAGAAGTTGCCTCTAATCTATGCTTGCCGAAAGTGTGGAAGAATATATTCTCTTAAAGATTACGAACAGAGCCGGTTCTGTCGTAACTGCGGAACATATCTGATGTCGGAAAGGAAGACCAAGTCCACTATGAGGGTCAGCGACGCAGTGAAAGGAAGAGTTGCAGGAAAAGCTTCAGGGGAAAACTGGCTTCCTAAAGGCTACGAAGTGCGGAAGGGGCAGGTGGATTTCATCGAAGAAGCATCCAAAGCCATTGAAAGTAACGCTGTTTTTCTGGGAAGTGCTCCTTGCGGCGTAGGGAAGTCTCTGGCCTCCTTGTTAGCTGTTCTACCCAAGCTTGGAGAGAACAAACTTTTGATCTGTTTTAGAACCAGAAGCCAACTCTACATTTATCTTAAAGAGTTGAAGGTATTGGGGCGTAAACCCTCAGCCGTATCCTTATTTAGCAAGCAGGATATGTGCCCAATGCTTAGAGAAGGCTATCCATCCTATTTTGACTTCCTCGAGGAGTGTCGGAGACTGAAGGAAAACTGCGAATCATCTACCAAACCCTATTGCAAGTTTTTTTGGAACATAAACCGGAGAGAGAAGGAAGCTAAAGAACTAGCCTTAGACTGCGCCCGAAAAATTCTTGATCCTAGAGAAGCGGTTAGAAGAATGTCTCGGCGAGGGTTCTGTGCTTATGAGGCTTTAAAACGGGTTCTCGATCAAGTAGACATTTTCCTTGGAACTTATCACTACGTATTCAATCCCCCGGTTATGGAATCGTTACTGAAGAGCTTCGGAACAGAGTTGTCTAACGTCTACCTTATTGTGGACGAAGCGCATAATCTTCCAGCCTTTTCTAGAGAATTACTTTCTGACCGACTGACACAAAACACGTTAGAGGAAGCCCTCAAAGAAACCGAAAAATTCGAACATGAGGCTTTGTCCTCAATTCAAGAATATCTCAACATGTTAAACGAGGAAATTTTTCAACGCGCCCAAGAGATTTTAGGAAAAGTAGAGCTTAAACAACTTAGCCCTAAGAAAATTAGTGACATGTTTCTTGACCAAAGTGGAGTGCTTGGTTCCGAAGCCGCAGAAATCATCCATGGATACGGAGAACAGGTGAGAGAGACGCGACGCGAACTGGGCTACGAAAGGATTTTCAGCTACAACCGTCGAGTGGGGGAGTTTATGAAGAACTTCTTCGAAAAAGTTGGACTGCCATATATCCATTTGATCAATAGAGACTGGAGGGATCGAGTCGTTTTAGAAGTCAGGAACTTCGATGGGAGAGAGGTA
>Ga0209427_10008920_pt1 | contig 11228 bp, 6 predicted proteins | sample DeeMarSWOR136_30_FD_187465 | JGI IMG/M metagenome (GOLD analysis project Ga0209427, IMG submission 187465) | Marine sediment microbial communities from White Oak River estuary, North Carolina - WOR-1-36_30 (SPAdes) (version 2) | ecosystem: Environmental > Aquatic > Marine > Intertidal zone >... | reverse complement strand
ATTCAATGTCCCTCGGGGTCATGCCCGCCAGCACAATCTGGTAATCACGCTTCATGTCTTCCGTCATTTTCTGTACTTCCGGGTCTTTCAGCAGTTCCTCAAAATCGGAAAGCGTCTTGGTGGGGTCGCTCAGTATCTTAACCATGGCTCCTTTCAGGTCTCTGCCGAACATGTTGAACTGCCGATGAGCGACATAGCCGATTCCAGCCTCCCAGACCAGGTAGCATGAATCAGCCCACGCCTCCCAAGTGGGGAAGCCCAGTGTGTATACCTTTATATTGTCCGGCAACACCGCTTTGTAGGCGGGCGGCTTTCCCTCAACAGGCAATGTCTTAGGTCCGGGCCACGGGTAGAGTTTGAGGGCGCACTTGGTAAACACACCCATCGCGCCATTGGTCCCTACCATACCCCTAACGAGGCCTTTCAGACTTGGTCCAGGACCGTCACAGCAGAACCAGCCAAGCCCCGAACCCACAGAGCCCACCCGCAGGATTTCACCGTCAGGCATGACCCATTCCACACCGAGCAGATTCTCCGAGTGGTGACCCATATATACGGTATCCGGCCCGAGTCCCCCCAGAGCGGTAGCGCTGGCGAGGCAGGAACAGCTGGCACCAGGTCCGTGGAGGTGGGTATTCAGACCTACCTTCATTGCTTCGGCCTGGAGTGTTGCCCCAATGACATGCGGCTCAACCACGGCAAACATGTTCTTCTCATCAATCTCCAGGATTTTGTCCATCCGCCTCATGTCCAGCTGGATGGTGTTGTCCTCCAAAGGATACCCCCAGGCCGACCAGAATGTGCTGGAGGCCTTAAATTTTATCTTATATTTGTTGCATAATTTGACGATAGCCTGGACCTCTTCGGTGCTTCCCGGCAGCAGAACAGCCTCGCCTCTGGGCGTGTATACCCGGTAGTAAGGGCCTATGTGAATGGCGGTATGAGACAGAGGGTACCGGTAGCAGTCCAGCAGTGCCGGGTCGTCCGAGATATTGTCGGGGCCCACGATATTTTCAAATGACTGATATACCTCTCTTGATAAGGTCATATTCTCATTCCTCTCAGCTATATTGCCTGTTTTACGAGGTCGGTAACGTCAAAGACTTTCATTTTATCGCCCGCGGCGTTAATGGCATCGATGAAGTTCCGTTCGCACCACGGGCAGGCGCTTACGATGGCCTCGGCGCCGGTGGACTTCGCCTCCTCAATCCTCTCTGCGGCTGTCCAGCTGGAAAAATCAGGGTAGGCCTCTCTTGATCCACCGCCGGCGCCGCAGCACCAGGCATATTCCCTGATTCTCTCCATTTCGACCAGTTCCAGACCGGGGATACTCTTGAGCACATCTCTAGGCGGGTCATAGACACCCCAGGCCCCGTTATACCTCGGCTTTTTTGGCTCATAGACAACTATCTGATTCTTGATTTTCTTCTCTTTGCCCTCCCAGGGTACGTACGGTTCTCCCTGTCTGCCCAGATGACACGGGTCGTGGTAGGTAACGCGTACAGGTACAGTCCTGGTCAACTTAATCTTGCCTGCCTTAATCAGGCGGTCAATATACTGCACGGTATGGAGGATTTCAAACTTCGCACCCAGGGGAGGATAAAGGCGGTTAAAGGCATGATAGCAGTCGGAGCAGGGGGTCACCACCGTTTTAACACCCGCCGCCGTCCAGGCCTCGGTGGCGTTCTCCGCAAACTTGGTAAATTCGCCTTTATATCCCATGTCATAGGCTCTACCACCGCAGCAGGACTCATCTTTGCCCATAATGCCGATATCAACGCCGGCATTCTTCAGAAGGGTCACGGCCGTCCGGGCCGTTTCTCTCAGCTCTTTATCGTAGCTGAACCGGCAGCCGGCGTGAAAAACAACTTCCGCCCGCTCACTGGTGATATTCTTTACGTCCAGCCCTTCAGCCCAATCACCGCGCTCGTCCTTGGGTTCCATCATCATGTTATCTTCCTTACGGAGATGTTCGATAACAGCCATGTGCTGCGGCAGTAACTGGCCGTCTTCAACCAGCCTGAAACGTAATTCATGCATCATTTCCAGGGGTTCCAGATTGTAGCGGCAAATCTTATCGGAAACATCACATGAACCGCAGGTAACGCATTTGTAGACGGTATCCACCACTCTGTCGGTATAAGTGCTCTGGCCGTTCAGGAGTGATAAAGCAACCGCGAATCTACCGCGTGCGGAGTAACTCAGGAAATTATTATAGGCTATACTGGGGCAGCCTTTAGCAAACCTCCAGCTCTTTACATGGTCGAATGGAATCCACTTGCAGTACGAGCACTGGCTGCACCTCTCCATATCAGCTTTATAGTCTTCTAGCGCCACTTTCTAATGCCTTCTTTCTTTTTTACTCTTGCCTTTAAAAACACAGCTTACCCGGGTTCATCACGTTTTTGGGGTCGAATATTTCCTTAACCTTCTTTAATACACTCGTAGTCTGAGCGTCTTTCTGGTAAGCCATGTCCGCCCAGATGCCGTAAGGTCGGGAGAAGAAAGCCCCCTGCTTGAGCAGCTCTTCGCTGGCCCTGTTGAGAAGCTGTTGCATGCTGGCGGCCTCTTTCGGATTATCCCGGTCGAAGGGGAGGATAAATTCACAATGGCAGTTAGCGCCCTGATGCCGCGGCTGTATGTAAACGCCTATATCCGAGACCGGGTAGCCGTTGGCTTCGGCTACTGAGTTCATTACTCGGATGAATTCCGGCGTCCTGTTAAGGGTTGTCATGAACAGGATATCCTGGTATCCGTCCTTACCGCCGAGTTTCCAGTAGGGCTCCCCGGATGGATTGAGCACCGCTTCCAGCACTTCATTGCTTTTAGCACCGGGGATTGCCGTGACGAGTTCCAGGCCGAATCGCCGGGCAATATCTGTGATGTCCTTCTCCTGATACTCAACCCTTTCCCTGGGCAGTATGCTGCGTCCGGCTATACCCACCAGGACAACCCAGGGCGGAAGCTCCTCAACCAGTGCTCTGATTCGGTCGGTTCCGTTTCCCAGGATATATGCCAGGCTCGAGTTATTCAATATGAGAATCTCATCAGCATATCTGAACATCAGGAGCTGATACGTGAAATCAATCAGGTCATCAGGCCTCTGGGCATGCACGAAGAAGAGCCTGTGGAGCTCGCAGAATACCTCGCATTTTACCGATGCCCAGGTTACGATACCCATGCTTCCCTGGGCAGCGGAAACAAATCTATAAAAATCTGCCTGACCTGGCCCCGTAGCACCGGAAGGCGCCTGTTTTCTCTTCCAGGCTTCTTCCAGTGATGGCCACATGCCGGCGTCGCCAGTTCTCAATTTCTGGCCATCTCCCCAGATTATCTCGGTGCACCGCAATGGATCGAGTGATGCCCATTGCTGGCCGGGTATCAGAGTGGGCTCCCTTTCCAGGAGACTGGCTACCACCGACTTGTTAATCCGCGGATTCAACGGCATGGAAAGCCTCAGACCTTCCCTGGCTAACTCCGGCTGGAGCTGGTGGTAGGTTACTCCCGGCTCAATCATAGCCACCCTGTTTCTGCGGTCGATTCTCATAACCTGTTTCATCCCGCTCAGGTCTACAATAACCGCTCCCTGTACGCTGGGGACAGTATCGCCGTGGAAGTGCGGCGGGCCGGAACTTACCGGGACCATCGGCGTGGCAGTCTGATTAGCCCAGTTGATTATTGCCTGTACCTCATCACTGCTCCTGGGTTTTACGATTACCTGGGGCTTTACAGGTTTGGCAAAGCTTAAATCCTTGGAATAGGTGCCCAATGTTTCAGGGTCATCGATAACACATTCCCAACTTACGATACCAGCTAGTTCTTCTTTTACTGCCATCTTTTTCTCGCGCCTGCTCCTTTCAGATATTTAACACCTTATTCTCAAGTCTATATCCTGCATACGATGGTCGCTTTTAATCACGTTTATTTAGAGCCGTAAATCTATAACTGGAATGCAGCACAATAAAAGTCTGATGCTCAGGTACTTACCGGACAAGTCGCTCAAGCAAAAATTGTACACTCCAACGCTAGTTTTTGTCAAACCAAATTGTTCCACCAGCGACGACTCAACAGAATCCTGCAACGAGGCTAGTTAATCGGTTTGTTTTCCGAGTCTTATAATATTAAAGGTAAGAAGGTACGAAGGCCGAATGGACATGTACCCTGACCATTACTGTGGAGTAGACGGATTTCAGTAGAAGTAATAACAGTAATGCTGGGGTTGCCTGAGCAAGAGGTTCCCCAGCATTTTGCTTGTATACCTAGGAAGCTCTGTCTACAGGTTGTATTCCTGCCATCTCCTTTCCACCAGTTCCTCGGTCTCCGGACGCGAATAGTGGCAATTTGGTGGAAACCTCTGGTTACCCCACTCCTCGCGCACGGGGTGAAGCTCCCAGTCCGTAGTGGCATCGATTAATAACTTACTGGTTACGGCAGCACCGTATTCGAGTTCAGCCCTCAGGTCGTAGGGTACACTTACGTCAATGGGTGAGCCCATATATAAGGGGTAGACGACTAGGTCCCTGTGAAAATTCACCTTACCATGCATGGCGCGCATAAGTGCTGCTGGGTCGCGAATGTCCACATCCTCTTCAACCACTATCAATATATTGAAGGGGTGACCGGCGAACTTAGAACCCCATAGAGCAGCGGCTATTTGCCTCGGCTGTCCCTGATACGTTTTATGAATCTTGACCGCTGATATCGGCCCTGTCGTCACGTCAAGTACTCCGGGGATTTCATGGGCCTCAAGGGTATTCCAGTTAACCACCGACATCATGGTACTGACTGAAGCTCTTATCTCGGTGAGGCCTTCCTTGGTGCCCACCAGAGAGCCACGATAAATGGCATCGTTTCTATGGGTAATGCAGCTAACTTCGACCACCGGTCTCTTTCTCGCTTCACCATAGAATCCAGACCCCTCGCCGAAAGGCCCTTCTACTTCGTAGGTGCTGGGGTCGGGAGACATGGTGCCTTCCACAACTATTTCGGCGGAGGCGGGTACTTCGATATCGGAAGTCTCGCATTTAACAAGCTCCACGGGTTCCTGCCTAAGTGCCCCGGCCAGGTCATACTCAGGCCCTCTCACAGGACTACCGGCAACAACTATCAACGCGGGGTCCCAGCCGTATACGAATGCCACGGGCATGGGTTTGCCCATTTCCTGGTACTTGCTGTAAGTAATGCCCCAGTCTTTCATCGGCATTAACAGCACGCCTATCTTGTTCTTGCCCAATATCGTGCCCCGATAAACACCCGCGTTGTTTTGTCCGGTATCGGGGTCTCTCGTGATGGTAGCGTTAAATGTGTTGATATAGCGTCCGTTATCAAGCGGGTGCCACTTGGGAACCGGCAACTGGAAAAGGTCCACATCTTTACCCTTGATGATGTTTTCCTTGACCGGTCCCGTTTTAACCCTCACTGGCTCCAGCGGTTTCTTCATCCTGTTTCTGATTATCTTGAGAGTCTCTGCCGGGGCAGTATCTTTGGGCAGGCCGAGCATGAGGTTGACCCGGGACTGTGTTCCCAGGCCATTGGTGAACAGTCGCTTTGAGAATGTTGCTTCGTGGTCCTTGATATTCTCAAATAGGAGCGCTGGGCCCTGCTGTACATATACCTTTCTTATAATCTGTGATATCTCATCATCCCAGTCCACTTTCGCGGTTATTTTTTTTAAATCGCCTTCGGCTTCCAGTATGGCCATCCACGCTCGTAAATCTCTATCCGACACTGTTTTACCTCCTGAATAACTAATAAAGGAATAAAGCTATCAATTTAACAGACTAAAACGTTTGAACTGCTATCAGCAATTGTACCATCTTTTTGGCTGGAATTGCATGTTTGTCGCCAGTAGTATGGCTTCGGTCTGGTTAAAAGACAATCCCGCTTGACAGCGATAATTCATACAGCTAAAGTTTCCATTGGCAAGTTGTGCCGTGATAACGTAAGGAGCAGGCGCTGAATGCTGAAGGGATATAACGGTAAAATCCTGCGTCTTGACTTGACTACAGGAGACATGGACTACGAATACCTGGATGAGCCGACAGCCAGGAAATATATCGGCGGCGTTGGTCTGGCCGCCAGGATACTCTGGCAGGAGACGACGCCGGATACCGACCCGCTATCGCCGGAAAATGAGCTGATATTCATGACAGGGCCACTTACGGGCAGTATCCTGCCAAAAAGCAGTCGTTACATTATTGCCGGGATATCTCCGCTAACCGGCATCTGGGGTCAGGCCCATGCCGGCGGCAGCTTTGCCGATGAACTGAGACATGCCGGTATTGATGGCATCGTGGTTAGAGGGCAGGCAAACCGGCCGGTATACCTCTGGATACATAACGGAGAGGTAGAAATCCGTGATGCCGCTCACGTATGGGGAAGGGACACCTGGGAAGTATCTGAACTACTCCAGCAGGAGACCGACAGTAAAGCGAGCGTGGCCTGTATCGGGGTGGCCGGGGAGCGGCTGGTGAAGATAGCCGGAGTTGTGAATGACGGCAGGCAGGGGAGAGCAGCAGCCAGGTGTGGTCTGGGAGCGTTGATGGGGTCGAAAAAACTGAAAGCTATTGCTATCAGAGGAACGCTGCCCCTCAGTTTTTATGATGAAGACAAGTTTAAAGAGAACGTACAGAAAATCCTTCCCTTTTGCCGGCAAAGGAAGCCGGAGGAACGACTTGCCGGCGACATGCATGTATTCAAGAGCTTCTTCAAGTATGGTCGCGTACCGGTAAAGAACTGGTCGGAAGGGTCTTTTGAGGAGGGCTATGTCTACACAGAGACCATGCGGGAAGCCGAGCCTTTGCACTGTGCACGCTGTCCCAACAGCTGTCTGGAGTCATACCAGCTCAAAAGTGGCGAGAGACATATGGTCTGGGAGGCCTGGGGTCCCCTGGGAACAAACTGTCTGATAGCCAATCCTGAAGCCCTGCAGCAGGCGTACACCCTCTGTAATAAGTATGGTATAGATACTATATCGGCTGGAGCCATTATCTCCTTTGCTATGGAGTGCTTCGAGAAAGGGTTGATTACCAAGGATGATACCGACGGCATCGAACTGACCTGGGGCAATCATCAGGCCATGATGGAAATGGTGAGAAAGATAGGCGAAAGGGAAGGATTCGGGCAACTTCTGGGGGAAGGCGTCAGGACGGCAGCGGAACGCATAGGAGGGACTGCCCCCGAATATGCCATGCATGTAAAGGGCTTGGAGTTTCCCGCCCATGAGCCACGGGCTCTGGCGAGCCATGCACTAGGGTATGCTACCGGCAGTATTGGGGCGGCGCATATGGAGCCCATTGGCGCCGATGCTCTAGAAAACTGGATGGAGCTGGCTGAGCCCCGGACTTCTCCTGAACTAGGTTTCCCGGTTGCCTTAAAACGATTTGATACGGAAGGTAAAGGGAGATTGGTAGCCAGGACACAGGATTATAGCTGTCTTATGGACTCTATTACCGTTTGCCTGTTTTTAACCCTGGCTCCGGGGATACAGCCTTCACACTTTTTGCACGTATTCAACAGTGCCACCGGCTGGGATATGACACTGGACGAGTTTATGCTGGCAGGTGAGCGTATTCATAATCTAAAACGCATGTTCAGCGTGAGGCGTGGCATAAGCCGGAAAGACGATATATTGCCGACAAGGATTCTTACTCAAAAACTGGCATCCGGGGGAACCAGGGGAAACCTGTTTCACCTCGGGGTAATGCTAAACGAATACTATGCTGTCAGGGGATGGAGCGAGGAGGGTATCCCGACCAGGGAGAAACTTGTCGAACTAGGTCTGGAGGAGTGTCTCTGAACTAGGCAATCGGGCGTCTATTTATATACGCCGTATTCCTTGGTATAATCAATCATCGCCTTGAGGTTTTCTGGCTTTACTTCATCTATGGCGCTCCTCGGGGCCATAATGAAACCACCGCCTTTGCCGACAATATCAATGAGTTTCTTACAATGGTCCTTCACATCCGGCGGGCTGCCCGTCTGTAACAAAGAGCACGGGAAATTACCCATAATGCACATGTGGTCGCCCAGTACCTCTTTCACTCTAAAGATATCCGAAGCGTCAAAATACCCGAGGACCTTGCCCCTGGGTAATTCAAGAAAATACTCCAGACGTGAAGTGTAGTCGCCTTCGATGAATGGACAGGGTGTCAGACCGGCATCTATCAGACCCAGCATGAGCGCCTTCAGGGTGGGCCAGTAAAATATCTCGAACTGCTTTAACGACATGAAGCCGTCCGCTCCCCTGTGTAGAGGTATAAAGACCCTGGGATTACCGCTCATCCCGGCCATAGCCACGGCACCCCCGAGCAATATGGGTAATAATTTCTCACTGGCTTCATTACGCTTTTCGGGTTGTCGGAACATATCCATCATGGAGCCGCGCATGCCCCTCAGACGGTCTGAAACGACGTCGAAAGGTGCGAACGTAGCTGCCTGACTGAATGTCGGAAAACCCAGCTGAGACAGCTCGGCTCCCAACGAGCCCATTACCGAACCCCACTTCAGTACCTCCCGTCTGGCTTTTAATATGGAATCCATAATCTCCTCTAGTCCGGGCATCGTAAGCAACATGGTAGGCGAAAATAATGAGTATATCAGAGGCTGGAGATTTTTCAGAGGTTCAAGGTTACCGCATACACGTGGCAAATGTGTCCGTAAAATAAAACCGGTGGGGTCCTCCAGAAACGCATCATATTCGTCGGCTTTCATGTATTCGCCTTCAACGAACTGATGAGTATGATAAGGCGATGTCCCGTGGCCCGGCCACTTCAATTGTCTAAAGTCGAGAGCTTCAAGGGCGTATCCCGAATCGGGTCCCACAGCAATACAGGCATCCGGCTCGAAATCGATGACGGTTTTTTTAGCTGCCTCTTTCCATTTTACCGGATTATAATATGCGTCGGCACATGTTATCCCTGTGTACTTCGCCGGGAAATAGCCTAAAGAAAACGCAACCGGCACTCTATCCGGCACTTTCAACTGGATAGTATCCTCTACCCTCTTGGCTCTTTCGTCATATAATTGCTGGGGTGATTTGTCCATTTACATTTGCCTCCCGTAGATTCACTGGAATATTACATACATGGTACGCGGTTGTCAATTTTCACCACGCAACGCTTGATGTATTGTTGAATCCGCCCATCCAAAAGAAAAGGCTCCGGAGACATAGAACCGTCCGAAACCTTTTCCATTAGGCTAGCAGCCTGAAAACCTATGATATAGACCTGGAACTAGTTGTCTATATTTTAGGGGTTGCCAGGCAGATTATATTGTTTCCAGTATTTTGCTCTGATGTCCTTCCATGCCTGAAGGACTTTGTCACAAGTTGCCGCATCTATACCCACTGACGCAGCATCGGCTTTCCAGCCAGCAACACAGACGTCTTCAAAAGCTTTCTGCCACGCTGCTACCTCTGCGGCTGTGGGCTGCAAGAGTTCTTTGCCGGCAGCTTCAAGAATTCCCTTGGACGTTACAGTGCTATTTTTCTGGAAGTCTCGAGTAACCTGCGTGCATTCGGCCCACGTATCCTCCAGCAGCTTCTGGTCCGCCGGTGACATCGCCTCCCAGAATTCCTTGTTCATTGGAGCAGCAATCAGTCCACCGCCAAAATCTATCATGAAAAAGTAATCGCACAGGGTCTCATACTTCCAATCCGTGGCCATGGTGAAATTCGCAATGGCCCCCTCAACAACCCCTTTCTCCAGGTTCATGAAAATCTGAGGGACGACTATGGCCACCGTCGCGCCGCCGTAATGCTCTATCAGCTCCGCTGAGGGACCGGTGCCAGCCATCTTCGTGCCTTTAAAGTCTTCTGGCAAGCGCACTTCCTTTTTAATCATCACCAGATAAGACGTCTCCAAGGCGAAAGGCGGTCCAAGGTGTTTGAAATCCTTGAACTCAGCAACTACTTCAGGGACCGTAGAGAGGAATTCCCATTGGGCAGCAGCCTGCGCATCTAAACTCTCGGGGGCTTCACCGGGCCAGGGAAATCCCAGCCCCGGCATCTGCAGACCTATACCCAGTGGGAAATCCTTGGCAAACATGGCCAGAGAGGTAGTCCCAATCTGGCAGACATTCTGTCTTGTTGAGTCCAGAACGGCGTCTATTGGTACCAACGTCGAGGCTCCATAGGTTTCTACCTTGTAGCGACCATCCGTCCGCTTCGGGAACTCATCTTTAAACCACTCCATTCCTGGTGAGTAACCCTTATTGGGCGGGCAAGAATAGTGAATCTTAATAGTCTTAGCCTCAACTGGCGCTGGAGGCGGGGCTGGTTTAGGGGCCGGCGCTGGCGCTGGCGCAGGTGCTGGCGCAGGCGCAGGTGCCGGTTCTTCCTCGGCGCAGGCAGGCAATAAGAGAGCCGAGATTAGAACCAGAGCGAGTACTGTAATCATCCAGTGTATTTTCTTCATTTTTACTCCCCTAACCTCATAGATTATGTTTAATACCCAATTACTGTTTACCTGATTATACATTTACACTTTCAGCACCTCCTTCTGCAAAATGCCAGATTAGTATAATAAATTAGAAATAAACAATCAAGTGTCTTTAACTTTGTCCAATATACTATTAAACTTCAGTAGAAATGCACCATTAAGTGCGCTAGGCTTAATCAAACATATAATTTTTCCCCGTATTTGTCAATAGCTTGCGGGCTATATTATAGATTATATGTAATAATTTGTAAAAAGCGCCATAATCCGGCGGCAATACCATGACAGACGTTGTAAAAGGTGTTGCTTATTTTTTGGCATTTGTGTATAATTGCGTCAACCAAATATACAATTAATTCTGTTTAAGAAGAGGTTCGCATTAAGAGGCTTGGATTTTATTAAGTTTTTCTCAGCCTGTATGTGTAAATATTTACTGGCTGTTTAACAAAATGACACGGCACTTCGCCAGGTTTCCCTGCTATTATTATGCAAAGGGAAGGGTGCCGTAAAGGAGGTTAAATGGAACAGCCAAATCACCCGGTATCACTGTTCAGGCGTGTGGTAAGGCGGATCACCGAGGTGATGGTCATTATCTCGGCCCTAATGCTCGCCGTAATGATGCTTATCTCAACCGGCGACGTTATTGGCCGTTATTTTTTCCTTCGTCCAATAGAAGGTGCCTGGGAAATAGTATCATTCGCATTCGTTATCTGTGGAGCCATGGCCATCGGCTATACCCAGCTTATCAAGGGGCACATTCAGATTAATTTAGTCTCTGATCGTCTTCCCCGG
>Ga0209427_10008919_pt1 | contig 11228 bp, 9 predicted proteins | sample DeeMarSWOR136_30_FD_187465 | JGI IMG/M metagenome (GOLD analysis project Ga0209427, IMG submission 187465) | Marine sediment microbial communities from White Oak River estuary, North Carolina - WOR-1-36_30 (SPAdes) (version 2) | ecosystem: Environmental > Aquatic > Marine > Intertidal zone >... | reverse complement strand
CGTCCATTCCCTTTGAGCCGTCGCTGAGGATGACTTTGGCGCCTAAAGCTAACAGTATCTGGCGTCTCTCTCTTGTCATGGTGTCGGGCATCACGAGGTCAAGGTCGTATCCTTTGACGCGGCAGACTAGGGCGAGTCCGATGCCGGTGTTTCCGCTGGTTGGCTCTATGACCGTCATTCCCTTCTTTAGTTCTCCGTTCTTTTCTGCGCTTTCGATCATGTATTTGGTTACCCGGTCTTTGACTGAACCGCCTGGATTGAATTTTTCGAGTTTTAACCACAGTTCAATGTTTGGGTTGGGGTTCAGGTGGTTTATTCTCACCATCGGCGTGTTTCCGATAAAGTCGAGGATGTTATCTGCTATCATTTGGTTCACCGTCTACTCCTTTATCGATTCTATAACACTGTTATAAAGATTTTGTGGTTTCATGACACTTCAAAATCACCAAAATAGAGAAAAACCAAAAACAAAAATCAGTGAACAAGCGCATATACTGCGAATTCTTCGCCTCTTTCAGTCAGCGAACAAAAGTTTTCACAGCGGTTCAATATCTGCGCGCAAAAGTGGGAACGGAAAACTGTTTTACATAACATTCTAATACTTCTAAACGACCTCAATACGAGGTCAACATGTGCTGTGCATCTTCAGACGATTACTTCGCTGATACAGTGGAGACACCTCCTTTTGAGCAAGTTCAGGTCATGGTTGAGGCAGAATTTGACGTGGAGGAAGGCTTCATTGACCATGATATTCCAACATTTTATGTAAGATATCGAGAGGACTCAAAAGAAGGCTTCCTGAGGCTTATGAAACGTCTGGACTCTCTGGAGCTTATTCCCCTTCTCAGGCAGAAAGAAGAAAAAGTTGTTCTCCGAGTCTTGCGGAAACCTCCCACAAAACCAAGCCGAAACATAATAAACATCGCCCTGTTTTTTGCGACCCTTGGAACGGTATTTGCCTCAGGATACTTTTATTCCCTGAACATTCTAAGCGCTTTATTGTTCACTGGCGCGATTATGGCTATACTGGGTTCCCATGAGATGGGGCATAAGCTATTAGCAGACAAGCACGACGTTGAAGCCACCTACCCCTATTTTATTCCAGGTCTTCCGCTTCCTTGGGGTATTGGTACTTTCGGAGCCGTTATCAAACAGAAATCTCTTCCGCCTAATCGAGATGCTTTATTTGACATCGGTTTCACGGGGCCACTAATGAGTTTTCTGATTTCTCTTCCGTTTCTTGCCATGGGCTTTCTCTTTTCAAGTTATGAATGGATTCCCAAAGGCAGCCCTAGTAGCCCGCCCTCATTGTTGTTAGTGTTAATTCAACTTTTGGGTTTTCAACCATTAGGAGAAATTCCTCCAGTTCCCACAGTGGTTGAGGATTTTAATCTTGTAATCAATCTACATCCTGTTGCTCTTGCCGGTTGGATTGGGTTACTAGTCACTTTGCTTAATCTTGTCCCCTCAGGCATGTTTGATGGCGGGCATGTCGCTCGAAGTTTGGTTGGACCAAGATCACACCAGATTCTTTCTTACCTTGGCATCGCTCTGCTACTCCCCATAGCATGGCCAATGGCCATTTTAGCCCTCTTCTTTGCTTCTGTCCAGCATCCCGGTCCCTTGGACGACATTTCCAGAATTTCAAGCTTCAGAAAGGTGGTCGCAGTCTTACTTGTTATCATCTTCATTCTAATATATCCATTGGGAGCCATCTTTTAGGCTTCGGCATAAAACGTGTAACGAAGAACTGATTCCAATAGAGGTACACATTCAGCAGCTTTGATCTATATCTCTTGGGCAACTTTTTCGGCGAAAATCTTCAATCCTCTCAGGTCAGGAAGATCACCGAAAAACAGCATAAAATGCGTCACACCCAGATTCATATACTGTCGTAGTTGTTTAATGAATTCTTCAGGGGTACCCACGAAGCTTGTTTGCATAAAATCCTTCAAGCCAACACCTCGAGGTGTCAACTGCAGAATTTGCTTCTTCAGTTCTTTTATGTCCTCTCCAATGAATATCTGCCCCGCAGGCCAGCATGACCTCTCGATATCGTTGAAGCTTCTGTCCACCGCGTCACAGTTTTTCTCCAGAGCCCTCAGTTTGCGCTTGTACTCTTCTACTGAGGTGAGGTAGCCCCAGTCGTACCTGTCTGCGTGCCGAGCGGTTACTTTCAAAGTCAGTTTTTCTCCTCCACCGCCTATGGTTATTGGGGGATGAGGCTTCTGCACCGGCTTAGGCTCACAAACAGCATCCCGTATGGCGTAGTGTTTGCCGGTGTAGCTTGCCTTCTCCTCTGTCCACATCTTCTTTATGATTTCCGCAGTTTCATTCAAACGTTCTATCCTAGCTTTCGAGGAGGGAAAAGGGAAGCCGTAGGCGTTGTGCTCGTTCTTTTGGACTCCTGCTCCAATGCCTAGCTCTAGCCTTCCATTTGATATGTTGTCGACGGTTGCAGCCATTTTGGCGAGCAGTGCGGGGTTCCTGAATGAGTTGCAGGTCACCATTGTTCCCAATCTTATTTTTTCGGTTACTGAGGAGAGGGCTGAGATGGTTGTCCAGCACTCGAGAATCGGCATTTTGTTCAGCATCAGATGGTCATCCAGCCAAACTGAGTGGTATCCTAGCCGCTCACATTCTAGGATAGCATCTTGGAGAAGGACAAACAATGATGTTTTTTGTTTTCTGAAAGCGTAAAAGGGAAGAAAAACACCGAACTTAATTTTATTCAATACTAGCATCTCTCCGGTTGGGTGGACATTTCTCTCTTGTCTTTACTGAAATGGTTTGGCCACAAAAATTAATATACTTAAGCATTTTCTCCTACTGCATCATAGTATAGGTATGTGGATTTATGAAACTTTGGACAGAAAAGAAATGGAAAAAAATTCTATTCATTGCCATTATTGTCTTTGTTATAGTTGTCGCCAGTGTTTTAGGGTTCGTTTTCTTCAAAATAAACAATGATTACGTCAGCGGAATCGATATTTTGAATGCTGACGGCTCTGAAACTGCTTTTATTATTTATCATCCGGGTTTATCGTCCTTCATGGAGGATGTCGTTTATGCTCTTGTGGATGGGCTTGTAGAGAATGGGTGGAGAGTAGAGATTACAACTGCGAGTTCTCAGGCGCCAACAGATCTGTCGGATTATTCTCTTTTGGCGTTAGGATCGCCAGTGTATGCAGGAAATCCGAGCCCAACCATCAAACGGCACCTTGAAAGAATAGGTGACCTCAACGGGATAGATACTGTACTACTGATCACGTTGGCGGGCAGTGATGGAGGTGCCGAGGCATCGATGCAGCAAGCTGTTGAAGACCATGATGGAACCGTTAAAGAGGTTCTGTCCCTGTTTAATATTGCTCCGAATGAAGGCGATGGCGACCCATTAGATATTGCTGAGCAAGCTGGAAGAGAAATTTTCCCTTGAAAAAGCGAACGATTCCTTGGGCAATCACATCTCTTCGTGTAGTTGCCGTGCCATTTATTCTCTATTCATTTAGCCAACAAATCCAAGTTGCAACGTATGCTCTGTTTCTTTTTGCACTATGCACAGATTTTCTGGATGGTTATATCGCCAAAAAACTTGAAGCAACCTCAAGGCTCGGCTCCTACTTTGATGCAACTGCCGACTTTCTATTCGTATCCAGCATGTTCCTAACTTTCATTCTTGAAGATTTTTATCCACCTTGGATTCTTCTCCTCATAGTTACTGTTTTTGTACAGTTCATTTTAACAAGTTTACACTCGAGGCGGACAATCTATGATCCGGTTGGCAAATACTACGGCAGCTTGATGTACGGCGGAATAGGATTAACCCTACTTTTTCCAGAGCAACTAGTTTACAGCATTGTCACTGTTGGAATCGTAGTTTCCACAATAGCGTCCCTCTTCAGTCGCTTAGCACACTTTTTGCGTGCACAAAATCACAAATAGAACGGTAGTAGTCACAAGAACATGCAGTCCAATACTGGCTTTAGTCTCTATAGGACGGCAACGTATACTTTCTGTTTGTCCAGCTTGCTTTCATGCCAATCAGCGTCGACTTCAACCCGCTGTCCGTGAACATGAACCGTTTTGGCTCTCACAAGCCCCTCCATCTCAGCAACGTAAGGCTTCAGCAATTCTATATCCCTCGGCTCCAGCTCTGCAACATGAACCGCCTCAACTATGTCAGTGGGCGAGAATCCCAGTTCTTTCCTGAGCGCTTGGACTCGCCGAGCTAGGTCCCGCATAAGCCCTTCTCCCTCAAGGGTATCGCCACGGATCTTGTCAAGCAAAACCTGCAGTTCACCCTCAGAAGCCGTTGCCCATCTCTCAGAGTCAAAGTCGGGAAGCTTAGCCGCGTATTCAACAGTTTTTACGTTTGCGAGTTCAAGAAACAGCGGTTCCAGCTTCTTCAGGGCTTGCTGAGCCTTTTTGGGTGCAACCACAATTGCCTTTGCTAGAGGCCATCGGCGCTTCAGTTGTGCATCCTGTCGGGCAGAATACACGATGGGAAGGCTCTGCAGCAGAATCTCGAATTCTTCTTCTAAGGCTGCATCCTCCGAGTCTTTGTCTGGTGTGGGCCAGCTTTCCAGATTCACTGTTTCAGGCAGTGAGTCGTCCAGTTTCTTGTAGATTTTCTGGTACAGGGCTTCGCTTAGAAACGGCGTGGTGGGGTTAAAGAGTAGAACCAACGTTTTGAGGGCGCGCCAGAGGGTTGCGTAGACTGCTAGTCTGCGGTTCAGTGTTTCGGGGTCGTCGCTCCACAGGTCTTTTCTGATCATGGGGACGTATTCGCGGCTCAGGATGTTGACGATGAAGTCCTCCAGTTTGGATAAGGCGGAATTGAATTCGCATGCTTCGGCTTTTTCGGTGAAATCCTTCACGAGACTTTGCAGTTTGGATAGGAGCCACAGGTCTGGAGTGTTCAGAGCCTTCTGTGTGGTTGCCCACTTGAGTGTGTGCTTTTTGGGGTTGAAGTTGTCGTATTCGGCGTTTTGCAGGAAGAAGTTGTGGAGATGATAGAGGGTGCTGAGAACCTGGTAGGGGCGTCCCTTCAGTTCTTGGGGGTCGAAGTTCATGGAGTCGATGGGGGAGCATTTCCACAGGAAGTAGAAGCGGCTGATGTCCGCTGACCGTTCTTTGAGCAGCTTGTTGATTTCCAGCACGTTTCCGAGGCTCTTGCTCATCTTTCTTCCTTTGGCATCCAAAACAAAGCCCTGAAACAGAAACTCTTCGTAGGGTGCTTCCGGCTTGCCCGTGAATATCACATGCTCGAGGAGAAGCGAGTTTGCCCAGCCTCGAGTCTGATCCACGGCTTCAGTTAAAAAGTTCACTGGAACAAACTTGTCGAATTCCTCGTCCGTGAATCTTGCGTATGGTGAGGCTCCGCTGTTGTGCCAGACATCCAAAACAAAGTGTTCCCGCAGCATCCTGCCGCCGCACTTCTCGCATTTCAGTATCACACGGTCTATCCATGGCTTGTGGAGCTCGAAGTCTCTGCCTGGCAGCTCCATGGCTTTTTTAATCAGCTCTTGTTTGCTTGCCACCAGGGTTTTTTCTCCGCATTTTTCGCAGACCCAGATTGGTAAGGGTGAGCCCCATATTCTGTCTCTGGAGATGCACCATCGTTTTCCCTCTTTCAGGAAGGCGAGGAACCTGTTCTTTGGGCTGTCGAAAAAGTAGTTTACCTTCTGCGAGGCTTCCATGACTTTGGCGTTGATTTTGTCTGTCCACATGAAGTATTCTCTGCGTGCCATCCACACCAGCTTATGGTGTGACCTCCAGCAGGTCGGGTACTCGTGCTTGACGGTTTTCAGTTTAAGTAACAGTCCCCTGTTGCGGAGCTCATCCACAACCATGCTGTCTGTTTTCCTGACGAAGAAGCCTGCGAACTTGCCTGCCTCTTCAGTGAAGTTTGCCTGTTCGTCGAAGGGGGCGTACATGGGTAGCTTGCGTTTTTGGGAGGCTGAAAAGTCGTCTTCTCCATTTGCTGGGGAAAGATGCACTATGCCTGTGGCTGTGGAGACGTCCACGAAGTCTTCGTCTACTACGGTGTGGATTTGGGGATGTTCATCCAGTTCTGCTTGTTTGGGGATCAGATCCTTGAATGGGTACTCATATTTTGTGCCCACCAAGTCTTTTCCTTTCATGACTTTGAGAACTTTGTATTTTTCTATTTCCAGTTCTTCCATTATCGGTTCGACGCGTGCCTTGGCCAGAATCCACACTTCATTGCCAACTTTGACTCGTGCATACTCCTCTTTGGGGTTGACTCCTATGATCATGTCTGTGACTAGGGTGAAGGGCATGGTGGTCCAGATGATGAAATACTCGTTTTCGGTTTTGCTTAGGCTGAACTTGAAGTGTATGGATGGGTCTTCAACCTCTTTGTATCCGAGACCCACTTCCGCGTTGCTGAGCGATGTTTGGCAGTGGGGACAGTAGGCGACAACGTAGTAGCCTTCGCCTAGGAGGTTCTGCTCCCAAGCCCGTTTAAGATACTGCCACTCCCGCTCAATATACCTGTCCTCATGGGTGTAGTATGCCTTGTCCTGGTCTATGAACATGCCCAGCCTGTTGTCGGCTTCAACCCATTCGCGGTGATACTTCATGATGCTCTTCTTGCATTCTTCGACGAAGCGTTCTTCGCCTACCCGGGCTATCAGTTCCTTCTTGTTTTTTGCGCCCAGAGTCTTCTCTACCTCCAGTTCTACGGGTAAGCCTTGGGTGTCCCAGCCTGCCCAGAAGGCAACGTAAAAGTTCTGCATTGTCTTCAGTCGGAAACGGAAATCCTTTATCACCCTGCCTCGGGCGTGACCGACATGCTGGATGCCATTTAGTGTTGGGGGTCCCTCAACGTAGCCTAGCATGCCAACGTTGTTTTTTAGTCGGGTTTCTTCCAGTTTCTTGAGTATCTTATTTCTTTCCCAAAAACTGCGAACTTCATGTTCAAGCTCGAGCGGGCTATACTTTTGGGTCAACAAAGGTTTAGAATCAGCCTTGAATTTCGCGGTCACCGCTCATCCACGACACCAGATTAAACCTCAAATAATCAACCACAAATATAAAGCTTTAAGCATAGTCCAGCAAGACGCCTTCAGATATTCTAATGAATATGAGAACACTAGACAGAAACTTTTTGCTGTGCTGCTGAATTTCAGAAAAAATTTAGTTTTCAACAATCTACTGTTATTAGGAGCCTAATAGGGTCGGCTTACGTGTTCTTGTGTTAACAAAAATTTGTGAAAAAGACTGTTTTCAACAATGTACCTCTGTTAGGCTCCAAATATGTTTGGTTATTTGTACCAGTTTAGGCTTTCTTCTATGTAGGTGATGAAGCTGCTGAAGAATTCTTTAACGTCCTCGGTTAGGCTTGTTTGGGTTATGAGTGCTTTAGCTTGTTCAGCGTGTCTTCTTGATTCCTGTTTTGCTCCGTCCAGTCCTCCGCTTTCCCTTAGCAGCTTTCTGGCAAGCTCTATCTCTCCCATGTTGAGGAATTCTTTGCCGAGAAGACACTTCAAAGCCTCAGATTTGGTCTGATCCTCCGAGTTCAGGGCATAGATCACGTGGAGGGGCTTCTTGTTTTTGGAGATGTCCAAGCATGGCGACCTGCCATACTCGTCTTTCGCAGCGAAACTGTCGATTATGTCATCCTGAATGTCAAAGGAGTAGCCCATGTTCTCGGCTGCCTCCCCCAACAGCGAAACATCCTTCTCAGTTGCGTCTCCTAGAATTGCGCCGGCAAGCAGTGTAACCTTGAAGAGCGAAGCGGCTCGTTTGCCCGCCATAACACGCCACTCCTCAACGTCCACATCCTTGTACTCGAACAGCAGGTCGAGGATTTGGCTCTCGTTAACCGCCCGGTAGCCCTCAGAAAGCAGAAGCAGCACCCTGTTAACTGTCTCTTCCGGAAAACCCGAGTTCATTATGGCGCGCACTGCAAGGGCGTATGCGATGTTGCCGGTGAAGATGGCGGCTGCTTCCCCGAATCGGCTGTTGTAGGGGCTGTAGCTGTCCGTGAACTTTTTGTGCAGCGTGCTTCCGCCTCTTCTCTGGCTGTCCATGTCAACTATGTCGTCGTGGACCAGAATGGCGTGGCGGTACAGCTCGATTCCAACGCAAACATCCAAGATTCTGTCGTCAACCTTTCCGCTGTAGCCCTTGTAGGTGAGCAGCGTGCTGCAGGAAGCCAGCCGTTTGCCCTTCCGGAGCACAAACTCTTCAATGTCACCGTAAACCTTCCCAATGAAGGGATGATAATCCGCTGCCTCTTCCACGGTTTTGTCCAGAAACGTTTTGAGGCGCTCCTCGATAACTGCACCATAATGGTCTAAAGTTTTCTCCCAACTCATTTCTATTCCGACCAAACGTTGAACCTGCTATGTCTGCGAAAATTCGATATTTAGTTTATTTTTGCGGTGTTTCTGTTTTGTTTTTGTGGCGGCGCTCCAGTTCTTCGAAGATACTGTTGAGCGTGTAGCCCTTTTTGGCGAACAGCACCATAATGTGGAAGAGCACGTCAGCTGCTTCATGCGTAACCTCTTTGGCGTTGCCCTCCTTTGCTGCAAGGACAATTTCCACTGCCTCTTCCCCTATCTTCCGGAGAACAGCATCCTCTCCTTCTGCAGTTAGACGGGAAACATACGATTTCTGGCTGGGGTTTCGAATTCGCTCTTTTATGACCTCGAAAAGCCTCTCAAGCATCTTCGCATCAACCGCCACCGCTTCTTCGGGCTTTATGGGCTTGAAGAAGCACGTTTCTTCGCCCGTGTGGCACACTGGGCCTATCTGCTGAACCTTAAACAGTATCGCATCGTTGTCACAGTCCAAAACCGCATTCTGCACCAGCGAATAGTGCCCAGACTCTTCGCCTTTCATCCACAGTCTGCCCTTGGTTCTGCTCCAGAAATGCGTCTTGCCGCTCGCCAAAGTAAGCCGCAGCGCCTCCTCGTTCATGTAAGCCTGCATCAGCACCCGACCGTTTGACGCATCCTGAACAATAACGGGAACAAGACCGTCGCCCTTCTCAAAATCCACTTTCTCTATGAAATCTTTAATCTCCTTTTCATTCAGCTGCAACACCAAGCTTCTCCACCTCCCTGTTACACTAGGCGCACGGGCACTCCCCTGTCTGCGAGGTATCTCTTAACCTCTCCCACAGAATACTGACCCCTATGAAAAATCGAAGCGGCTAGGGCAGCGTCAGCGTCTCCCGCAGTCAAAACCTCGTAGATGTGCTCAAGGTTTCCGGCGCCTCCGCTGGCGATTATCGGCAGGTTGGTTGCCTTGCTCATGGTGCGCGTCAACTCTATGTCGTAGCCGTCCTGTGTCCCGTCGCAGTCCATGCTTGTTGGCAGCAGTTCCCCTGCACCCAACTCCTTCACGGTTTTAGCCCACGCCATCGCATCTATTCCCGTGGGCACTCTTCCCCCCTCAACGTAGACTTCCCACCAGCACTTTCCCTTTGGAGTGTCTACAACCGTCCTGCCAGGCAAAGCTTTGTCCACGTAAACTCTTTTCGCGTCTATGGCAACGACAATGCATTGGCTGCCAAAAACTTCAGCAGATTCTTGCACAAGATTGGGTGCATTCACCGCCGCAGTGTTCACGGAAACCTTGTCCGCACCGCTGGAGAGAACATTCTGGATGTCATTGACGCTTCTGATGCCCCCGCCCACAGTGAAGGGAATAGAAACCATGTCCGCAGTTCTTTTCACAACCTCCAAGGTGGTATCCCTCTTCTCGTGAGAAGCGGTTATGTCCAGGAAAACCAGCTCATCCGCTCCCTGCTCCTCATAAGCCGCAGCAAGCTCCGCCGGGTCTCCCTCAACCTTCAGGTTCACGAACTGAACGCCCTTCACAACCTTTCCGTCCTTGACGTCCAGGCAGGGCACTATCCTTTTAGCTAACATCTTTTCACAGCCTCCAAAGCCTCCTTTAATGTAAACTTCTTCTCGTAAAGTGCAGTGCCAACCACCACACCCTCCACGCCAGTCTCCGTTAGCGCAACCAGGTCTTCGAGGCTGGCTACGCCACCGGACGCTATAACCGGAGTCTTCACAGTTTCCACCAGCTTCACGGTTTTTTCTATTCTCGGTCCCTTTAAGGTTCCGTCCACGCTTATGGGTGTGTAGATTAAGGCGCCTACTCCCATCTCTTCGAATGTGCGGGCGAGGTCCAAGTAGTCTATCTGGGATTTGTTCTTCCAGCCGTGGACTGCCACTTTCCCGTCTTTCTCGTCTATGGCTACGGCAACGCTTTCTGACCCGTGCTGTCTGACAGCCTCCTGGACCAATCGGGGATTGTTGACTGCAGCTGTTCCGAAGATTACCCGATAGGCGCCAAGTTTCAGCAGAGCATCCGCCTTTTCCAAGGTTCTGATTCCTCCGCCAATCTGCACTTTCACACTAATATCCTTTAGCAGGTTTTTGATTGTTTCCATGTTCTGCCCGGAACCTAACGCTGCATCCAAGTCAATCAAATGAAGGAGTTCTGCGCCTTGATCTTCCAGCAGCTGAGCCGCCTCTACCGGATTCTCGTAGTAGACCTTACTTTTCCTAGGGTCCCCTCGGACAAGCCGAACACATTTTCCGTCCAGAATGTCTACGGCGGGGATAACTATCATGCTGTTTACCTCTTCACGATCCTCACAAAGTTCTTCAGGATCGCTAATCCTGTCTTGCTGCTTTTCTCTGGGTGAAACTGAGTAGCAAACAGATTCTTTTTTGCGACCACTGAAGGAAACCTAACTCCATACTCTGTAGTTGCCACGATTACCCTTTGGTCTGAGGGCTGCGGATAGTAGGAGTGGACGAAATAGACGTAGGAACCGTCTTTGACTCCCTCAAGCAGCGGATGAGACTGCACTATGTTAAGGGTGTTCCAGCCCATCTGTGGAGTCTTCACATTCTCAGGCAACTTGACGATGTCTCCTGAAATAAAATCCAGTCCATTGACTGATCCGCCTTCGCTGCTCCGCGTGAACAGGAGCTGAAGACCCAAACACACTCCGAGAATAGGTTTTCCATTCTTCATTGCCTCAGCTACCACATCAGTTATTGGCGTCATGTTTTTGACTGCGGGGGCAAAGGCGCCAACGCCCGGAAGAACTATGGCATCAGAATTGCGCAAATTTCTGGGGCTGTGGGTAATCTCTACGGCTGCTCCCGATTTTTCGAGCCCTCTCCTGATGCTTCTCAGGTTTCCCACACCATAGTTCACAACTGCCACTTGAG
>Ga0209427_10008918_pt1 | contig 11228 bp, 7 predicted proteins | sample DeeMarSWOR136_30_FD_187465 | JGI IMG/M metagenome (GOLD analysis project Ga0209427, IMG submission 187465) | Marine sediment microbial communities from White Oak River estuary, North Carolina - WOR-1-36_30 (SPAdes) (version 2) | ecosystem: Environmental > Aquatic > Marine > Intertidal zone >... | reverse complement strand
TGTTTTTCGAAGATTTCGATACGGTAAGAACTATTCAAAAAAAACTTGGTAATTACTCAAAAAATATCTTAAATGAATGGGGTGGGCGTCCAAGAGTTAACTTAACCCCAGCAGAATTAGCTGATATTCTTACCGATGAAGGAGCTTTGATTGGACCTGCTCATGCATTTACACCCTTTAAATCAATTTTTCGACAAAATAAATTTGAGACTCTCGAACAATGTTATGGTGATGCTACAAGGAAAATTAATTTCATTGAATTAGGTCTTTCAGCTAATACTTATCTAGCAGATCGATTGGAATGTTTAAAAAATGTTTCATTTTTAAGTAACAGTGATGCCCATTCACAAGATCCTCGTTCCTTAGGTAGAGAATTCAATAGACTCGATCTTGATAACCCCTCTTTTAATGAAATCTTACAAGCTATACAAAGGAAAAATACACGGAAAATTATATTAAATGTGGGATTAAATCCAAAGCTAGGAAAATATTATACAATGTTTTGTAATAAATGTAGAAGAAGGATTATATTTAAGAAATTAAAAAACCAAGTAAATACAATTTTTAATCAATATTCAATAACCGATAATTTTGTTATATATTATACAAATAATCCTAATTCTTCAAGAATGAATTATTTAGAACAAGTCTCCAAAAATAAGATGAACTGCCCAGCATGTAAAGAAAAGTTAAATAAAAATTTTAAAGTTAAATTGGGAGTAAGTGAAAGAATTGAGAAAATTTCATCATTTATGGAACCTCAACATCCAGATCATAGACCTCCCTATTTAAATGCCGTTCCATTGATTGACATTATTCGAGCTGTAAAATCTATTAAAAGCATGACTAGTAAAACGGTTTTAAATGATTATAACAGAATAATTCAAGAATTTGGGACCGAATTTGAGATACTAATCGATATTCCTATCACTACGATTGAACATTTCGATATTAATATAGCTTTAGTTATAAATGCCATTAGAAATAATGAAATTGAGTATACTCCTGGAGGAGGAGGTACATATGGGAAAATTAACATAGATATTTAATTAATCGAAAAAAAAATATTCATACATTAAATTCTAAATCTAATTTTAAAAGATCTCCACATTTATTGCAAGTTAACCAATCGAAGATTTTAATACAAGTAACTAATAGTTCCATTTGATTTCGAGGAAATTGATTTCTGAATTTCTTTTTGTAGTTACAATTTGGGCAGCTAATTATCGCTCTAACATGGATTAAATCACTGTGCTCTGAAGCATTTTCTGATTTATCGCTGCTCTTATTAATATTTTCAATTTCCAAGTTTTGTATCCCCAAGCATGATAGTCATGAAAATTTTAGTTTATAAATTTATTCTCTATAGTGTTTTTTCTTCTTTTTCCAACGATAAAAGGATTTAATTAGAAATAAACTTATGGATTTAGCAATTAAATCTAATAATTTAAGAGTAGATGATTTTACTGTATTATCTTCGTATTACTTTCATATATTATACTGATATCGTTCTGGTATTATAATATACATAAATCATTTTTTGTGATAAAGTAAGATGAGTGATGATATTTTTGATTTAGTTGAATTGGCTAAAAAGAGATCCTCAGTGAGAGAGAGGTTTAATGAAATAGCAAAAACCAATCAAAATCCCACAAATCCTAGTTGCGATGATGATAAATTCTTAGCAGATTTATTAAAAGTTTTAAAAATCAAAACATATGTAGTTGGTGTTGGTGGAGCCGGAAATAATACAGTCTCACGTTTAGAAGACATGGGGATCAACCATGCTGAAACTTTAAATATTAATACTGATGCACATGACCTATATTATTCAAGCTCAAAACACAAATTATTAATTGGGAAAGAACGATGTAATGGATTAGGTTCCGGTAATGACCCAAATGTTGGTGCTGAAGCTGCTGAAGAAGACCGTGAAAGGATAAATCGAACATTAAATGCAGATATTATCTTTTTAACATGTGGTTTAGGTGGCGGTACAGGCACTGGAGCTGCACCTATTATAGCAGAAGAAGCAAAAAGGAATAATGCTATCGTAGTCACATTTTGTTCCCTCCCTTTTACATCTGAAGGAAAACAAAGATCTACTAGAGCAACCTTAGGATTAAAAAATCTTGCTAAATATTCTGATTTCTTAATTCCAATTCCAAATGATAATCTTTTGGAAATTGTTGGAAAAATACCTATGATAACAGGCTTTAAAATTATGGATGAAATCCTAATAAGAAATATTGGTGAAGTTGTAAACTTAATTAATAATTGTGGTCTGATTAATATAGATTTTGCTGATGTTAAAAAAACCCTTTTAGAAAATCCTAATAAGAAATATCCATCTGGCTTAGTTGGTATAGCAGAATGTTTAGGAGATGAGTCAGATTTAATTGAAAAAGCTAAATTAGCTTTAAATAATCCTCTTTTAAAGCCTGATCCCCATCAAGTGAAAAGATGTCTAGTTTCAGTCACCGGTGATCATACTTTAACATTATCAAAAGTTGATAAAGTAGTCTCTACTATCTCAAATGAGATTCCTGAAGATGCTCAATTAAAATTTGGGGTTCAAAATAGACCTGACATGGGATCTAAAATAAAAATAATGGTTCTAGCAAATGGACCTGTATCTCCTTACGTACGAGCTGCTGTAGACTCAGATATTGATTTTACACCAACAAATATTGTCGGATTTTAAATAGAAACTTAGTCATTTTTTTATTATTCTTTGAAGATTTATGTTAAATTATTAATTTTTAATTATTATCTCAATTTAAAATCAGGTGGTTTTTAAATGAGTCAACTGAAAATGCCAGAGGATGAGCTGAAAAAAGAAATATGTAAATTTTTAAACATGCGAAAAGAATTAGTTCTCTGCACTTGTAGTAATAATATTCCTCGTGCAACTCCCATGGATTTTTATATAGAAAAAGACAGTTTTAACATTTATGTAGGCCCAACACCAGGAAGGAAAATTAAAAATATAGAAGAAAATCCAAATATTAGTATTGGCATATATACACCATTATCCGAAGGTCGAGTTCAAGGAATGCAAATTACTGCTTCTGGTAAAGAAAAATTGATATTTTTAAAAGAGGGAGATAAAGAATTCGAAAAAGCTCAAAAAATTGTTAGAGGAAAGAGAAAATTAATATTAAAAATAATTCCAGAAAAAATAGAATTGCTTGATTACGATTTTCTTAAAAAGGGATATGCTCGACTTCAATCTCTAGAATTAAGATAAGAATTTTAAAAAGTTAGCTAATATTGAAAATTTTTTTTATAAATCTATTAATTATTTTTTTTACAAATTCCAAAGAATCAAAAAATTTTTTTATAGATAAAATTGGCTCTAATACACTTTTTAATATTAAATAAGCCTCTGTTAAACTCAATTTTAAACACAATAAATTAGATCTATTAAAGTCCAATTTTTCTTTTAGAGAGCTCCCTAAGCGAGCATATAACTTAGGAAAATCTTTAAATAACAAGAAAAATTATTTTCCTTTAACTCTATTAATAAAAATAGGGTGAAAAAAATGTCAAAGAAATTTGGCGATAAGAAAAAACAAATTAGAAAGGAACCACAAAAGCCTCAACAAAAGAAAGAGGCAAAGAAACCTGTTTCTAGTCCAAAAAAATCTCTATTAGACGAAGAAACAGATTTTGAAGATGATGATTTTTAAATCTTCATAAGTTCTTTACAAATCAACTTTAACCTAATAAAATTTTTTTTCTATAATTAATTAACTTTAACTTAAAGTCCTTTTTAATTATTATAAAGTAGTGATAAAATAACGGAGTTTTATAACTGATGAATGATATTGAAATCATCTATAATGATAAGATATATAGCTCATACTATGATCTCCTCGTTCAAAAAATTACTGATGATACTTCTCGAAAGCATTATCTTGCCCTTAAAAACGATTGTATTATATTCGTTGAAGAAGATGGAATGTTATTTGATGAAAAGAATAAGAATGTGTTCTTTTCATTACAGATATTTAAAGCAAAAGAAACTTATAAAATAGATAAAAGTGTTCATGGTATATACATTTTTCCATCCTCAGATTATAAATTTTACTTTTTAGATCGAGATAAACCAGTTGAATTAAGAGAAAGAGGATTGAAGTTTATAACTAATATAATTTTTTTAAGATTTTATGAATGGAATATATTCTATGGAAATAAATTTATAAATATTTTACCAAATCTATTTAAAAATGTAGAGATTGGTGACTACGTAATTAAACCAAATACAATTCTAACATTAAGTGACTCTGGAAAGATTGAATTTTTAGAAAATGCAAATCTAAATGAAATCGATAACAAATTTAAATCTAGTTTTTTCTAAAAATAATCAAGTTTTATTAAAGTATTAAAATTAAATTCAAAAAATAAGTTGAGATTAAAAATAATAGATATTCTAAATTATAGATTTTAAATTTATAAACAACTAGATAATTTAATTATAAATTCATCAACTTAAAAACAAAGTATAAAACATTGTATAAAGCAATGTGAAGACTAGGTGCGTCATTGCGAAAAAAGCACCATTTTTTAATAAGCGTCTATAATCTAAATTCCTCACTTTAAATTTTTTTGCTAATGATAGAGTGAGAAGATCGCAAGCTGAACCTTGTGGTAAAAAATTACCTGCCATATTAACACCACTTATGAAAGCAATGATAATAGGATTAGGAAAAAAACCTTGATCTATAAGCGCCCTAAAAATCGGGAGAAGTATTATAGTTACGGGAGTGCCAGCAAGAAATGCAGATAAGAGAGAAGAGATACCCAGTGTAATTAAAACAGCAACATAAACGTTATTATTCGATAAATTTACCAAGACAGAGGAAATCAAATCCGAAAATCCAAATTGAGATAAAGAATTTGATAGAATAAACAAAATTGCAAATAATATGATGATTCTCCATGAGATTTCGTTCTTAAGATCTGAGAAGTTAGTTTTTTTAGAATGAATAAGAAGTAGAATAGCAGCAAATATGATTGAAACCAATGAAGGCTCAAATCCAAAGAACATTAAAATAAACATGATAAGAATGATGATAATTGTCATTGAAAAATACTTTTTATTCTGGATAACTATTTCAGGTTCGAGTATTTCTAAAAGTATTTTTTTATTTCTTTCAGTTGGTTTTTCTTCTTTTTTCAAAATGAACTTATCTATCAAAAAAATTGTGGATATTAACGAGACTATAAATAAAATGCCCATATTAGCAAAATATTCACCGAAACCCCACCCAAATTCCTTAGCGATAATTAAATTTTTTAAGCTTGAGATAGGTGTGAGTATTGCTCCAATATTTATAGTAATGGTCATTCCCATCATGTACGTACCTGCAGGTATCTCTAATACTCGACATGTCCTATAGATCAATGGAATTAATATCAGTGAGAGAGTTAAATCTTCAATAAAAGCGACTATTATGGCTGTAAACAAACAAATCATATAAAAAAATAATCTGTTATTCCCCTTCGTAATATGTATCAATTTAATGGCTAAGTACTCTAAAACTCGATCACTTGTAGCAAAAAAAACGACTATTTGCATTGAGAATATAAAGATTAAAGTATTAAAATTGATAAATCCGAGAATTTCGTATTCTTCAATATTAGCAAGTGTGAGCATTGAAACTACCGCGATTACTCCTATGATTAATGCAATAGGAAAATAATCGATTTTATCTTGAGAAAAAAAAGCCATCAAGATAGCAAATAAAACCAAGATCAATAATATTGCGGGAAAATTCATTCTATAAAAAGAAATGGTCTCTATTTTAAAAAGTATCACTTAGATTCTTAACAGTTTTCTAACTAGCTTTTGTCCTATTAAAGACTATCTCAAAGGATTAAAAGTATTATCAGTAAATTCTTGTTAATAATAGAATTTTTTTATTGGAAAATGTTTAATTTCTCAACAACAAATTGCAAAATTAATCAATGTTGACACCCAAATTATTAATAGAAGCTATAGAGAAATAGCTACTCAATTAAATATAAAAAATTAAATACTTCTTTCTTTAAAAGCAAAAATGTTTTAGGAATAGAATCATTATATTCTGCATTATTTCATAATCACCTAGAACATAAAATCATGCTAACTGAGGAAATGGTAAATAATTTAAAAAATTGTAAAACAGATAAAGATCTCAAAAGAGAGTTTAAAAAAATAGCTTCAAAGAATCCTGATAAATACTTCCCTACTAAGGAATTGAAACAATTAGGCTATATAAGGAAACAATGTGATCATTGTGGTAATTACTTTTGGACAACCTTAAAAGAAAGGAAAGTCTGTGGAGATCCAGTATGTTCTGGTGGATTTCAAGTTACAATAAATAATCCTTCAAAAGTAAAGCTTTCATTTATAGGAGTATGGAAGAAAATAGTTGAAATTTTGGAGCCAAGAGGCTATGTACCCATTAAAAGATACCCATGTGTAGCCAGATGGAATCCTACTTCAGAATTTACTATAGCTTCTATATCTGCTTTCCAACCATATGTTATTACAGGTGAAGTTAAACCTCCTGCAAAAAAGTTGATTATACCTCAATTCTGCTTAAGATTCAATGACATTGAGAATGTAGGGCTCACAGGAGCGCATGCTTCAGGCTTCACAATGATTGGACAGCATTTTTTTGGCACTCCAGAAGAATGGAATCAAGGTGAATTTTTTATGGATATCCATGATTTTATCCATAAAGGGGTGGGATTAGTTAAAGATGAAATAACTATTCATGAAGATTCTTGGGCTGGTGGAGGCTCATTAGGATGCAGTTTAGAATTTTTTAGTAGAGGAGTTGAACTTTTTAATCAAGTGTATATGATGTTTCAACAAACTCCAGATGGACCGCGTGAATTAAAACTTAAAGTTCTTGACATGGGATTAGGCCAAGAACGTGTAGCATGGTTCTCTCAAGGTACTCCTAATATGTATGAAGCCATGTTTCCATTTGTTTTATCAAAGTTAAGAGAAATTACAAAAATTAAGTTAGATTTGGAGTTATATACTCGCTTTTCAAAATATTCTGCGTATCTAAATGTCGATGAAGTGGATGATATGGATGAAGCATGGAATCGCGTAGCAAAAGAGTTGAATATTGGAGTAAAGGAACTCAGAAATAAAATCATGCCTATGACTGCTCTTTATTCAATTGCAGAACATGCTCGTAGCTTACTTTTTGCTATAAATGATGGAAAGCTTCCTTCCAACGTTGGTGGAGGATATAATTTAAGAGTAATATTTAGACGAGCTATTAGTTTTATAGATAAATTCAACTGGGAAATTGATCTAGCAGATGTATGTAGTTGGCATGCTAATGAATTGAAAGATATTTTTCCTGAAGTTTCAGACCATTTGGCTGAAATTCGAGAAATTTTAAATGTTGAGAGGGAGAAATTTTACGCTACTAAGAAAAAAGCTGATAAAATTTTAGAAAAAATACTTAAAAAGGGGAAAATTTCTACTGAAACTCTAATAGAACTATATGATTCTAATGGTATTAGTCCGGATATGGTAAAGTCAACAGCTAAAAAATATGGTATGAAGATATACGTTCCAGATGACTTTTATAATTTAGTAGTCGAACGACATGAAATAACTGAACAAGAGCATGCCACGGGAAAAGAAATTGAAATAAATTTAGAAGGAGTCCCTGAAACAGAATCTCTTTACTATTATGACTATACCAAAACTTCTAATGAAGCGAAAGTATTAAAAATAATTAATAAAATGGTAGTTTTAGATAAAACAGTTACATATCCAACTTCGGGAGGGCAACTTCATGATATAGGAACGATTAATGGACAAAAATTCTCTGACGTTTTTAAACAAGGGAACTATACAGTACATGTATTAGATGACGAACCTTCATTTAAGGAGGGAGATATCGTTAAAGTTGAAGTTGATAAGAATTGGCGTACTCAACTCTCCCAACATCACACAGCTACTCACATTGTAAATGCAGCAGCACGAGAAGTTTTAGGAAGCCACGTAAATCAAGCTGGTGCTAAAAAAACATTTAAAAATTCTCACTTGGATATAACCCATTATGAGCAAATTCCAAGAGATAAACTTCTTGAAATTGAAAAGAAAGCAAACCAAATAGTTAAAAAAGGAATAGGAATTAAACTTAGTTTTATTCCTCGTGCTGAAGCAGAACAGAAATATGGTATGACAATCTATCAAGGAGGCGCAGTCCCAGGAAAAAACTTAAGAATTGTTGAGGTTCCTGGAATTGACGTTGAAGCTTGTGGAGGCACTCATCTAAATAATACTTCAGAAACTGGATATATTCATATAACTAAATCCCAAAAGATACAAGATGGTATTATTAGACTTACATTCACAGCTGGTAAGGCTACAGATAAGTTAAAAGAAAAACATAAAAAAATCCTTGAACAATTAAAAAGTATTTTGCAAGTTGAACGTAAACAACTTTTTGGACGTGTTAAAGAATTACTTGAAAAATGGAAAAATGTTAATAAAGCACTTAAATCAGGTAATGTAGATGAGAGCGATTTACAATTAACATCCTCTGAAACATTTGAAGGTGATGTTTTATCAGAAATTTCTCAATTTTTAAATACTAAAAAAGATGATGTTCCAAATAAAATCCAAAAATTATATTCAGAATGGACAAAAACAATAGAAAAATTAACCAGAGTTAAAAAATATTTAAATCAAGATTATACTGATGATTTAATTAAAAACGCTAAAATTTTCAGAGGTTCAAAGTTTATCACTGTTACTTTTAATAATTTAGATCAAAAAGATATTCAAAACATTAGTTCTAATGTTTTAAAATTTTCAGATAATGTAATAACTTTATTTTTTAATGAAAATGATCAAGGAACAACTATTACAGGCATGATGGATTCTAAAGCCATACAAAACACTAAATTTCACATGGGTGATTTTATAAAAAGAGAAACTAGAATAATAAATGGGGACGGAGGAGGAAAAAGTGATTATGGACAAGGTTTTATTGGAAAAGAATATGCTACTACAGAAAAAGTAGTAACTCATTTTCAGAGAAAATTTTTTGAAGAGTAATAAAAAACATATTTAAAAAAAAGATGAGTTAATTGATTTAAGAGTTAAAAACAATATCCTTTACTCTTAATTGCATAATAAAGATATAAATAGTTATCAAATGAAATAGTATTATTATAATATCAAAAGTTATGCCTTAATTTCAATAATAATACTCATAAATTTACTAATTTGAGATAAATAAGATGAATGAATTAGAAATTGAAAAAGAACTTGAAAATTTCAAAAACCAGTTAAATTTACTGGCAATGATATTTGATACTCGTAGAAAAATGCGTAGAGAGATATATAATGAAAAAACAGGATTCATCTTTAATGCAAAATATCAGTTTACAACTAAAGATGATACATTTAATGTTCATGTGATTTTTAAAGATGGAAAAATGACAGTGGCTGATGGGAAAATTGATGATCCTAATATCACTATATATTATAAGGATAAAGAGACCTTAGCAAATCTCTATAGTAAAAGTGCTGAAGAATCTCTCGATTATCTTTTGACAAATGAGATGGGATATATTGGAAACATGTCTTACCTTACTAAATTTTCTTATCTAACATCACTTGTTATGGGAGCGAAGATCAAGGATTATAAAGGTCCTGAAAACCGAATAATATATCCAATCGAGGATATTGATAATCAAAAAAACAGTCGAAGGCTTAAGAATGAAAGTTTAAATCAAAAAGTTGATAAAGTTGAGGTATTAGAAGATCCTTATCTTGCAAAATATTCTTTAGACGATTTTCCACGTTTAAAATATTTAAAAAACAGGAGATTTGCCTTAAAACCAACTATATGTGTTGAAAGGGCTAAATTAGTTACTCAGTATCATATGGAGAATGGCTTCGAGCAAGATAGTTCTGGAAACCCGTTAGATCCAGAATTAAGACAAGCAGGAGTAGTAAATTATATAATGTCTCATAAAAAACCTATAATTCATGATAGACATCTAATTGCGGGTTCTACTACATCAAAAGAAGTTGGGATCCCGATGTACCCTGAACTTATTGCAACAGCTATATGGCCTGAATTGAAGACTATTGGTGAACGAGAGTTAAATCCCAATGATATTTCAGATAAAGATGCAGACATTTTAAGTTTAGAGGTTTTTCCCTATTGGATGGAACGGAACGTAAGAGAATATTGTCGTGCGAAATTCAATAATCCCAAATCTCAAGCATTAGAAGAAGGGTGGGTATTTTATTTTATGATGAAAACTAATGCTATTAGTCATACAGTTCCAGGTTTTCCAATGATTATAAACGAAGGATTAGAAAGTGTAAAACATAAAGCTGAAAAATTGGAAAAAGAAACTAATTCTAAAGAGAAAAAGAATTTCTATAAGGCAATTCAAATAGCGATAGATGGCGTTTTTACATATTCAAAAAATTTAAGTTATGAAGCAATAAGAATTGCTGAATCTTTGAACCCAAATGAACCAGAACACGCAAAAAGAATAGATGAATTAAAGGAAATTTCCAGAATATGTGCAAAAGTCCCAGCAAAACCAGCAGAAACACTTCAAGAGGCAATTCAATCTATTTGGACTAGTTTTGTTTGTTTACATTGTGAAAACGCTAATTCTGCCTTATCAATTGGAAGATTAGATCAAATGCTACAACCATTTTTTTTAAAAGAGATTAAGAATGCTAAAAATGATAATGAAAAAGAACAGATCATAAGAAAGGCAATTGAGTTAGTCGGATCCTTGTTTATTAGAATTAACGACCATGATCCACTAATGCCAAACGTGGGATGGAAACTATTCGGAGGCAGTTCTTCAGATGATACAGTAACAGTTGGAGGTGTTGATAGAGAAGGAAATGACGCTGTAAATGATATGAGTTTTATTATTTTAAAAACGAATGAAATGCTTGGTTTCCAAGATCCTAATATGAATGCCCGATATTATTCTGGAATTAATTCAAAGGAATATTTAAGGCGTTTAACTGAAGTAAATCTTAACATGGGGGCATCTCCAAGTATTCATAATGATAAAACCATGATTGAAGCCTTAGTTCATGAAGGTTTTGCAATAGAAGATGCAAGAGATTGGGCAGCAACTGGGTGTGTTGAGCCAACTATCGTAGGTAGACATTATGGTCATACGAATTGTATGCTTTTAAACTTGGTCGCTCCCTT
>Ga0209427_10008917_pt1 | contig 11228 bp, 7 predicted proteins | sample DeeMarSWOR136_30_FD_187465 | JGI IMG/M metagenome (GOLD analysis project Ga0209427, IMG submission 187465) | Marine sediment microbial communities from White Oak River estuary, North Carolina - WOR-1-36_30 (SPAdes) (version 2) | ecosystem: Environmental > Aquatic > Marine > Intertidal zone >... | reverse complement strand
AGACGTGGAATCTGTAAGAATTTTGGGAACTGGTTCTTATGTGCCGCCAAAGGTGTTGACGAATGTAGACTTGCAGAAAATGGGTCTGGACACCACCGATGAATGGATTGTTCAACGAACGGGTGTGAGGGAAAGACGAATTGCAGATCCAGACGTCACTACTGCGGATCTCGGATATGAAGCTTCTCTTAAAGCCCTGGAAATGGCTGGAATGACAGCTAAAGATGTGGACCTTATCATAGTGGCCACTATCACGCCAGATACATGCTGCCCGTCCGCCGCCAACTGGCTTGAGGCGAAACTGGACGCCCCACAGGCTGTCAGTTTTGATGTGACCGCTGCCTGCTCGGGGTATGTGTTTGGACTGAATATGGCAGAGCAATATCTCAAAACCGGGGCCTACAAGAATGTTCTCGTCGTGGCCTCTGAGGTTATGACCCGGACTCTCAACTGGAAGGATCGTACCACCTGTATCTTGTGGGGGGACGGGGCCGGCGCCGCATTGGTGGCATTGGACACGGAGGGCCCCCAGATCCTCTCCACACACATCCACACGGATGGTTTCAATGGACAGGATCTGCTATTGCCAGGGGGTGGTTCAAAGACCACACCGATCTCCCATGAAAGCGTGGACAAAGGCCTACATACCCTAAACATGATAGAGGCGAATGCCAGTTTCAGAGTGGCAGTGAGGCATTTTATTGAGTCTATCAAAGAGGCTGCTCAATTTAACCACGTGGCTGTAAAGGATATTAGCTGGTTTATTCCCCATCAGGCAAATTTGCGGATGTTCCAATCCATTGCCAAATCCTTGAAAATCCCTTTTGAAAGATTTTATGTGACCCTCGATAGATATGGGAATATCTCTTCAGCCTCCTGCGCTATCGCCCTTGATGAGGCGGTGAGGGACGGGAGCATAAAGAAGAATGATCTGGTCTGCCTTCCGGTTTTTGGGGGTGGTTTGACCTGGGGAAGCGCCTTAATACAGTGGTAGGTGATTCCCCTTAATCTCTTGCAATTTTTGATCAAGTACTACCTCAACGACAGATCTAGCCTTTTCCACTCCCATCGTTAGGGAGTTCCTCAAGCAAGAACCCCTTTGGTAGACATAAAACGCATTTTCCAATAAGTCTGAGCGAACCACAGGAAGTCCAACTGAACACTCTTTTTGTTGACGCAGGCCCTAAGCGGGGATTTGCCCTTTTAGTAACCGTTGCGCTAGCTGGGGACATAGTTATGCAAGAAACCATTGTCAGAAGGGGTTTTGTTGACACAACGGAAGGACAGATTCATTATGCAATGGCAGGCCAGGGAAAGCCGGTCTTACTATTACACCAAACTCCCCGGTCGTGGGATGAATATAGAGATGTATTACTTATCCTTGGGAAAAAATATCGAGCCATTGCCATGGACACCATTGGGTTTGGAGATTCATATAGGCCAAAAAAGCGAGAATCCATAGAACTTTATGCCCAGGGTGTAATAGACTTCCTGGATGCCATGTCTATTGATCGTACCTCCCTTGTAGGTCACCACACCGGTGGCGTGATTGCTGTGGAAGTGGCTGCCTCTCATCCTGAACGCGTCGAAAGGCTTGTATTGTCCTCGACTCCTTATGTGGATGCCGAGGAAAGGAAGCGACGAAAGCATAGACCTCCAATAGATGCGGTAAAAATTAAGGAAGACGGGTCACATTTAGCAGAACTCTGGCAGAGGAGGATGTCATTTTATCCGAAGAATCGCCCAGACCTCTTAACACGCTTGGTCATCGATGCCCTTAAAGTTGGGGAACGAATTGAGGAGGGGCATCGGGCGGTGGGCGCATATCAAATGGAGGAAAAAACGCCCTTGATCCAGGCGCCTACCCTGGTGATTGCAGGAACGGAGGATCCGTTCTCGTTCCCTAAGATGGAGCCACTCGCAAAGAGTATCAAAGACAGCAGGACTGCAACGATAAAGGGAGGAATGGTGCCCATGGTCGATCAAACGCCAGAAGCGTTTGCCACTGTTGTCATGGTTTTTTTGGGCATGGTATAAACGGCAAAAAAAGCCAAAGCATACTTATGGAGGTTACAATCCCAAATGTTGCCAGCAATCGGGCAGTCCGCCGCCCGCCTTGGTCTGAAGGGTTGTTGCGGCCAGCGCTCTTGCCGGGTTGATTCCTAAAAAGAGAGTCCCATACCCTTGGGGCTCACTTGACGCGATCGTATCCTATGGAAACACCTTTAAACGATAGCAATACATTTGGAAATGCAGTAAAGCCAGTTTCAAAAGGTTATTTTAGCTCAATTGGGGTTTAAGCTAATTGGGAAAGAAGAAAATGCGAATCGGAGTCGATGTTGGTGGCACCTTTACCGACGCTGTTTTGGTAGATGAGGTCAAGGGAAAATTTCATTTCGCTAAAACGCCAACTACACACCGCGATTTGACAGAGGGTGTCCTAAACGTATTGGAAGACGTGTTAGGCGTTGCTGGGGTTTCGATGGATGATATAGATTATATCATTCACGGAACCACCATAGGCACCAATGCGATTGTCGAGGGAAAGGGAGCGAAGGTTGGTCTCATTACGACGGCCGGTTTTGAAGATGTGCTAGAAATAAGGCGAGTTGCTCGCCCGAAGGAAGCGACATTTGACTTTGGTGCGGATAACCCACCGCCTCTGGTACCCCGATATCTACGCAAAGGAGTCATTGAGCGAATCAACCGAAGTGGAGAAGTGGTGGTTCCTTTAGATGAAGCCTCGGTGATCAGGGTTATTAAATATTTCAAACAACAAGAAGTCGAAGCGATCGTGGTCTGCCTGCTGTTTTCTTTTCTTAATCAAAGTCATGAGCGGAAAGTGGCTGAACTCTGCGGTCGCGAGTTTCCCGATATTCCCGTCTCGATTTCCTCAGAGATCTGTCCTGAGTTTCGTGAATATGAAAGAACCTGCACAACTGTGATGAACGGGTATCTCGGTCCTGTAATAAAGCGCTACATGGACACCCTTACACGGCGTCTTGGGAAAAAGTATGGTGAGGTTACGCTCCACATCATGCAAAGCAATGGGGGTACAATGACTGCTGAGGTCGCCAAAAGTCATGCATCTCACCTGATTAATTCCGGGCCAGCAGGTGGGGCTATTGCGGCCGCATTTGTAAGTCGATTGACCGGCGATGAAATGGCCGTTGGAGCCGATATGGGGGGCACCACTTTCGATATCTCTATCATCGACAAAAACCTTCCCAAAACAACGACCTGGGGTGGTGTGACGAATTATCCGATCAAGTTGCCGATGGTTGACTTAAAGACCATCGGTGCAGGCGGCGGGAGCATCGCCTGGGTGGATACAGGTGGCGTCTTAAATGTTGGTCCCCAGAGTGCTGGCTCAAACCCCGGCCCAGCTTGTTATGGGTGGGGCGGTACACTTCCGACGGTGTCGGATGCAAATCTAATCCTCGGCCGTCTGAACCCTGCCTATTTTCTTGGTGGTAAGCTGCCCTTATATTCAGATTACGCCCGAGAAGCCATCAAGAAACATGTGGCGAATCGAATGGGAAGTTCAGTGGAGGAAGCGGCGGCCGGAATTATACGGATTGTGAATGCCAACATGGCCAAGGGCATCAGTGGAAACTCAGTGGAGAAAGGCTATGACCTGCGTGAGTTTGCTTTGGTTACGATGGGCGGCGCTGCCGCCCTTCACGCAGCGGACATTGCAAGAGAATTGAATATGGGAAAGGTCATTGTGCCTCCCATGTGCGGGAACTTCTCTGCTGTCGGTCTTGTTGTTTCAGATATTCAACACGATTACGTCACAACAATCGCAAAGAAAGAGTACCAAATTGATGCCGCCGAATTGTTGAACGCTTTTGAGAAAATGGAGGAGGATGGTATAAGGCAGTTGGAGGAGGAAAGGGTTCCCAGAGAGATGATTGAAATTACATGGTCTGCGGATCTGCGCTACGATGGGCAATCCTGGGAACTCAATACTCCCATTGATGTTGTCCAAGAATTGACCAATGAGGACTTGAGAGGAATTGCAAGAAACTTTCATCGCCTCCATCAACAGGTCTATTCCCATTCCGACACGACCGAGCCGGTAGAATTCGTAAACTTGAGAGTAAGGGTTGTTGGCAGGAACCCAACTCTTTCACTTCCACGAGATCGCAAACGTTCAGTCCCAACTGATGCTGCACCGAAAGCGGTGAGAGCCGTTTACTTTGAGGACAATGGTTGGCGAAGGATACCAATTTACGAGCGAGCAGAATTATTGACGGGGGCTAACTTCAGAGGTGCCTGCATTATTGAGGAACCCATTTCTACGATCCTGGTTCCACCAGGGTTCAATGCATTTATAGACGCCTATAAAAACGTTATCATGGGCGCTTGTCAAAGATGATTGCTGAACGCTAATGGTTTTCGTAAACTGAAGAATCCACAGGATGTGACTTTCAAAGATGATGTAAAGGTTTTCCTTTCCCTTTGTATTTTAGTAGAGAAGAATATGAGATATAAGTCAGATTCAGTTACCATGCAGGTAATACGTTATGGGCTTGAGGCCGTAGCCGACGACATGGGATATAACCTTATGCGAATGGGCCGCACAACTATCGTAAAGGAGATTATGGACATTAACTGTGCAGTTCTGGATGCCAAGGGAGGCATCTTGGCCCAAGCTCATCTTTGTCCCCTAATGATGTTTAGTCTTCCGACCACCGCTGTCAACATGTTGACGGGTGTGAAAAGCTTTGAAGATGGAGATGTCATTATCTGCAACGACCCATATTTAGGAGGACAACACCTTCTGGATGTTCAGTTTTTCTCACCTGTTTTCGTGGATAGTGAGTTGGTAGCGTTCGTGGCCAACATAGCACATCAATTGGATATGGGAGGTGCAGTGCCTGGCGGCGTAGCCGGGGGGCTTACCGAAATATACCAGGAAGGTCTACGGATTCCATTTATAAAGCTTTACCGTCAAGGGAAAGAGGATTCGCAGATATTCGATATTATTTCAAGCAACATACGGATTCCTGAAAAGACAATGGAAGACTTCAGGGCACAGGCGGCGACGACTTTTGTCGGGGTAAGGCGAGTACAAGAAATCATAAAGAAATATGGGCTTCAGGTTTTCAAAAAATGCACGACCATGCTCCTGGATTATAGCGAATATATGGTCCGTCGTTTCATAGAGTCACTGCCCGATGGTGAGTATCAAGGTGTCGATCATTTGGACGACGACGGATGCATTGATGAGCCGGTCAAGGTGCAGGTCAATGTCCACATTGACGGAGCTAGCATGGCGGTGGATTTTGATGGAAGTAGCCCCCAAACAAAGGGTAATGTGAATTGCCCCTGGTCCTGCACGCAGGGGGGTGTTTATTACACGATGGTGGGAATCGTTGACCCGTATATGGCTATAAACTCAGGAGCCTTCCTGCCCATAAGTGTGACAAGCAAGGTTGGCTTAGTTACCAACCCATTACCCCCCGCGGGTGTGACGGCCAGAAGTCAAGCCATGACCAAGATAGTAGAAGCGATGCTTATGGCAATGAGTGAGGTGGTCCCTGATCGAGTTGTAGCGGGTAGTCACGGTCAAGCATGTACCAATAGTTTCTCAGGTATTCATCCCGACACTGGGAAACGCTTCAGTTACATAGAAATCCAGGGTGGAGGCGCTGGTGCTAGGCCTAACAAAGATGGTCCCGATGGACAGGATTTGCATCTCGGTCGTTTTATGAACACGCCAGTGGAAGCCGCTGAGTTGGAAAATCCTGTTATGATCGAACGCTATGAGTTTATCACCGATTCAGGAGGTCCCGGCAAATACCGCGGGGGGATTTCCCTGCGCAGGGACATTCGCTTCCTGACCGATGTTACATGGGCACGCTACTCGGATAGGCAGAGGTTCCGACCTCTGGGTCTTTTTGGTGGCATGGCCGGAAGCGAAGGAAGTTTGATACTGAATCCCGACACCCCGAGACAGCAGCAGTGCAAATCCAAAGGCGTCGATCACCTGCAAGCTGGCGACGTACTGAGCATCCGGCTCCCTGGAAGCGGTGGCTATGGCCCACCCACTGAACGGACACCTGAGCGGGTTCGTTGGGACGTCATAAATGGTAAGGTAAGTATTGAATCGGCAAAACAAAACTACAAAGTGGTATTCGACAAGGAAATGAATGTTGATGTGGGGGCGACCAATGCGCTAAGAAGCAAGTAAAGAATGAACTTGAAATAGGAATGGCGGAGGCTCCTCGTAAGTGAGTTCAATCAAGATCGGACCTGTATACACAGTGAGTGAAAGGGGGTGAGAAAACAGATTAATTGCAAGGAAACAGCCGTGAAGTATAAACCTGATAAAAAAGGAGGAAGACAATGAGAAAAGTTCTGTTTGTAATGTTCGTGATGGTTTTTGTCGCAGTTTTTTGCTTGAGTTTGAACACATCTGCGATTGCTAAGGTTAAGATCCTAAAGGCGGTAAGTTTCTTGCCTAAGGATCATCCGCTTTGTGCGATGATACACGTGTGGATACAGCGTGTGAATGACCAGTGCAAGGATGCAATAAAAATCGATTGGGTAGGTGGTCCTGAAGTCATCCCCGGTTTCGATCAAGCGGAAGCCTTGCGCAATAACACGGTGCAGGTGATCTTCAACCCAACTGCCTATTATGCGCCACTACTCCCAGAGGGCAATGCCTTCACCCTGTCCAAACTTACGATGCAAGAAGAACGCAAACCGGACGGGTTCTATGACTTCATGGTGGAAAGACATAAAAAGATTGGCATGATGTACATTGGAACATGGCTATATGATCCCTTCTATCTAAGAATCAACAAGCCTATCAAGGCGATTGATGAATTAGAAGGTGTCAAGATGAGGACTGCTGCCCTTTATGATCGTATGATGAAGAAACTGGGCATCGTGCCGGTTACCGTAAAATTCGGCGAAACCTTTACCGCTTTGGAGCGAGGTCTGGTGGATGGATTTGGCTGGGCAACATTAGGACCTGCTGATTGGGGCTGGCTGGATCATTGTAAATACATCATCGACATCCCATTTTATACACGTCAGAACACTCTAATCCTCATGAATTTGGATGTATGGAATGAGCTCGATAAGAAGATCCAGGATAAGATAATGGACATTACGATCGCGTTTGAACCGGAAATGGAGGCTTACTTCAAGAAAAAAATAGCAGAAGAATGGAAGAGATATGATGAGATGGGAATAGTAAGAATTAAATTCTCGCCCGAGGATACCAAAAAATTCCTGGATGCGGCTTATGGCGCGGAATGGGAAGATTTGGAAAAGAAGGTTCCAGATCTAGTGCCAACCCTTAAGAAGTTGACTGGTAATATGTAGTCATAAGTGCTGGCAGTGCTCGGAGGAGCTAGAAATATCTCACAAGACTTTGCGGCCTTCTGAAAGAGACCCCAACGGCCTGATTTCATGACGCTAAACTAGTACCATGAGTATAACATGTAAGCGTGGCTGTGAGTCCTCTGGCTCCTCCTCGGTTTTGCCTCTCAACTCAATGTCATTGAAGCCTCACTGAACATAATGAAAAGGCTTTTGGATATTTTTGATCGAGTCATCAATGTCATGACTTTCTTGGCAGGCCTAACCCTTGTCTTTATCATGTTCTCAGTATGTCTAGAAGTGATCTTGCGGTATTTTTTGAACCGTCCACAGGTCTGGGTAACCGAGGTAACTGAGTGCCTGCTTTTATATATCACCTTTTTGGGTTCAGCATGGTTACTGCGCGAAGAGGGGCATGTGAAGGTTGATATTGTTTTAAACCGCCTGAAGCCCGCGAGCGCAGCTTTTCTGGGAATAATTAGCTCCCTGATAGGTCTCTTTGTTTCAATTGTGTTAGCAATCTATGGTTTCGACGTTACCTGGGACTATTACCGAAGAGGTATTTACACACCCTCTGCGATGGAGATACCGGTATCCGCAATACTGGTCATCATTCCGATAGGTAGCCTACTGCTTTTTGTTCAGTTTACTAGGAGAACGGTGATGTTTTTCACAGGATTCATCATCGAAAAGGGCAAATCTGTATCAGGATCCGAACTCAAAGGTTAGCGATTATGGAATGGTGGCTGACGCTTCTCCTTATCTTTATTGCTCTGATGCTCTTATTTCTGATTGGGGTACCGGTAGCCTTTTCATTCCTGTTTGTAAATATCATCGGGGTGTATTTGTTCTGGGGTGGCGAAGCGGGTCTCTCGCAGCTTATTAGGAGTGTTTACAGGTCTGTAGCAACATTTGCGCTGCTTCCGGTCCCTTTATTCGTTCTTATGGGAGAGATCATGTTTCGCTCTGGTGTTGCTCCCAAAATGATGGATACTCTCGATAAGTGGTTAGGTCGTATACCCGGGCGTTTGAGCCTTTTGGCGGTCGGTGGGGGGACGTTGTTTGCCACATTATCCGGTTCCGCCATGGCGGGGTGTGCGATGCTAGGTTCGGTATTGGTTCCAGAGATGGAAAAGCGGGGATATAGAAAGCCGATGAGTATCGGACCCATTCTAGGAAGTGGGGGCTTGGCCATTATGATTCCACCAAGCGCATTGGGAGTGCTACTGGCTTCCTTGAGCAGGATCTCAGTAGGTGGCATATTGGTGGCGATCATCCTGCCGGGAATCGTGATGGCGATTCTTTACGCTGCTTATATTGTTTCAAGGTCATTGCTACAGCCAGAACTGGCCCCTACTTATGAGTTTACACCTACCCCTTTCATTGAAAGGGTTATCTTGACCTGTAAGTATGTCCTGCCTTTAGGTGCCATCGTCTTCTTAGTAATTGGTCTTATTTTTTTGGGCATAGCGACGCCAACAGAATCAGCAGCATTAGGCGCTCTTGGTTGTTTTGTACTTGTGTTTATTTATAAGGGATGGGATTGGGAGGCCATTTTCAATTCCGTTGCAAACACCCTCAAAATTACCGTCATGATGTTTATGATCATGACTGGCGCCATGGCCTTTTCGCAAATTCTGGCGTTCAGCGGTGCGAGCTCAGGTTTGGTCAAATTGGCTGCGGGCCTGGATTTCCCACCCCTGATGATTCTGATCTTTATGCAGCTTATCCTTATTTTTATGGGGACCTTTATGGAGCCCCTTACCATCATGATGGTCACTTTGCCCATATATATGCCCATCGTTAAGAGCTTAGGCTTTAATCCCCTCTGGTTTGGCACCATAATGCTGATTAATATGGAGATGGCTACAACCACTCCCCCATTTGGTTTGGTGCTGTTTGTGATGAAGGGTGTTGCTCCTTCAGATACCACAATGGGAGATATTTACATGGCTGGCCTGCCCTTTTTAGTCTGTGATGCTATAGCAATGGCTTTGGTCATGGGATTTCCCTGGTTGGCCCTATATCTTCCCGGCTTGATGCGATAGCCCTACGAGCCGTTTGCTAATGTTCAAACCAGCTAATCTGCCAAATCCTTTAGTATGATTCAAATGTATTTGCATGCCATTGCGTCAAGTCAAAGTCAAGTGTTTGGCACTCTTTTTTCACAAATCAACTAGTAGTACTAATTGGTTGGTATCGTTCAAAAGGTTCGGCAAGGGTATATAGGCGAGAAAAGCCCATCAGGAGCCGGCATTTTCCCGTTGATCAGACAACTTGGTACGGTATTACCCATGAACAAAGGGAGAATAAACTATGTTGCTTGAAAAATTAAGGGACCTCAGAATTGGCTACAAACTGGGTGATGAGCAATTTGACGAAAAACGACCTACTGTTGTTATGATCCATGGGGCAGGTGGCCGGTCTCAAATGTGGCAAGCGCAGCTCAGCCCGCTAAAGAATTCCCTAAATACGCTGGCCTTGGATCTGCCGGGCCATGGAGAAACGGTGGGTCAAAGTGCGGACCGTATAGATGAATACGCCCGCTGGTTGGGGGAAACCCTTGAGGTACTGTTTAGAGAACCTGTGTTTTTGATGGGGCATTCTATGGGTGGAGCTATTGTGATAGAGGCAGCCATTTCTTACCCAAATCTGCTCAGGGGCATCATTCTTGTATCCACAGGCCCAAGACTAGAGGTCGCTCCAAAGTTTTTGGTAGGTTTTTTGGACAAATTTGAGGAAACCGTGGACAGCATTATCGGTTATGCCTATGCCCCTGGTGCTGATCCAATACTGGTTAAAGAAGGGGCAAAGTTGATGAAAGAGGCTGGACCAAAGACTTTGCACGACGATTTCTTAGCTTGTGATCGGTTTGACCGGACAAAAAGCCTTAAGAAAATCGATCTTCCATGCCTTATTGTCTGTGCAGATAAAGATGTACTGGCGCCTCCCCCCCTCTCCAAGACTCTCCAAGATTCCATAAAAGGAAGCCAGCTCAAAATATTGCCCTCGGCGGGACACATGGTAATGATTGAAAACTACAAGGCTTTTAATCAGTGCATCCTGGATTTCGTGCTAGCGAAACGGACATGAGGATGGCACAGCTTTTGAGATGCATCGATTTTGCCTATATACTTATCGACTACCTCCTGCCTCCACCCTTGCCCCGTATTAATGCCTCGGGATGTCGTTCGAGATAATCGGCCCAAACACGGATCGAACGCGCTGCAGAAGAGAGCTCTTCTAGCGTTTTTGTTATTTGGTAAACTAGCGTTGAATCCTCTCCTGCGACGCCCTCTAGTGTACCGATCGTCTTATTGGCCTGGGCTATAGCGGCAGCTGCTGCCTTGGCAGTGCTCTGAATGCTGGACTGTAATGGCGCTATACGACTGTCCAAATTCTGTACCAGCTTTCGGGTATCCTTCACGGTCTCCGTGATACCCGACATCAGTGGTTCTACTTGGGCGTCTACGTCCCGCGCAAGCTTACCATAATCCTTTACGGTTTCCTCCATGGTGGAGGCCAGTGGCTCAATTCGGCTGTCAATATCTCTCACGAGCGTCTGGATATCTTTCAGGGTTTGATTCACGGTGCGCAAGCTTTCCCCGACTTCTGGAGCGTTCACCGCACGCTCGATGCCCGCAATCGCTGACGTCAATTTCTGCGCAAGTTCGTCGAGCGGGAGCTTCTCAATGGTCTTTGATAACTCTTCCATGCTGGAGGGAATCGTCGGAATCTCCATATATTCAGTGTCGACCCCGACAAGTCTGGCTGGTTTATCGGGATTGATATCGAGCGCTATCATCAGCTGACCTGTCACCAGATTCTGCATTTGTAGCTGCGCTCTCATTCCCCGCTCTATCAATGCACTCACGACTTTTTCAGGCTCT
>Ga0209427_10008916_pt1 | contig 11229 bp, 11 predicted proteins | sample DeeMarSWOR136_30_FD_187465 | JGI IMG/M metagenome (GOLD analysis project Ga0209427, IMG submission 187465) | Marine sediment microbial communities from White Oak River estuary, North Carolina - WOR-1-36_30 (SPAdes) (version 2) | ecosystem: Environmental > Aquatic > Marine > Intertidal zone >... | reverse complement strand
CACGAAGGCCTTCGCCAGAGGATCTTAAGTCCTCCCCCTTGTCTTAGGCTTCGGATCTGGCCGCCTATTTAGACCTGGCTCGGGTACCCCCGCACCGACCCTTTACACTTCGCGCCTGTGGAGTTTAAGGTTTTTGCATGGACACAGCAAGGTGCAGCTTCGGAGCAATTGCCGATACAGTAGAAAAGACAAAGTCGAGGATAAGATGTTAGATGTTTTGGTTGTTAGTTTAAGAATTAGTTTTTAGTGTTGGTGCAGAATTAATTATCGCTGCGCTCAAGTTAAAAAGAACTTTTTTATCTAATTCGTATAATATCTATTCTTTCAGGTGCTTTGTAATGGGAAAAGGCTCAGGCTTCGGAAAAGTCATCTTATTTGGTGAACACTTCGTCGTTCACGGAGTGCCCGGCATTGTTTCTGCTATCGATTCTACGACTGATGCGGAAGTGAAAAAAACTGGAAACGAAATCTCAGTCAAGGATGAAAGAAAAACTGCCAAAGGCTACAGTGAAGAGAAACAACTGCAGCAGCTTGAATCAATTGACCGCATGCTGAAGGCTATTGGAATAGACCTAAAAACTCCATTGAGCATATGGATAGGTGGAACCCTTCCAGGTTTCAGTGGGCTTGGCGCTTCCGCAGCAAGCAGCGTTGCTATCGCCCGAGCCATTGCAGCAGAGCTTGGTATGAAGGTGTCAGATGAGAGGATTAATCAGGTTGCCTATGAGGCGGAAAAGGCATACGCAGGCAATCCGTCAGGTATCGACAACACGGCTGCCACTTACGGCGGTTTGATATGGTTCCAAAAGAATATGACTGGTGGTACCAACATCATTGACCGAATAATCATTCAGAAGCCAGTGGAGATCATCATAGGCAGCACAGGCATGGTAGCTAACACCAAAGCCATGGTGGAGGGAGTTGCAGAGAGAAAACGGGCAAACACCCAAAAATACGAAAATTTGTTTAAGCAGGCAGAAACATTGGTTTATGCTGGCAGAAAAGCCCTGGAAGATTACAACTTAAAAAAATTGGGCGAATTAATTAATGAGAACCATAGATTGTTGCAGGAAATTGAGGTTTCAAGTCCAGAGCTCGATTTGCTTGTGGAAATAGCTCGAAAAGAAGGTGCTTTGGGCGCTAAACTGACTGGTGGTGGAGGAGGAGGCTGCATGACCGCGCTGACCCCGACAAGTAAAATGCAGGAGAAGGTTGCATCAGCCATCGAAAAAGAGGGTTTTGAAGTATTGAGAACTAAAATCGGGATTGAAAAAATTTAAGAGAATAATTAACAATTAAAAAGCAAGGTGCATGCGAATTGGGTTTTAGAAATTTCTTGGAAACACTTGAAAAAAGCGGAGAATTAACGTGCATAAGAAAAGTGGTGTCAACGGAGTACGAGATGGCGGGCATTATAGAGGCTCTCGGCGAAAAACCTGTGTTTTTTGAAAGCGTCAAAGAATCTAGCATCCCAGTAGTTGCGGGATTATTGGCTTCTAAAGAAAATATTGCTCGAGCTTTAAAATCGAACAAAGCGCATTTGCTACACAAATTATCCAGCGCCATAGAAAGCCCTCTTCTGCCAGAGATTGTGGCGAATGGCGAATGCCAAGAAACAGTGGAGAATGTAGTCGATTTAACAACGCTGCCCATAATGCGTTACACTGAAAAAGACGGCGGAAAATACATCGCTTCCGCGGTCTCCATCGTACGGGACCCTGAACTGGGTAGAAACATGTGCTTTCACAGGCTCATGTTGACAGGCAAGAATCGGTTTGTAGCAAGAATCGTCGAGGAACGGGGGACAGATACTGCTCTCAAAAAGGCTGGAGGTGAACTTGACGTTGCCATTTGCATAGGCAACTCAACCGCCGTTCTCCTTGCTGCTGCTACATCCTTGCCGAAGGGCGTTGACGAGCTGGGAATGGCAAACGCGCTGGAACGAACAGAGCTGGTTAAGTGCAAGTCTGTCGATCTTGAAGTTCCGAAAGACTGCGAAATTGTCCTTGAGGGAAGAATAATTAAAGAAAAAGCAGCGGAAGGGCCATTCCTAGACACGACGGGAACGATCGATAAAATACGACAGCAGCCTGTGGTGGAGATTAAATGTATCACTCATAGGAAAAAACCGATTTACCAAACGCTTTTGCCTGGAAGGCACGAACATCAATTCTTGATGGGTATGCCTAAAGAGCCTACGATCTTTAACGAGGTGAATAAGATCTGCGAGTGCCGTGATGTTTACATAACTCCAGGCGGTTGCAGTTGGCTCCACGCGGTTGTGCAAATAAAGAAGAAGAATCCCGATGATGGAAAGAAAGCTATTGAAGCAGCGTTTGAAGGGCATAAGTCGCTTAAACACTGCGTCATAGTGGACGATGACATAAATATTTACGACCCAAATGACTTGGAATGGGCTATCGCTACGAGGTTCCAAGCAGACAAAAACGCGGTAATCTTACCCAATCAGAGAGGCTCATCTCTTGACCCATCTGGAGACTTAACTGAAGGAAAAAAAGCGAGAACGTGCAAGATGGGCTTAGACGCAACGATTCCTTTTGGGAAAACAGACAAAAGCTTCGTAAAAGAAAGATACCGCCAAGTTGACCTAAATAGTTACCTGTGATTTATATGCACCTCACAAACGAAGAAGAAAGAATGCTGAGTGGCGAAGAAGGTTACGCTGTAAGAAAATCCATGGAAATCCTCGTCGCACTAGGCGACATATACGGCGCTGAGAGGCTCATAAAAGTGAGCTCTGTTCAAGTGGCAGGCGTGTCATACCATAACCTCGGTGATGCCGGGCTGGAATTTCTAAATGAGCTAGCGAAGGACGGCAAAGTCAAGGTGCTTACAACTTTGAACCCTGCGGGAATGGACTTGGAGAACTGGCAGAAGCTTGGAATAAGCAAGGACTTCGCGGAAAAACAAAACTTAGTCATAGACGCGTTCACAAGAATGGGCATACTTGTAAGCTGCACTTGCACGCCATATCTGATTGGCAACCTGCCTCGTTATGGAGAACATGTTGCTTGGTCCGAATCGTCAGCGGTGACCTTCGCGAACTCGGTCATCGGAGCAAAAACAAACCGGGAAGGCGGACCCTCAGCGCTTGCGGCGGCTTTTGTGGGCAAAACTCCGTGCTACGGGCTTCATCTGGACGAGAACCGAGTGCCAGACATTCATGTTCAAGTGAACGCAAGTTTAGGCAAGTTCTCGGATTGGGGTGCTCTCGGCTACAGTATTGGGAAAAAGGCAGAAAACAAAATACCATACATAACGGGAGTAAAGGATGTTGAAGTTGACCATTTGAAGTCTTTTTGTGCTTCGGTCGTGACTTACGGTTCAAAACCGCTCTTTTATATTAAGGACATAACTCCTAGCTCAGAAAAATTCCAGCCTCCAAAAGATTCGGTAACGGTGGAAGACGAGGACATCAGAGATGCATATGAGAACATCAACGACGAAGTTTCAGACATTGAATTAGTGTGTGTGGGCTGTCCTCACTGCTCGATTAAGGAAATCGCTGCGATAGCCAAATTGGTGAAAGGTAGGAAAATATCTCCGAAAACAGAGTTTTGGGTTGCAACCTCACGATTTGCGAAGCAGCTTGCGGACACACGAGGCTATACCAAGGTTATTGAGAGTGCGGGAGGAAAATTCGCATGCGACACTTGCATGGCAGTAGCGCCTCTTAAGGGCAGATTCAAGTCGGTGGCGACAACCTCTGCCAAGGGATGCTACTATTCAAGACATAACAAGATGCTCACAAAGATGGGTAGTTTGGAAGAGTGTGTGGAAGCGGCGGTGACTGGAAAATGGAGTTAAAAGGCAGAATTATCTCGAAGGGAAAGGTACAGGAAGAAGCCTTGGTGACTTCGCAGTCCATTTCGTTCTACGGCGGGGTGGACCCGAAAACTGGTGAAATAATTGAGAAGGGACATGAGCTGCAAGGAAAAACTGTTAAGGGCAAGATACTTGTTTTTCCGAATGGAAAGGGGTCAACCGTTGGCTCTTATACGCTTTATAGAATGAAGAAGAACGGTGTAGCTCCTGCTGGAATGATTAACCGTGAGTGCGAGACAGTAGTGGCTGTTGGCGCGATAATATCTGAGATACCGTGTGTTGACAAGGTTGATATTTCTCAGATAAAGACTGGAGATTTAATTCGTATAGCTGGTGACATCGTCACATTAATTTAAAATCAACTGTTTGGTACGATAAATAAAATCAGGTGTGTGAGAATTGAACGAGGTAAAACCTACAATCCTAAAAATCGGTGGCTCCGTGATTACCGATAAAGAGGGGGAACTTGTTGCTCGTACTGAGGCCATAAACCGTCTAGCAGAAGAGATCCAAAAAGCACAGTTTCAGAGTTTGGTACTTGTGCATGGCGGCGGAAGTTTCGGGCACCCTACAGCCCAAAAATATGGCATAAAGAAAGGCTTCCGAGAGGAAACCCAGAAAATTGGGTTCACCGAAACCCACCACGTAATGACAGTTCTCAACGGCTTGGTCATGGACTCGCTGATATGGCACAACATCCCCGCAATAAGCGTCGCCCCATCATGCTGCATGATAACGGAAAACGGTAGAATCAAAATATTTGAAGACGCGGTTTTTAAGTCATACATGAAAATGGGTTTCTTGCCAGTTCTTTATGGAGACGCAATTTTAGACGGGAAGTTGGGGTTCACGGTGCTCTCGGGCGACCAGATAGTTTCCCACTTGGCAAGAAAAATGGATGCAAAGAAAATTGTTATCGGCGTTGACACTGACGGCTTATACGATGCAGATCCAAAGAAGGAAAAAAACGCCAAGTTGTACTCGCACCTAACCTTGAATGAACTTGAAAAAATCAAGAACAAGTTGGTTGGATCTACGGCGGCTGATGTTACAGGCGGCATGCTTGGCAAGGTATCTGAACTCGTTCTAGCTGTAGAGCAGGGCATTCCAGTAACAATGGTGAACGCTGCCAAGCCAAACCGCGTTTACAAGGCTCTTATTGGAGAAGTCGTAGAAGGTACAGTCATAGAGAAGGAGTAAGAATTGGGGGAAAAAATAGAAGACCGGAAAGCAGAACATATTAGGATTTGCCTAACCGAGAAGACACAAGCCAGAAAAACCACCACAGGTTTTGAAGATTTGCAGTTTATCCACCGCGCCTTACCCGAGATTGACAAGGCGAAAATCAACTTATCCACGAAAGTTTTTAGTCACACTTTTTCTGCGCCACTATTTGTTGGTGCTATGACTGGGGGAACCGGCGAAGCCACAAGAATAAACGCAGCCATCGCCGAAGCTGTTGAGCACTTGAAGTTGGGGATGGGAATAGGAAGCCAAAGAGCAGCCATAGAAAACCCAGAACTTGAAAAAACCTTCACCTCAGCACGAAAAAAGGCGCCCACAGCCTTCCTAATAGCCAACATAGGTGGCATCCAGCTCGCAAACGGATACGGCATAAAAGAGGTGAAAAAAGCCGTGGACATGGTAGACGCGGACGCCTTGGCTGTACACTTGAACGCGTTGCATGAAGCAGTTCAGCCAGAAGGACAGACAAACTTCAGAGGAGTCCTCACGAAAATAGGCGAAATCGCAGGAGAACTTGACAAGCCAGTAATCGTTAAGGAAACTGGTGGGGGCATCGCCGCGGAAGACGCTAAGAAACTTGAATTGGCAGGCGTGAAAGCGATAGATATTGGCGGAACTGGCGGCACAAGCTTTGCAGCCGTCGAGTACTACCGCTCAAAAGCTAGCAGCGTTCAGCACCGATTAGGAGACGCTTTTTGGGACTGGGGCATTCCAACGGCTGCAAGCCTTGTGGAAACCTCTCGAGCGGTTAAAATTCCGATAATCGCTTCAGGCGGAGTGCGAAGCGGCATAGACATAGCTAAGGCTATAGCGCTTAATGCATGTTTGGCAAGTGTTTCTCAGCCTGTTTTGCAAGTGGCGATTAAGGGTGCGGAAGAAACGGAGAAAATGCTTTCCCTTTTGGTTGAGGAGTTACGAACTGTTATGTTTCTTGTGGGAGCAGAAAAGGTACAGCAGCTAGCAAAGACGCCAGTTGTGATTACGGGAAAAACCGCAGAGTGGCTGAAAACAAGAGGCTTCAGCGTCGAAGATTACGCCAATCGAGGAGCGCGTTAAGTGTGGACGTTGCAAAATTCTTAGAAGAAAAGGCAGTATTGATAGATAAGGCAATTGAGAAGTACATTCCACGGAAATTTTCGGCAGATTCTATTCTCTTCAAGGTTAATCCTCCATTGTACTGCAGCAATCTGGAAGCTTTGAATAAAGGAATTGCCGAGCCTATCTGGGAAATTCTGGACAGAGGCGGAAAAAGATGGCGTCCAGCACTGTTCTTGCTCGTCTACGAGGCACTTGGCAAAAGCTCTAAGGAATGCTTGGACTTCGCCATCATCCCAGAAGTCATTCACAACGGCACCCTGATTATCGATGACATCGAAGATTCTTCTGAACTCAGAAGGGGAAAGCCGTGCACTTACCGTGTTTTTGGGATGGACATAGCCGTAAATGCTGGAAACACCATGTACTATCTGCCGCTTTTGCCAATGATTGAGAACAAGATGCAGTTTCCCGCTGAGACGGTGCGCGATGTCTACGAGGTTTACGTGCAGGAGATGATAAACCTCAGTTTGGGGCAAGCCATGGACATCACGTGGCACAGAGGCATAGCCAATGCCGATAATCTAGAAGAAGAGGATTACCTGCAAATGTGCGCATACAAAACAGGCACTCTAGCACGAATGGCAGCAAAAATCTCCGCTGTTCTTGCGGGCGCGAACAAGAATTTGGTGGAAAAGCTCGGGCGCTTCGCTGAGAGCATTGGCGTAGCGTTCCAGATGCAAGATGACGTTCTGGATTTGACGGGTAAGAAATTTGCAGAAAAGAAGGGCGGCGTCGGACAGGATATAACCGAAGGAAAAAGAACCCTAATAGTTACACACACACTGAAAAACGCAAGCAGCGCAGAAAGGAAACGCCTCATCCAGATACTCAATATGCATACTTCAAACCAAGCTATCCGTCAGGAAGCCATCGATTTAATGCAAAAATATGACGCCATAACACATGTGAAGCGCATTGCTATTCGGATAGTTGAAGAAAGCTGGAAGGAAGTAGATAAGCTATTGCCTGCGTCTGAGGCTAAGGAAGAATTAAAAGAGTTCGCGGAGTTCTTGATTAAAAGAACAATCTAACACCAACGAGTGTTAAACAATTGACACTAGACAACGACAAAACTCTCAAAGAACTTATTCGAAAATTTGCTCTGTTAAACGCGTTGCAGCACGGTGGAAAAGCTCGAGCAAGCGCACTTGTAGGCAGGATAATCAACGAAAGACAGGAACTGAAAACGAGGCCGAAAGAGCTCGAAGGTTTAATCAACAAGGTAATTAATGAGGTCAACAGCCTCTCAAGTAAAGAACAGAAACGAATACTTGAGGAAAACTGGCCCGAGTCCCTCAAGAAAGAAAAGGCGAAGGAAGAAGAAAAGCAGCTCCCGCAATTGCCGAACGCAAACAAATACGCACAGATAGTTACGCGTTTTTCCCCAAATCCGGACTGTGTCTTGCACTTGGGTTCAGCCAGAGCCATAATACTGAGCCATGAATACGCACGCATGTACGAGGGTAAGTTTCTTTTGCGCTTTGAGGACACGGATTCCAAGGTTAAGAGGCCTGTTTTAGAGTTTTACGGTCACATTAGAGAAGACCTTGCTTGGTTGGGTTGCGATGCGGATGCGGAGTTCATCCAGAGTGATAGGCTCCAGATTTATTACGAGTATGCAGAGCGTCTTCTGCGTAAAGGAAACGCTTACGTCTGCACTTGCATACCTGACCAGTTCCGGAAAAAATTGCTGGCTAAAAAACCGTGCAACTGCCGTAACCTGCAGCCAGAGGAAAATTTGGAACGTTGGCGACTTATGTTGGATGGAGGCTATAGCGAAGGGGAAGCTGTTGTACGCGTAAAAACCGATGTAGAGCATCCGAACCCTGCTGTGCGAGATTGGCCTGCACTCAGGATTATTGACCCTATGAAGTATCCGCATCCGCGTGTTGGTAGCAGGTATCGCGTTTGGCCTCTCTACAATTTCTCAACAGGATTGGATGACCATTTGTTGGGTATAACCCATATAATCCGAGGCAAAGAGCACCTAACCAACAAGATCAGGCAAGAATACATGTACCGGTATTTGGGGTGGAAGTACCCTGAAGCTATTCACTACGGCAGGTTAAAAATAAAGGGCGCTTTTTTGAGCAAGTCGAAGATTGTTCAGGGCGTCAGTAAGGGTTTCTACACGGGTTGGGATGACCCGCGTCTTGCAACTTTCGCGGCTTTAAAGAGGCGAGGGATAATGCCTGGCGCCATAAGAAAATTGATGCTTGATGTTGGACCGAAAACTGCTGATGTGACGTTGAGCTGGGAGACACTGTACGCTTATAACCGCAAAATCTTGGACCCGATAAGCGACAGATACTTCTTTGTCTCAGAGCCAACTGCCCTAGAGGTCAAGTATATCCCAAAGATCTTCAAACCCAAACTACCGTTGCATCCAGAAAAGCCGGAAAGAGGGTTCAGAGAATATACTGTTACGCCTACAAGAAAAAGGGCAGTTTTCTGGATATCAAAAAAAGATGCAGATGCGACAAAGATTGGTAAGGTGGTTAGACTGATGGATCTCTTTAACGTCAAAATAGACAGCGTAAAAGACAATTTAGTGGAAGCGTCGTTTGCCAGCGAAGCTTACAAGGAAGCAAGAAAAGCTAAAGCCAGGCTTATTCATTGGATACCAAAAGACAAAGAGTTATCCTGCGAAGTAATTATGCCTGATGCATTCGTAAATGAGGGAATAGCAGAAAGCGTCTGCAAAAAGTTAAAGCCAGACGACGTAATACAGTTTGAGAGGTTCGGCTTTGTTCGTGTAGACAAAAACGACGAGCAATTGACAGCCTACTTTGCCCACAAATGAAAAGAGGGTGATTAAATGCGCAAACAAGATAAAATCATAATCTGGCCCGCTTACTTCGACCAAGCAAAAACGAGAAAGAACGGACGGCGAGTCACAAAGAATTTGACTGTGCAGTCTCCGAAAATTCTAGAAATCCAAGAAGCTGCGCAAAAAATAGGCTTGGAATTCGAAGTGTTGGCGGACAAAGGTTATCCTAAGATGCCCTGGGCGAAGACAGGTATGCTTCTGGTAGAGAAGAAACTGTCAAAAGAGCATGTTATAAACCGAATTGCAAAGCAGTTGCTGAAAGCTCGGAACGAGCAAAAACAGCAATAGTGGCTACTTCATAAAGCATATTTGGATTCCGAAGGCAGTTCTTTGCAGAAACTATATGGGGATGAGTCACCCAATGGTTTTTTGGGTGAAAAGGCGGTTCTAGTTTTTTTCCTCTTTGCCGATGAGAATAGCATTTATGACGCCATCGCTTCCTGGGCGCGAGGTGACACGAGCTAATCCCAAGTTTGTTTCTATTTCCGCACCTTTCGTTATTACGCCTCTGCGGTCGTAGTCCACGTTAGCTCGGTTTTTGACTACCCGCAAAATCTGAGCTCTCTCAGTTTTGCCACTTTTCGGATTGGTGACAGTTGCATATTTATCGCTCAAGACTTTTGTTTTAGTTATTCCGCCGTAGCCTCTAATGTTTCTCCTTTTTGGCTCTCCGAGAGTGGTTTCTGCTGGGAAGGAGCCTTTCTCATAGTTTCTTTTAACTCTATAGGCTCGTTTTCTGCCGCCTGTTCGCTTTCTTTTGCGCAAGCTTCCATGCCAAACTGACATTTCTCAAATCCCTTTAAGATGGTTAAGGTCAAGTGTTCACTATCACCGTTATTTTGTCATATAAACGTATCCGTTTGTACATCCATTACCCGTTCGTATCTTTCCGTTTTCTACCGATTTTTGCTAGGTTACAATATTCTATTAGAAGCAGTGTGGTAGCAATTGTTCCGGCGAACATGCTTACGGATATGAGTGAATTGTTGAGAATTAGAGATGGAGCGCAAATAGTGTACGCGATGTGCTAAAGTAGTATCATCATTCAGCCGATGAGAGCAATTTGAATCCAGAATTTTTCCCGGACATACCAGATTCTTTTGTAAGACTGCAATTTGACCTCCAACTATTCAAAACGTTTTTCATAGTCTTTCACCCTTACTCTTAAGCCACGTGAAAACTAAAACATGTATGACTACCAGCCATTGTTTACGGTGATAACGTGAAAATGAGCAAAAAACTCACGAAAGTTGAGTTCACTAACCTCAAAAAAATCATTTTTCCTGATCTTAAAACCACGAAATCACAGATAATTGAATACTACATCACAGTTGCCCCCAAAATGCTTGGTTTTCTGTTAGATCGGCTGCTAGTTCTCAAGAGATTTCCGGATGGCATCAACGAAGAAGGCTTCTACGAAAAAAATGCTCCGCAAGGAACTCCGTCTTGGGTGAAAACCAAAAAGGTTCGCTCGGAAACGGCAAAGCGCGACGTAAACTACATTTTGTGCAATGATCTTGACACGTTGATTTGGCTGGCAAACCTTGCAACAATAGAAATTCACATACCCTTTTCCAAGGCGGATTCTCGAGAAAAGCCTGACATGATGTTTTTCGATGTGGATCCTGAACCGCCAGCCACATACAAAGATGCCGCGAGGGTTGCGTTGTTGCTTAAGAGACAACTCGACGAGATGGGGCTTGAATGCTACGTGAAAACTTCAGGAAAAGAGGGTTTCCACGTTGTTATTCCAATAGTTCAGGAATATAGTTTCCAAGAAACACGAACATTCGTTCACAAAATTGGACAACAACTAGCTAAAGAAAAGGAACTTGTTGTCTCCGAATTCGCCGAAACTAAAAGGCTGGGAAAAGTCTTTGTGGATTACCTTCAAAACTCGCACGGGCGAACTATGGTGTCTCCTTACAGTTTGAGAGCGGTACCTGAAGCTACGGTTTCAACGCCGTTGGAGTGGACTGAGGTCGAGAAAGGAATAAAGCCAACCGATTTCAATATTTTCAGTGTGGTCAAACGCGATAAAGACCCTTGGAAAAAAATTTTTGAGAACAAACAGAGATTAATGGTGTAATTTACATGGAAAAGAAATCGAATGTTCCCAGAAGACCAATCTGGACAGGAATCCTGACAATCGGCTTGGTCAACGTTCCCGTTAAACTGTACCCCATGATTTACGATCGAGGAATATCTTT
>Ga0209427_10008915_pt1 | contig 11229 bp, 5 predicted proteins | sample DeeMarSWOR136_30_FD_187465 | JGI IMG/M metagenome (GOLD analysis project Ga0209427, IMG submission 187465) | Marine sediment microbial communities from White Oak River estuary, North Carolina - WOR-1-36_30 (SPAdes) (version 2) | ecosystem: Environmental > Aquatic > Marine > Intertidal zone >... | reverse complement strand
GCTGTTCGCGGCGGTGCCGTCCGTGATCCTGACTGTATTAGGATACTACCTGGCCACCGAGACAGCGCCTGCGGGTGACCCCGCCCGACCGGAACGATCCGATCAGCTTCAGAGCTACTTCATCGACATTCTTTATGACGATATCAATCAGACCCTGGCCAGGAATGAAACCGGCGACCTGGCTGCCGGCGAGGGACTTGACTTCGCCATCCGGTTTGACTCAGCCTGGCAGATAGTCCCCCCCGTATGGGGTAGCCTGCCGGAGGGAGCGACTGAGGTACTGAGGGAGGCCGTCCGTCGGCAGGAACGCGGCCTGGTAGCAATCGACCCCGCGTTTTACCAGTATGTCACGAGGCAGACCGTTTCCGGCGACTACTCGGTCGGCGGCGTGGTGCATGATTCGACTTTGGTCGCACTCCTGGAAGGCGCTCGCGTAAGTTCAGCGACACGAGCGGCGGAGCGGGAACTGCACTCGACCTACATCGCTTTCCTGGGCATCCTGTTCCTGACCGTCACTTTGATCGCCATCGTCGGAGCCTACGTCTTCTCCTCGCGTGTGTCGCGCCGCCTGGCCGAACCGGTAGTGGCCTTAAACCGGGCGGCCGGCCGGATCGCAGCCGGTGATTTCAAGCAGGAAGTAACGGTCTCGGCCCAGGATGAGTTGGGCACGCTGGTGGCGAGCTTCAACCAGATGGCCGCCGAACTTGACCGCACTACCGCTCGTCTGGCCCAGACTGAACGCGTCGCCGCCTGGCGTCAGGTGGCCCGGCGTTTCGCCCACGAATTGAAGAACCCCCTCCAGCCGATCCTGGTCTCGCTGTATCGCATCGAGCAGCAGATGGCCGGCACCTGCGAATGGGACCGGATCCAGGAACCGATACGGGCCGCCGGCGAAGAAGTGAAACATCTGACGGCCCTGGCGGAGCGGTTTTCGTCGCTGGCCAGACTGCCGCCTCCCCGGCTGGAAACCACCGACGTGAAAAGCCTGATCGGGTCGGTCATTGAGTTGTACGTCGAAAAACTGAAACCCTTTACCTTCAATGTGAGCGTGCCTGATGACCCGGTTGTTGTCGTGTCCGACCAGGCCTACGTGCGCGAGGCGCTCCACAACCTCCTTCAGAACGCATGTGACGCCTGTCGACCGGATGACCGGATCACGGTGAGTCTTCAGTGCGACCGGGACACGGCGGAGATCGTCGTGGCCGATACCGGACCCGGCATGGATTCCACTACCCTGGCCTCGGCCCGTCTGCCCTACTTCACCACCAAGCCGCAGGGGAACGGATTGGGCCTGGCCATCGTGGAAAAATCGATGGCGGAATTGGGCGGCCAACTGAAAGTTGAATCGACAGCGAACCAGGGTACCACCGTGACCATTGTCCTGCCGAGAGGAGAATCCGGATGCCGGCCCGAATCCTGATTGTGGACGACGAGCAGAATATCCTGACTTCATTCTCGTCACTCCTGTCTGACGAGGGCATGACGGCCCGGACGGCCCGGTCGGCCGAAGAGGCCGCCCACCTTTGTGCGATCGAGCCGATCGACCTGATCTTGCTCGATCTGCAACTGCCGGGACAGCATGGCCTCGATTTTCTCAAGACTCTCAAAGAGCACCCGGATGCTCCGGCAGTGCTGGTGATCTCGGGCCAGGCCGATATACCGGATGCCCTCCGGGCGGTGCGGTTGGGCGCGGTCGATTTCCTGGAAAAGCCGGTCCCACCCGAGAAACTGATCACCTCGGTCAGGGCCGCGCTGGCTCTGGCGTCGGCCGAGAAGCAGCGCCGGATGCTGGTGGACGAAATCGATGAGCATTGCCGGATGGTAGGCTCGTCGCAGGCAGTCAGGAAGCTGACCGGTACTATTGCCCAGGTGGCGCCGACCGACACGACCGTGCTGATAACAGGCGAAAACGGAACGGGCAAGGAACTGGTGGCCACTCGGATTTATCTGGCGAGCCCACGCCGGGGGGCGCCCTTTCTCAAGGTCAACTGCCCCGGTATTCCCGAGACGCTCTTCGAATCGGAACTCTTCGGCCACGTCAAGGGCGCTTTCACCGGCGCTGTGAAAGACCATCCCGGCAAGTTCGTGCTCGCCGACGGCGGTACGATTTTTCTCGATGAAATCGGCGATCTGCCCCTCCCCTGTCAGGCCAAGCTGTTGCGGGTGCTGGAAACCGGCGAGGTTGAGACGCTCGGCTCCAGCCAGCCGCGGCAGGTCGATGTGCGCGTGATCTGCGCCACCAACCAGGACCTCAGCCGGTTGATCGCCCAGGGCAAGTTCCGCCAGGACCTCTACTACCGAATTTCGGTGTTCACCGTTGACGTACCCGGGCTGGCGGAACGTACCGATGACATCCCACTCCTGGCGGGCGAGTTCCTGAAGCGATTCGACCCGTCCGGGCGCACCCGATTCACCCCGGCGGCGATGGCGTTTCTCGGCACGCGACCGTATCCCGGCAACGTCCGGCAGTTGAAGAATCTGATCGAGCGGTTGACTATTCTGTGCGCCGGCAGGACAGTCGACATCGACGATGTTGCCATTCATTTAGGCGAGGGCGACCACGGTGTCGCCGCCGAGTCCGATGATTCCTCTCTGGTGGGGCAGGTGAACGCCTTCGAGAGGCGGCTGATCGCCCAGGTTCTGGCCGACTGCGACGGCAACATCGCTGAAGCCAGCCGTCGCTTGAAAATCGACCGGGCCAATCTATCCCGCAAAGTCAAGGACTACGGCCTAAAAATCCCGGGGCAGTGATCGGGCGTCGCACGGTGGGTCAGGACACTGGGCTGAGCCGAACCGTTATTGTGCAGACGCGTGTCAGGTTCACACGGTCCGGCCCGACCGACAGCCGTAACTCGCTATAAAATAATAAGTTGACCTCCCGGCACGCCTCTTGTTGTATAACCCGGCAAAACGGAGGATTCGCGATGCGTAAGACAACTCTGCTTCATCCTTTCCTGATAGGTACACTATCTCTGATCGTGGCGGCCGGCTCGGTCCAGGCTCAATACAAGGAGTACCAGGACAGTTCGACCAGAGAACTGATGTTCAGCCTGCTTTTTGACGAGGATTTTTTCGGCTACTCGTTCACCCAGGACGGTGAAGAAAACCGGTTCCTTTGGAACCACGAGGCTGTCAAGGTTAGAGGCCGGGCAGTCATCGTTGAGGGTGAGACGATCCTTGACGGCAGCGGCTTCAATGTGGACGGTCGCACCTTCCGGTTTGACGACGTGACGGACATACGCGTCACCCGCAGCGGCGGGTACAATGTGATCAGCTTCTACACTCGCGGTGCTGACTCCGAGCGGGCCACCCGGATCAGAAGGGGCAACATTATCAATCCTCACCAGACCGTGGTAATCGACGAGGATGAATTCATAAGAGGCACCGTCTTCTCGGTCAACGAGGATATCGAAGTGTACGGTGAGGTTAACAAGGACGTGATTTCCCTGTTCGGCGATATCGTTATCGGCGACGACGCGGTCGTCCGGGGTGATGTTGTAACGGTGACGGGACGGATCGACCTTGCCGGGAATGCCGCGGTCTACGGTTCGATTCGATCCGGCATTGACACCCGGCTCGGGCGACGCCACCGGTACCACCGCTTCCGCCGGACCTACAACGTCTATCTTGATCTCGATGTTGACGGCAGCTTCACCCGATATAACCGGGTCGACGGCTTGTCGCTTGGTTTTACGCACAAGTTCACCGATCCCGACTCGATTCTGCCCAGCGCCTGGGCCGGCGGCGGCTATGCCTTCGAGTCCAAGCGCTGGCGGTATGAACTCGGTATCGAGCAGACCATACTGCGTCACCCGGCCCTTGCCCTCGGCGGCCGTACGTTCCGCCTGCTCGCCTCCGATGACGACTGGTTGCTGTCTAACGATGAGAACAGCGCCTTCGCAGTGGTAGCCGGCGAGGACTACAAGGACTACTACGAGTCGGAAGGAGCCCAGGCCTACGTGCGGATGAAACCCGTTCGCGATCTAACGGTCGAGGCCGGTTTCCGGTATGAAGAAACCAAGTGGCTGGAGGCCGAACGCGATCTCTGGTCGCTCTTCGGCGGTGAACAAACCTTCTCACCCAATTTCGCCCGCGTGGATTCAGCCACCCGGGCAGCCGGCATCCTTGAAATCGACACCAGCACCAACTACGCGTTCTACGGACAGGCGTCCTATGACACACGCGACAGAGACGAGCCGTATTACTATCCCGGGTGGGCTGCCGAAGCGACGCTGGAGTGGTCCAGACCCGATCTCAACTCGGATTTTGACTACACTCGATACCGGCTCAGTGTCGCCCGCTATCAGAAACTCCACCGTCGGATAATGCTCATCATGCGGGGGGTGTACGGTGGCTCGGATGGGTATCTTCCGATGCACAAGCGGCATTACCTCGGCGGGCTGGGAACAATGTACGGGTACAAGCACAAGGAGTTCTCCGGGGACTACTTCTGGCTGGCCAACTTCGAATACCGGGTCGATTTCCCCCGCAGCGACCTGGCGGCTTCGCTCATCTGGGATGTGGGGCAGGTCGGCGAGTCCGGCAGTTTCGACAATTCCGAGGTGAAACACTCGCTGGGGGTGGCGCTCTATATCGGCAGCGATTTCAAGATAGGGCTGGCCAAGCGTCTGGATAGGTCGTATGATGATAAGCCCAGGCTGTTCGCCCGGCTGACCTTCTCAATCTGAGCCGGCCGAACCGAGCGGTGTTGGCCCGATGCTTACATGAAACCGTTGGCCCGATTGGTTGTGTTGCTTCTCCTGGCGCCCGGCCCGGCCCGGCCTCAGTCAGGACCAGAGAACGACCCGGAGATTTACTATGACCTTTTTGTTCGCGATTCCTGCCTGACGGTTCTGGTCGATCTGGGACCATTTCTCACTCCACGAGCGATAGATCGGCTTCACGACGGGATCGATCTGGCCGTCAATTGCCGGGCTGACCTGGTTGTGCCGCGAAGATTCTGGGGCGATCGGTTGGCGGTCCGCCGGGAACGCACCGTTCGCCTGAGCTATCGCAAAATAACCGACGACTACCTCCTCGATCCCGGAGACCATCAGGAGCGCGAACGCCTCCCCTTTTCATCGTTGGACGACCTGTACCTTTTCCTCGGTGATTCGATTGAAATCTGCCTGAGCAGGATGCGTGAACTCGACCGGGGCAGCCGTCACGCGCTCGACCTGAAAATCACTACTATTTCTTTGACTGATCTGAACTTAGCCGAGGCAACCGGTGACTCGCCCGGAGATGATTCACCGGTCCGGTACATGTTTCGCCAGTTTCTCAAACTGACCGATTACGGCCGGAGAGAGTATTCGGCCAAATCGCGCTCGTTCTCGCTTTCGGAGCTGGAAGAAGAGCCGTAAGCTGGGCCGTTTCAGTCTCCTGCATCGAACCATCTATCTCCTTAAGGATTAGCTAAATACAGCCGATAACCGGTATGAATACGACAAATATCGGCAGGTTGGAATGGATAAGACTAACAAGCACTCTCAAGCAGCCACCCCCTCAAAATACTCAGGCACCGCCGTCCAGGTGACAGAATCGGCCGACAAGCCGCCGATCGACGTGTTTGCTGACCTGGAAGCCACGCTCGATCAGGTAGCCGAAGCCAACCCGCGGCTGGCCGACGACGAGCCGACCGTGATCGACACCCGCCAGTCCGACCTCAGGGCGCTCCTGGAAGTATCGATGGCCGTCAATTCGTCGCTGGTCCTGGATGACGTCCTGCAACTGGTCATGATGAAGGCGATCGAGTTGATGCAGGCCGAACGCGGCCTGATCATGTTGCTGGACGACGACAGTGAGCTCCAGGTCAAAGCGGTTTACAACCTGTGCCGCGAAGACATGGTCCAGGACGAATTCAAGATCTCGACCAGCATCGCTCGTGAAGTCGCCCGAACCGGACGCTCGATCTATAGTTCGGACGCCCAGAACGACAATCGGTATGCTCAGCAGCAGTCGGTAATTGAGTTGCACCTGCGTTCGATCATGTGCGTTCCCATCAAGGTCAAGGAGAGAACGTTCGGCGTTATCTACCTGGACAACTCGAGCGAAGCGCGGATGTTTCTCAAGTCCGATCTGTATCTCTTTGAGTTGTACGCCCAGATGGTGGCCAACGCCCTGCATAACGCGCATGTGTACGACAGGGTGCTTCGGCTCGAAGAATACAATGATTCGGTGGTGGCTAACTCCCCGGTCGGGATCGTAGTAGTCGACTCGCGGGGCCGAATCCTGACGATCAATCCGGCGGCACTTGAGATATTCGATCTGGACAAAGACAAGATTCACGACCTGAAGGGCGGCCCTGAACGAACCAGGTTCCTCGAAACCCTCCCCGAGGCTGAGAAACAGCGCTGGCATTCGATGGTCAACATGGTGCTGACCACGGGTCAGGAAATCTCCGAGCCGAGGTTCTATTTCCGTACCCGGTATCTCGAAAAGGTCCTGTCCCTCAAGATCTCGCCCCTCGACAATCTTCCGGACGGCCGTGACGGCCTCATCATGGCGATAGAAGACATTACCGAGAAGGTCACCATGGAACAGTACGTGATTCTATCCGAGAAGCTGGTCGCTCGCGGCGAAATGGCGGCCTCGGTGGCTCACGAACTAAACAACTACCTCTCGATAATCGCCAACAACGCCGAACTGATGTCGGTTAATATCGAACGCGAGAAGTACACCAAGGTGAGGTTCAATGCCAAGTCGATCAGCGATAACATCTTCAAGATCAAGAAGTTTGTCGACAACCTGATGGACTTCTCCAAGCCCGAGCCGGAGTATATCAGCTACGACATCAAGCATCTGATCGACGACCTGCTCTTTTCTTTGCAGATACAGCCTCGCTTCAAGCTGATCCATTTCACCATCGATCTGGCGGATGATATCCCGCAGGTTGAAATGGATGTCGGGCAAATCCAGCAGGTTCTGCTTAATCTCCTTAACAACGCGTCCGACGCCATCGAGGATCGGGCAGCCGGCGAAGCTGATGACCCGGCCGAGTTCAAACGGGAGATCGAAATCAAAGCCTGGTTTGACGAAGCCCGGGAGAGGCTGTTGGTCGGTGTTCGGGACAATGGCACCGGTATGGCCGCCGAGGTCCTCTCGAAAATATTCAATCTGCATTATACGACCAAAAAAGGCGGTCACGGGCTGGGACTGTACAACTGCAAGGCTATTGTCGAGCAGCACGGCGGCACTCTCGCGGCGGAATCAGAACTGGGGAACGGTACCGTCTTCACGGTGACCCTGCCCCGCATCCAGACTCGTTGACGAGCGAAACAGCAACCATGTATCAACCCGCTGAAGATCCTCAACTGCGGGTGATCGAACCCCTCGGCGAGGGCGGTACCGCCGCAGTCATCAGAGCCTATCATCAGACGTTGAAACGCGAGGTCGCGGTCAAGTACGACCGCTCCTCCGCTGAGAGCGATATCTCGGCCTTCCCCGCCTTGATCAAGCGCGAGTACGAACTGATCGGTGGTTACCGCTTCCCCGGCCTGGTCCGGCCTTTGGGCGACCCTTCTCCCTCGTATGATCGTCTGGTGCTGGAGTACTGTCCCGGCCCGACGCTTGATCGGGTCGGCCGGGTCGACGATGCCAGGCTCGGGCTGAACATCATCTCCGCCCTGGCGCTCGATCTGGAGTTCCTGCGGGCGGCCGGCTTGATTCACGGCGACCTGAAACCGCAAAACGTATTTCTCCCCGAGTACTGGTCGCAGTTCCGCTCCGGCCGGCTCTTCTTTCTCAGGCTGTCCGACCTGTCGCTCGGGCGGCGACTCGACGAACCCGAGAGTTCACGGCTCGGACTTGGTACGGTCGGCTACATGGCGCCGGAGACAATACGCGACCGCCGAACCGGCGTACGGTCCGATCTGTTTGCGCTTGGTGTCATCGCCTACCAGCTCTTAACCGGCCGCCACCCCTTCATGGACGAAGACACCGAGCCGGTGAAAGTCAACAGCCGTGTCTGCGAACAACGGCCGGTACCCCTGGCCGAACTCAGGTCCGACCTGCCCGAGCAACTGCTCGAGATTGTGGAAAGTCTGCTGGCCAAAGACGAAGGCGCCCGCCCGGAATCAGCCTGGGAAGTATGCCAGGTACTGAGCCGCGCAGGAGCCGACTACCCTTTCGTGGCGGCGCTGAGACCGGCGTTCTTGATTGGCAGGAACACCTCCTATGATGCGCTAACGGACAGCCTGCTGAATCTGAGCGAAAGCGAAACGACCCACCTGGCTAATCTGACCGATGAAGATGCCCGGAAGTTACGTCTCCTGCTCACGACCAACTTCATCCGGGGAAAGCTAGTCTACGACCACGGGAAGTTCCGTTTTACCGACGACATCTATTGGCCCGGTCGGATGCGAGCGCAGGCTGTGGCACGATTCTCCGGCGCAACACTGACCGCGCGAAAAGCGGCGATCGCCACGGCCGTGGCGGGTGGACTTGCGGCCGCGCGAAGGATGGAATTATCGGAGGCCGACGATGCCGGCTTGCTCCCACGCGCTCTTCCCACACTGTTACTTCAGTATCTCAGAGCCGGCACGATCAGAAGGCTGTCTGCCCGCCTGGCGCCTTTGGCTGACCGGCACGATGCGCATGATGTCGCCGCCCGCTTGCACCAGCAGGCCGGCAATCTGGAGGAAGCCGAACGGTGCGCCGATCTGGCTGCCCATGAATTGATCCGTCAGGATCGCGCCTCCGAGGCCGTGGCCCTGCTGCGGTCGCTGGACCGCTGGGCCCAAATCACCGGACGTGAATTCCAGGTTCGCCGCGCTCTCATGCTGAAAGGCAAAATCCTCAAGGACAGCGGAGAACTCGACGCCGCCGAGAGCACCTATCGGCGAGTCATCGAGCTCTATGGCGACCGCCCGCAGGATAAACTCCTGGCCGAGACTTTCAAGTATCTCGGTGACTTGCATCGCTTGCGTCAGGACAGAGAGGCGGCTCTCGAAGCGCTTGAGAAATCGCTGGCGGTGTTCGGCGATCTGGGGGACGAACTGGAGATATCGCATACTCTGACGAACATCGGCAATGTCTACTGGCTTGGAAACGACACTCGCCGGGCTTTGTCGCATTATCGCACGGCCTACAAGATTCAGGTGCGTCTCGATGCCAAACCGGACATCGCCTCCACACTGCACAACATCGCTTCCGTCTTCTGTCTCGACGGCCGTCTCAAACGCGGGATTTTCCTGCTCAACCATACCCTGGACCTGAAGAAGGAAATCGGCCACGCCGGGGAGATCGCCCGGACCCTGAACAACCTGGGCTACGCCTACCAGCTTGCCGGATCACCCGCCCGAGCGGCTGACTGCCTGACGGAGTCACTCGCAATCAACCAGCGAATCGGGAGCAAGAAAGAAGTCCTGTACAACATCGAGAACTTGGTGGCCCTCAAGATCGCCGCCGGCCAACTCACAGAATCACTCGAGCTACTGAAAGAGGGGCTTGACCTTGCCCGGTCGCACAACCTGGCTGCTCACGAAGGGCCATTTCACCTCTATGTGGCCACTATTGAAAAGCGGATGGGCCGGTATGGCAACGCCGAGAAGTCGCTGGCGAGAGTCGAGAAGGTTCTCGCCAGCCTTGACGATTACTCGCTCGGTCTGCTGACCGACATGCAGAAAGCCGGCATAAGACTCCACCTGGGCGACAAGACAGCGGCCGCTCGAATCGCCGAGAGAGTCTGCAGCGAGGCCCGTCGTACCCGGAACGCGGTAGCAGAACTGGAAAGCCTGTTGATGCTCGTGAGGCTGGCCGACAGCCCTGCCTACCTGGAGGAGGCCAACGGCATCGTCGAGGAACGTCATCTGGTCAGAGAGAAGCGGCTTCTCCGGTTCGGCCGGCTCGAGTATCTGCTCGATCAGGAGCGGACCGAGGACGCGCTCGCGCAGTCGGCCGATCTGCTCAACGATCTCAACCAGGTGGAAGACGATTTGGAGCTGTCATGGATGTACACTCTGGCGGCGTCGGTCTGGCAGATCAGGGGCGCGACCGACGAGGTGAACCGCTGCCTCCAGGTTGCACGGCGGCAGGCTGAGGCCGTCGGGCTGGCGGCTGAGCAGATTACCACCCTAACCGCACTCGGGCGGCTGGCCAAAGCTGCCGGCAACTATGAAGAGGCGTATGCAGCGCTCAAGAAGGGACTTGAGTTGTGCCGCCTGGCCGCCGAGGGTATCGACCGCGAAGCGGACCGCCAGCTGTTCCTGGCCAAGCCGGTGGTGCGAACCCTTGCCGCCGAAATCAAGGCTCTGGGACAGAGACTGGGGAAAAAGGAAAGGGCAGACCGCTAGGTCTGCCCTGGCCGCGAAGTAACATTCGCAAAGATTACTGGCCGCCCATGCTCATCCCAACGGGAGCGATGCGAGCTTCCAGTACCTCTACGGTCAGTTTGTAGTCCGCCATGCACTCACCTCCTTTACTTCCATAGAGGGCGCCGCTCATTATTGAGCGGCGATGCTGTGTGACCGGCGAGATCACACGCAGCCACCGCTAATGTAGTCGCCCACCCGTCCCACGTCAAGATGTGATCCAGTTCAGCCATTATCTTTTTTCACAAAACCAGGAAAGAATGATCGTTTTTGGAAAGATTTTCCCATAATTCTTCGCCGAGGCCTCGTCGAAGCATATCACACAGCGCAGAAATCTTACCCGGGGCTCGATGGCAAAACCACTGCGCGACCTCGTGAATGAAGTGTGAAACCGCACGGAAGGGGATGGCGGTCCGCTTACCACCACGACCAGAATTCGACCCGCAGGTTCCGATAGACCTTGCGGAATCCCAATCCGAAGAGAGACGACTGACCGGTCTCGATCTTGGCGTAACCGGTCATGCCGTCACGAAGCTGTCGGTCCTGATTATCCACGAGCACGGTAATCGGAAAAACTCCCTCTTCGTCAGGAGCACCACTGGTTTCGGGAATGCGTACCACCGTGCCGAGGAAGGTCCGAGCCGGGAATGAGCGCACCTTCACCTGCACCGTCTGCCCCAGGGTCACCAGGGGCAGATCGAAGTCGGTCACCGGGACGAGTATCTCGACCGTGTCACATGAGGCGACCGAGACGACCGAACCGCCGCGACCGGAAACCGCGACCCGACCGCTGATAGGTGTCACTATGTGACTGGCGTCGGCCTGCTCGGTGAGGAAGGCGAGATGGGCTTCCTGTTTTTCAATCTGCCGCAGGATGACCTCTTCCTCCTCAGGTCGCGGAGGGGCTTTGAGCAGAGCC
>Ga0209427_10008912_pt1 | contig 11231 bp, 11 predicted proteins | sample DeeMarSWOR136_30_FD_187465 | JGI IMG/M metagenome (GOLD analysis project Ga0209427, IMG submission 187465) | Marine sediment microbial communities from White Oak River estuary, North Carolina - WOR-1-36_30 (SPAdes) (version 2) | ecosystem: Environmental > Aquatic > Marine > Intertidal zone >... | reverse complement strand
TAACATGGATATAATTAAAACCCAGTTTTTCAGCATAATATTTGAAAGCCTTTCCAGAATTAAAATTTCCCCCGTCAATCAGGGTATCAATCCCTTCTTTAGGTATGCGCTCTTTCAAAACACCCCTTAGGATTAACCCTGCAACAACCTGCTTCTTGTGGTCATCAACACCTTCATTCAAATCCATCCTGACTGCATACAGCCTTCCATTATTTTCAATCTGAAGCAAATCAGTTAAATCAGTTATCTGCGGAGTTTCTAATCCAAAGAAATCTCTTACTTTTGGATTCCTGACAGCAGAAGCATACCTGGTTTCAAGATTTACATCCTGGTCCATCAGGCCTTCCTGTTCTAGGATATCCTTTAATTCATATAATTTTTCCATGCTAATACATATGATTTCATGGTTTTTAAAGTTTTTCACCGAAAAGATTTAATACTTAGATAACCAGATATTTGGTATGCCAACCTTGAAACAAGCAGCTGATTTTATTTTTAAAAAATTATTTGAAGCCAAGAAACATGAAAAAGTCCTGGTTGTTGCAGACAGCACCAGCATGAAGCTGGCAAGAATTTTCCATAATTCTGCAAAGAAAATATCAAAGCCGGAGATATTGAAAATACCTGTTGGAAAGATTGACGGCGAGGAGCCTCCCAAATATGCAGCAGATGCAATGAAAAAAGCAGATGTTATCCTTCTAATCGCAGAAAAATCCTTGTCACACACAAAAGCAAGAAAAGCAGCAACTGCAAAAGGTGCAAGAATAGCATCAATGCCAGGAATTACAGCTTCAATGTTAAAACGTGCAGTTGTCCTTGATTACAAAAAAATGTACAGGACAAAAAATAAGCTGATGAATATCCTGAAAAAAGCAAAAAAATGCCGTGTTACAACAAAAAAAGGAACAGACATCACCTTCAAAATCCCAAAAATAAAATATGGCAGGAAAAAACACGGCTTAAAATACAAAGGAAACTGGAATAACCTTCCTGCAGGCGAGGCTTATTTTGCGCCAACAGATGCAAACGGCATTTATGTTATTGATGCCTCTGTAATAGACAGGAAAGTTGACAAGCCAATTAAAATAGTAGTAAAAGGCAGGCATGCAAAAAAAATTGAAGGTGGCAGGTCTGCAGCAAGACTGAGAAACACACTAAAGAAACTCAGAGATAAAAATTCCTATAACATTGCAGAGCTTGGCATCGGCATTAATCCAAAAGCAAGGATAACAGGAAATATTCTTGAAGATGAAAAAGTTCTCGGCACCTGCCATATTGCACTTGGCTCTTCATTTGCAATTGGAGGAAAAATAAAGGCAAAATGCCACCTTGACGGTGTTATAAAAAATCCAACAATCATTGTAGGCAAGAAAACAATAATGAAACAGGGAAAATTAAAAATTTGATCTTACCACTCCACTCCTGGATATTTCTCTGCCCATAATTCCCTTGCCTTTTTGCTGATTTCTGGCAGTTTCATAGGCTCATCAAACCATTCATGCTCCAGAATAGGATATATTCCAATATGTTTTCTCATACGAACTTCCTCATCAAACATTTCCTTATGTTCTGCATAAGCATATACCATCATCATAAGAGGCTGTTTCTGCAAGCTTCTAACATCAACCAGCATCATTCCCTGGTAAAGCTTAGGAACAACAACCTCTTTTCCTTCAAGAACTCCTTTGATTACTCTGTCCTCCCCTGCTTTCTTTACTAATTCGTCTATTGTTCTCTCTTGTTTTGGGTTTCCTAAGATTTGGGCTTGTTTCATTATCTATATTCATTATTGTAATTACTATCTTTAATAAACCCAAACCCAGACTGCTCCTTTGGAAATGGTTTATAGTCTTCAATCATTGCTGCTGTTCTCTTTCTCCTTTTCAATTTCCTTCTTCTCTCTTCTTCAACAACCTTCTTGACTAAAGGGTCTTCTGCTGCTTTCCTGAGTAATCTCTCTATTCCTCCTTCTGTCCTGTCCCCGATTATCGCAGTTGCAGTGCTCATACTTTTGTCATTGAATATTTTTTCTTTGGCTTGATTTCTGCAATCTCTACTTTGTCTCCTGGCTTTAATCCAGATTCTTTTATGAAATTTCCAAGAGAGCCGTCTCCTATAGAGCAGATGTAATTTCCTCTTCCAGGTGTTGGTGTCTTTGATGTAACCTGTGCTGTTATTGTGCCTTGTGGAGTAATTATCTCAAAAGGCTCCTTATACCTTGGGAAGAATTTCCTGTTTGTCTGGTGCACAGGTATAAGCTTATACCTGATTGCAGAAGGTGTCATAGGTATTACAACTAACTTAGATGAATACTTCCCTTCAACAGGTATCATCACTTCATGAGCCTTCAAATCAATATGGCTCATAGCCATTGCTTCTGAATCAGCTTCAAGCCATTCCTTTAAATCAGAATCCTTTCGTTCAACATTGCCTGTAACTGCAACATATGGTCCAAACCTTCCAATCCTTACATGAGAAGCATATTCTCCAAAAATTGAAACAACATGTCCAACCAAATCCTTCTCTAGGTCTGTTCCATTTGCATATCTTGCAGGAACATAAATCTCAACGCCATCATTATTTCTGTTTAATACCATCTCTACATCAAGCTTTAGTCCTTTTAATCTTGAAGTTACTTCCTTTTTCTTCTTCTTCTTCGCTTCTCTAAGAGTTTCTACAACATCTGGCACTTTTTCCTGGTATTCCTTCATCTTTTCATCACTAAAGGTTTGTACAAACTGCTTTGCAAAGGCATATGAGTCATCATGTCCAATTATTTCCTTGTTATTCTCATCAAATCCCTTTTCAATTGCTTCTTTGATTTTTTCTGTTAGAGTCATTTTTATCCCTCCATCATGATTTGCCTATCGCCCCTTTTAATGCGTCTTCAAGAACAACCTTATCGCGGGTCTTGAAATCAGTAGCTGGATTCTTGTTTCTTTTATATCCCCTGTTCTCCTGCCTAAAAAGCTCCCTCTCTCTAATACCCCCAATACCTATCTGTTTGTAAGGGGAATAAATAAATATTTCGGTGTCAGCTCCCTGCAGCCCTTTCTTATCTTCTTTTTTCTGGTAAACAATGATGTGGACACCCTGGAAAACCTTGTTCTCACGCCCGGTTTCCTCTCTGACAGCATGCCCTGTTACATAATCTGAAAAAACAACCTCAAATCCGTACATAGGGAGCAATTCTTCTGTAATAGCTTTGATATCATTCTGGCTTGTTGCCTGGTTTGCCAGTGCAAATATGCCGTAGCCATTATCTTTCAAAATCCTGTTTGTCTCAACCATAATCTCTTCCATATCCCTCCTGTGCTCCCATCCCTGCGCATTATACTGGAGTGAATATGAAGATACAACAACATCAAATGACTTGTCTTTAAAGCAGGACATCTCCCTTGCATTTGCAATATGGAAATAATCATCAATCTTTCCGTCATATATGCCGAGCTCTGTACATTTTTCCTTGCCAACCTCAATCATTTCTGACATTGCATCAAGGTTATGCACTGGCTCCTTCATTGTTCGTGCAAGACAGGCTGTACCGCATCCCCAATCCAAAATATCTTTCAGCGGCTTGCCGGTTTCTTCCCTTAATGTATAGATTATTTTTGCAATTGCCTTGTTTGTATCTGCAGAAGATGTTGTATCCCAGTCTTTTCTTGAATAAGAATCAACAAGATATGTTGAATCATTGCTGTTGACAAGCTCTTCTAATGGGCGGCCAATGCATTTTCTGACTTTCTTAAGCCCTTCATTAAATCTTTCATTAGTTGTTTCTTCTTTTTCAGGTTTTGGCGGTATAGTGATGTAGCCGTGTTCTTCATCCTCACTTCCTTCTGAAACATTGGCAATCTCAATAAGGTCTTCTATATTCAATGCATTAAGCACCCTGTACAATAACTCATTCTTCTCCTGCCTTATCCTGTGCTTGTCTTCAAAAATAGTTCCAGGCCTCCATGACCTCCTGAACCTTATTCCTTCATTAACCATCCTTCTTTCTTTTTCAGCAGCCATCCATTCATTAAGCACAGCACTTGTAGGAATCATCTCAAGAACAGTAACAGGAGCACTCTGGTCTATCCTGTACAATCTTCCAATTGCCTGGTCATAATTTGCAGGAACAATCGGAGGCTCTGCAAAAATAAGATAAGAAGGCCTGTCATATGTAATCAGTGAGATTGACTCGCTTACAGTTGAGATTGTATTCACAAGCATATCTAGCTTTCCTTTCCTAAATTGTCTTGCCAAGTCCATCCTCACCTTCATAGGCTCATCTCCTGTTATCTTGGCAGCTGTCCCGTCGCCAAACTCAGCATTCAATCTTTTCCTTAATGGTTCTGAAAACCCTTCTTTGTAAAATGAATAAACTGCTACCTGTGCACTTGGATCATTTTCCTTGATAAGCCTGCATAATCTTGCAATCTCATTAAACTCAGATTCAAGCAATATCCTGCTTAGTGTGGCAATCTTTGAGACTCCGCCAGCATCCCTTTTCCATTCCCTGAAATACCTCACTGCATCATCTTCACTTAATTCAAACCTATGGGAAGAGCCTACTCCTAATGATTCATTTCCAAAATACAATTCAGGCAGCCCAAACAACGCCTTCACATCTTCCCTGCTGAATGTAAACCAAGCACCTGAATTCATTGCATTCATTATTGAATTCCTGTCAAGGGAATAATCAAATGGATTTTCAGAATAATACTTGTATCTTACAGGGTCAAGCATGTAAAGCAGGAACCCGGCATCCTCCAACCTGTTTGGTACAGGGGATGCACTCAGCATCAGGAAATGCTTTCCCTTAGTTTTTTCAACAATCTGCCTAAATGCCCTTGACCTGTTTGACTGGATATTCTTCAAATTATGGCATTCATCAACAATAACCATGTCAACAAGTGGAAGCACATCTACAATTGCCCTCAAATAACGGTTGACATTTGCTTCAGAATCTTCTATTGATAATTTGTCATAATTAACCAGGATAAAATCATAGTGCGCCAGGCTGTCAAGGTTTCCTCTTTCAATCTTTATTGAAGTCTGCTTTGGCAGCTGCATTGCATCAGTATATTTGTTAATCTCATTATTTGTCCATGCAGAATCAACTGCCTGGTTTGGTGCAATGACAAGTGCCTTTGCCTTTCTTCCTTTTTTCTCTTTAAAATCCTCATCCAAAAGCCCTTTGTCAGCAACAGCTGTTAATGTTTTGCCTGCAGAAGTTGTATCTGCACAAAGCATTCTTTTCTTTCCGTTCCTGACAGCTTCATGTATCCTTACAATCTGGTGCGGCCTTGGCCTTAATGCACCGTCTGACTGTTTGGTAAGGTGCCTGCCAAATTCAATTATCCTTCTTGTGTCCATGTAGGCATCATCAAGGATGCGCTCCAAATCAACTTCTTGCATATTGCTTTAATTCCTCATATTTTATTCTTAAGAGCTTGTTTGCTTCTTCTATATCACGGGCTTTTTCCAAAACCCTTGTAAGATACCGTTTGATTACTTTTTTGGCAATGTCCTTGTCAACCTTGAGCAGGTGTGCAGGAGGGATTTTTTCTTCTTCATCAGGGCTTGTTGCAGATGACCTGTATAGCGTGATAACGCCAAGGTTCATAACAGTCTCTCTAATTGCCTCCGGCTTTATCTTTTTCTTCAAGTCGCTGTCCTCCATGACAGCATACAGCCTTTCAGCAATATACGTCAATAACTTGTTTTGCTCCCCGCCATCCAAGGAATCAATTACAGGCCCAACATCCTTGAGTATAGACTGCGCCTTTTCTGTTTTAAGAAAATCACTTAATGTCCTTATCTCCAAATCAGACAAATCATAATAACCAGATAATTTTCTTCTCAAAATACTAATCTGGTGCTCAGAAGGTGCATGGCCAATACCATTATTTTTTGCCAACTTAAGAAGAGCAAGTATATTAACCTCCCACTCATTTGCAAAGTGGTAGAGTCTTTTTTCAAGTTCCATTAATCCCCACCTTTCTCAAGTTTTTCCTTATACTTATCAAAAGATTCTTTTTCAACAAGACGCCTTTCCTGGCCTCCAACCATTATTTTTTCTGACTTTAATTCTTTTTTCCTGTATTTTGGATGCGTCAGAAGCTGGGCAACCCTTCCTGGGGTAACTCCAAGCCCTTCAGCAACCATACTTGTTGTTATGTATCCTGCTTTAATAGCTTCTTCTATTGAGGAAAATTCTGTCTGTGTTTCTTCTGTTTCTGTTTTCTCCTGTGCCGGTATATATTTAGCACCAGCTTTAACACCTATCTGTTCTATAATTCCATGTTCTTTTAATGACTTGAGATGCGCTTTTAATTTTTCACGGTTAACATATTCCCCTTCCTGCACTAATGTTGTGCTGATATCAGCAATTTTTATAGGTGCTCCTGCTTCATTGACAATCGTTTCAATTTTCTGGAGCATCTCATAAGCTTCTTCAGTTTTATGTACGCCGTATTTTTCAGCCAAATCAACTGGCTCTTTAACCTGTTTTTTTGGTGTTTCCTGTGTAGAAGCATCAAGTTCTTTTTCTTCAAGTGGTTTGGCAAGAATATACTGCCTTTCCCTTCCTTTTTCAATCATGTCTATTTCATGTGACGCCCTTAATTGTTTTAAGTCATAATGTACCATGGCAGTTGTAAACCTGAATCCCCTGAAACGAAGTGCATTTTCAATATCATCTCTTTCAGCTCCCCTTGGTTTTTTGGAAAGAATGTCTTTAATTGCCTCGCGTCTTTCAGCAGCTTTTTCTCTCTTTGAACTGGTTTTAGGAGCCATTGCCTTCTGGATTACCTCAGTAGCAATTCCAAACCTGTCATTAAACATGACATTCAGCCCTACTCCAAGCTTGCGCAGCGCAGTTTTGTCATAGCCTTCCCTTACAGATTCTTCCAATGCAGTCTTTATTTTTCTTACATCTTCATAGCTGTATCTTGATTTTGGAAGGTTTATTTCATAAAACAGTAATCCAGATTCCTCGTCAAACTGCTCTTCAATCTTGTCAAAATCATCCTTCTTAATCAGGGAAGCTACTTTTTCAGATAATATATTTTCACATAATATAATGTCATATGTCTTTGATTTTTGCTCTTGTTTAACAGGGAAATACACCCTTATGGAATACTTGCCGTCTTCTCTCAAACATATGTAAACAGGAAGCTCGCTCTCACCTATATTTCTCTGCACTTCTCCGCGGAGGTTTGAAAATTCTTTTTTCCTGCTTATTGAATCAGAAACCTCTGAAAGAACATTCTGGATGCTTGATACAAATGTCTTTCTGCTTTCCTCATATTCTGCTATAAGCTTTTTTTCATCTGCAGCTCTTTTATCCAGGATTTTTTCCATTTCTTTGATAACATCCTCAGGCAGCTCTGAATTAATTTTTTCTTTCTGCGCCTCAAGTGTCTCCAGCTCTTTCACAGCTTTATTATATTTCTCGCTTTTTTCTTCATCGAGCGCGTCAAATGCACGCCCAAGATTTTTCTCAGCATCTTTATCTGTGATATATCTCTTTACCATATCAAACACATCACCTGCAGAGCCTGCTTTCTCAGGCAGCCCTACTGAATTAATTTTTTCAAGCAGCTCCTCAATAGATGAGTCAGGTGCTGTATCATATACAGCCTCTCCTGTAATAGAATCAAACTGCCCAAGCTTTTCTGCAAACTCAGATAAAGCAGCTATTGCAGCGCCGTGGAAATTCTTTGGGAACCTTGCATATTCTTCTAATTTAGCCAGTTTTTTCTCAAGCTCTACTTTCTCATTTGAAAGGTCACTTACAGCAACACTTTTTTTAGCAACCTCTTCAGTTAATTTAGCTGCCTGTTCTTCTAATCTGATATTTGTTTCTAGAACTCCAGTCACTTCAGCATCCAGCCTGTCATGTTCTGATTGCAAGTCCTTATATTTTGAATTTATACTATTTAATTCTCCTTGTAATTTGGCAACTTTATTCTGCAGGCTGATATTTTGTGCATGCAAACCATTAGAAACTTTCTTATCTTTCTTTTCAGGTGTTCCTGTTGGACGACGGGCAAAATCTTCTATTTTAAATGGAATCTCTACCTTTTTGCTAAATTCTTCTAATTCTTCTTCTGTTACATTTCCATAAACATTAAGGCATGCATTTTTATGGTCTATCTGTACAGTTGGAGGAGTATCCATTCCCCTGTGTTCAAAATGGGATTTAAACAATCTTCTAAGGGTTCCCCTCATGCCAGGATCATTCTTGCTTTTAGTTATTCTAAGTATTGCAGTTAGTCTTTGTTCCCTTGCCATTATACCACTTCACAATACCCCCGTAACAAAATTATAATAGCTGATTATTTATAAATCTTTCGATATTTCACTACTTTTAAGTAAGTATATATTAATCGAGTAAAACAAAAGAAAACATTTTTAAAGCAATTGCTTATTTCCAGCTTTATGGCAATAAGGCTGTTTGGCGGTAATGTAGGGGTTTTGTTTACTGCATGTGCCAAATGGAACCGCAAAAAGCCGTTCAAATCCAAAGAACTGAACAAGGCATATGCCTTATTTGCAAGGAAAGGAAAAGCACACAGCCTGAATGTCTTTCTGGCGCACCACAAGGAATACAAGAAAGGAGTCCTAAGGAAAGCATGGATATATAACAGGGGCTGGAAAAAGATTGCAAATGTTGAGATTGATTTTGTTTATTCAAGGTTCAATCGCACTGTTTTCAAGGACCACAAAAAATACAAGCGTGCAGAGAACTTCAAGTACAAGATAATTGCAGATATTGGCATGATAAACCACCCTGAACTTGAGGAATTCTGCTGGGACAAGCACATGGTGCACGAATTCTTCCCAGAATACACTCCAAGGACATTCCTGATTAACAGCAGGCGCGGGCTTAATGTTGTTCTTCCTGCATTAAAAACAGAAAAAATTGTGATAAAGCCGAGATACGGAACCCTCGGAGGAAAGGTTCTTATTGTCAATAAAGATAAGGTGCCAAAGATAATTCATAAAAATACAATTGTCCAGGAATTTGTTGATACCTCAAAAGGCATCAAGGGTCTTGTTAAGAGCTATCATGACTTAAGGGTTATTGTAATAAACGGGAAAATAGACCACGCGCACATAAGGGTTCCTAAAAAAGGGATGATGACTGCAAACATGGCAAACGGAGGAAAAAAGATTTTCATTACAAACGGCCAGATTCCAAAAAAAGTTGTTAAGATTGTCAGGGAAGTTGACAAGTTATTGAAATTCTACAAGCCGAGGGTTTATTCAGTTGATTTTCTTTTTGAAAACCAAAAACCATTGATTGTTGAATGCAATTCAAGCCCAACACTGCACAGGTATGCGTACGGCAGGTTTGCAAAACCAGAATTCTACGACGCAATATTAAAAACAATCAAAAAGAATATAAAGGTTAAAGTTATTGAAACAGTATAAGAGGTGAATTATGCTGAAACAAGTAATTCTCATAAGACATGACTTAAAACTTCCGAAAGGAAAAATGGCAGCACAATGCGCACATGCATCTGTCAGGGCTGTCTTGAAGTCAGACAAAAGAAAAGTTTCTAAATGGGACTCTGAAGGTGCAAAAAAGATTGTCCTGAAAGTAAATGACCTAAAGGAATTAAAAAAATACCTTGCAAAAGCAAAAGCAGCAAAACTAAAAACAGCAGTAATAACAGATGCAGGCCTTACAACAATTGCACCAGGAACAACAACCTGTGCTGCAATTGGCCCAGATGAAGAAGAAAAAATAGACAAGATAACCGGGCAGCTTCCTTTGATGTAACACCATGGAAATCAAAGATTTCCAGGGTGCCAAAAATCCGGAGGATTTTTTAGCATGCCAAAAAAGAAAAAATATGTCAGGAAATGGGCAAAGTTTGGTGAAGGATATCTAAGCGGCTGGTCAAAAAAAATGCCAGACAAGAAGAGGCTAGAGCTTCTAAAGAGACTGGTTAAAAAAGAAAGCTATGCAACAGTCATCAGGCGCCTCAACCAGCTTAGGAATGTCACAAAAGATATTGCAACAAAGAAAAAAGCAGCAAAAGACATGGCTAGCCTGAAAAAGATATACAGAGCATAAATTTTATAAACAACCCAGAACTAGTTCTAGCTATTGGGCCCATAGCTTAGCCTGGTATAGCATTCGGCTCTTACCAAATGGGAGACACCGAAAGGTCGGGGGTTCGAAATATTTACGAAAATCCCCCTGGGCCCATTTTTACCAAAATGTCTGGCAAGAAGATAGGAGCAGGATTTGGGATTATGATTCTGAGAGACAATAAAGTGCTTCTCGGAAGGCGCCATGATGATGCAGAAAAAGCAGACTCCCTGCTTCACGGGGAAGGAACATGGACAATGCCAGGAGGAAAGCTTCATTTCGGGGAGGAGCTGAAACAAGCTGCAATCCGTGAGGTTCTTGAAGAAACAGGAATCACCCTTACAAAAGAGCAGCTTAAGGCAATAAGCATAACAAATGATGTTGTCCATGACGCCCATTTTATTACTGTTGGATTTTTATGCGAAAGCTGCCAGCAGGAGCCAAAGGTAATGGAGCCAGATGAAATAACAGAGTGGAGATGGTTTACCTTGGAAAAACTTCCGGAAAAAGTTTTCTTTCCAAGCATGAAAATAATAAAGAACTATCTTGCCAAAGAGTTCTACAAACACTAACATTTATATATAAAATAAACAAAACTTACACTATGACAGAAGCAGACCTGATAAAAGAGAGGCTTAAGAAAATAGATGAAATTAAGAAGCTGGGCATTAATCCTTATCCTTATTCTTTTGATGTTAAAAACCACATTGGAGATATTCTAAAGGAATTTGCAAAACTGAAGAGGGAAGAGCATTCAAAGAAAAAAGTTGCAATTGCCGGACGCATTCGCGCAGTAAGGAACATGGGCAGGGCAGCATTTGGAGATATTGCTGATTTGACAGGCAAAATCCAATTCTATATCAAGGAAGATGAAGACAAAAAACAATACAAGCTGTTCAAGCTGCTTGACTTAGGGGATATAATAGGCATTGAGGGCATTCCGTTCCGTTCTAAAACAGGCGAATTGTCAATCCATATAAAGAAACCCACATTCTTGGCAAAGGCAGTGCATCCATTGCCAGACAAATGGGCTGGGTTAAAAGACCCGGAGCTGAGATACAGGCAGCGCCATGTTGACTTAATCATGAACCCTGAGGTTAGGAAAAGATTCCTGCAGAGAACCGAGATAATAAAG
>Ga0209427_10008909_pt1 | contig 11233 bp, 8 predicted proteins | sample DeeMarSWOR136_30_FD_187465 | JGI IMG/M metagenome (GOLD analysis project Ga0209427, IMG submission 187465) | Marine sediment microbial communities from White Oak River estuary, North Carolina - WOR-1-36_30 (SPAdes) (version 2) | ecosystem: Environmental > Aquatic > Marine > Intertidal zone >... | reverse complement strand
GAGCTACGTCCCCGAGACCCACTGACATTCTGAATGTTTACGATTTGAAAAAATAATAAATAGTAAATCGTAAATCCTAATGGGCCCGGGTAGATTCGAACTACCGACCTCACGCTTATCAGGCGTGCGCTCTAACCAACTGAGCTACGAGCCCCTCAACAGCCACAGTTATATAAACACGTATCGGGCATTAGCCTTTATTGGCTTTAGCGGCCGGTTATAACTATTCAGTTAAAAAAGAGCAATAAAAAAAACCGCTGCTTAAAACTGCCAGCGGTCATTGCAAGCGTTCGCTTATTCTAAAAGCAGTTTAAAGCAAAAAGGCACAGTTTATCAAAAATTTTCTCAAAATCCTAATAATCCTTTTCAATAAGGTTGCTACACAAAGCAACCAACCCACCTAAATCTGATTCTATACCTATAAATACGTATAGTCAAGCAATTTTCTTCAAATTTTTTTTATATTTTTTATGACTTCTGCACAAATTTACGCCCAATTAACCCAAAATGTTCAAAAAACGCCTCTAAAAGGTCTTTTTTTAATATTTATCTATCTTTTCAGTATGGGGAGGAATTTGTGCTTTGGGCTTGTTGAACTCCAGGGTATAGGATTTTCCCTGTTTGTAGAGTTGAAGTCGCTCGCGAATTTGATTAGTAACTTCGTCGTTATGTGTAGAGGAGACTAAAGCAAGGGCTTTTTGCACAGTAGAAACGGCAAGGTCAAACCGGCCTGTTGCTGCGTATGCCGCCGCCAACGTATCAAGAATCCTCATGTCATCACGCTCGGTAAAGGTTAATGACTGGGCTCGCTTGGCAAGTTCAATCGCCTTAATAGCATCGCGCACCTCCGGATCCGGATGTGCGATCAGTATCCACGCCAGACCGTGCAAGTAGTACCAGGGGGGATTAGACGTTAGACGAATTGCTTCTCGATAATGCTTTAATGCCTCATCAAGCCGGCCTGCTCTCGTCAGAGCTACAGCCAGATGGTAGTGAGCTTCGGCAAAGTCCGGCTCGGTCTGCAGAGCCTGATTATAGTGGCTGATTGCTTCATCGAGGTTCTCATCTGTCAAGAGAATATTACCCAGGTTGACATGTGCTCGAACATGATGGGGGGCAACCCGTAATACCTGTCGGAACTGGCTGGCTGCTTCGTCGATCTTACCTTGTGAAACGAGTGCAATTCCCAAGTCATTATGCAATAAGACTATTTGGGGGGCCAAAGCCAACATATGTCTATAAAGAGTGACCGAATCAGACCAACGGGCTAAGTATTTCCGTGTGGTAGTCACCTCAGCACCGGCCAACATCAATACAATAGTTATAACGGCCACCTGCTTCGTAGCCGGCTTACCTGGGCTGCTAGTGCCACATAACCATCTTAGCAATACCGCTAATAACATGAGTAAACCTACTGAAGGCAGATAGAGATGCCTGTCGCCTGCTATCATGCGAGCGAATCGAATAATACCCATGGTTGGAAGAAGCGCCACAAGGTAAAACAGGCAGGCTGTCAAAATACTGCGAGTTCGACGTAAAGTTAGAATCACAATGTTGATTAATATGCAGATACCGATGATGCCTATAAGAACCATGGGATCTGATAATCCCATAGGTCTGGTGTAGGCATAGTATGGCGACAGGTTCACTGGCCAGATGAGCTTGGAAAGATAGAACGCTGTATTGTGACAAAAGAACAAGGGAGCATACCGCAAGCCGTATTGACCTGGTAACGCAACACCAAAGGTACGACTTTGTGAGATATACGTTACGATTGCAAAGATACCTGCCACCGTAAAAAGGGGCAGCTTTTCCAAAACGGCCTGGCGATTCAGACGATTTAGAGGCCAATAATCCAGCAGCAGCATCAGAAACGGCAAAGGCATGGCGGTTGGTTTTGACATCAAGGCCAGGACGTACATTAGAAGGCAGCCGGCCCAGAGTTTCCAATCTCTCTTGTGGGCAAAACGTATGTAAAGAATCAAAGACCATAAAGCAAAAAATGTAGCCAATACCGTCTTACGTTGACTAATCCACGTAACACATTCGACCGTCATAGGGTGAAGGCCAAAAAGTAGACCAACACCTGCGGCAATCCAAGCCCGGCCGAATAACAGATAGAGCAGGATAATAATCAATGCAGTGTTGGCCATATGCAAAAGCAGGCTGGTGCGATGGAATGGCTTCAGGTTTTCGGGCCGTCCCCCCAGAGCGCAATCACCCGTCAATGAGACCATCGTTAGCGGCTGATAGTACCCTTGAACAGTTGAAGGTTCCAGCAACTCAGTGAAAAACCGATGGATAGAAGTCCAACTGGGATTTCGAACAAGTACGTTCTGAGTGAGGTATTGGTCATCATCAATTAATAGAGAATGGGCTGAGAGCGCCGGCAAATGGGTTATGAAAACCAAAATACAGACGATGATGATTAGATTAGCAAGGATCCTCTTTTGTGAAGAAGATTTCCCACCAAAACCTGCTGCTTCTTCATGACCCCTGGCTTTCCCGGCTGCCATTTGGATGCTGTTCTGCATATTATTCTGTTGTTTTTCGTCTTAAAGGCGTACTTTAATAGTGTAAGTTGCGGCAGGAAGATTATCCCTTCCTGTCGTCCTTTACTTACTATACATCAAACGCCACACTTTTCTGAAAGTGTACTCAAATTAACCAAAAAAGTTTTGCTTTTATAAGTCTATAACTCTATATGCCTATAAGCCTTTTATAAGATCGATGGCCGTTTCTTCCGGAACAATCTCCCCGGAGGCCACATTTATAAAATGCCCCGTCTCACTGTCTAACCTAAATCCACTTCTGACTATATACCTATCAACGACTGCTTCTTGTTTTGCCTTGACTTCTCCTGTCATAATATCCAGATAATAGAGCGTCTTGTAGTCTGTTGCCACATCTATTGCTGGCATAGTGTAGATCAGATCGCCATGCAAGTCATAGAACTTGCCTTCGCTTGGAATATAGGTCTCCAATCTTCTGGTATCTTTGTTAAAGAACACCAGTGCACCGCCCTGTTTGTCCGGAGCAACAGTTCTCTTAACACATTCTATTACTCCCTGCCTTGTTTGCAGGTCATATAACACACCAGCCGGGTCTATCACTGTAGCATTTAATTTGTAGCAATTTACCTGCCAATTAACATAAAGATATTCTGTAGAGAGATAGGTATAAATGGTAGCATTGTATTTAACATATAGGTACCCGTCGACTGTCAAGTCCCCTTCTTTCACTGTAACATCTCCCGCAAAAACAATAATCGTAGAAGCCAGGACCAAAACCAAAATACACGTCACCAGTTTACTCTTCAATATCTTTCCCATTTCTGTCACCTTTTTCCTTTCTTTTTGTTGTAGTTATTAAATCTTTTTCCCTTTTATTCTGTCAAATTTATGGCTACGGATTCTGATATAATTTGCCTGTTAAACACAAATCCCCATCCGCATACTCAATATAGATCACTTTAGCTCCGGTTGAATCTTTAATAATAAAGGCATCTGTTGTCGGATTACAGCTACCTGCTCCCTCCGACAAGGTTCCTTCGATACACATATTTCCTTCATTATCGATATAAGCTACTGTATCGCCCGCAGAGTCTTTAACTATAAATGAACCTGAAGGTGCATTGCACGTTCCTCCTGTCGTCAAAGTTCCTTCTAAGACAATGTTGCCTGAATCACCAAACCAGGCGACCGTGTCGCCTGAGCTGTTTTTCACGCGGAACTTATCTGTATCAGGATTATTTAAGGTTACACCATAAGCAAGGTTTTGTACCAAACATTCCCCAAATCCGATTCTGAAATATCCACCTGGATCGTGGGGCGGCCAAGCCGCTCCCCAACTATTCTTTGCTATCCAGTAATCGTCTGTTTCGTCCCATCCCACTAAGACCACACAGTGATGGTACCCGGCGTCTGGGTTACATCTCCATATTCCGTCTTGATCGAAGCCTCCATGACTCCAATCCATACACACAGATAGAGGTCCTACGTTATATATGTGGTTTTTGATTGCCGCCACAGTAGTAAGAGTATGCACCATGCCATCTATTTCCCATAACCTAAGGTTCCACGCAGCACATCTGTCATCACACTCAGCATCACTACATCCATGCGAGCAACCACACCACATCGGACAACCAGCATCTACATATGGAAAACACGACTCATCAGTTATACCGGAATCTCTAATAAATGCGAGCGCATCGTCATGCCAGCCACCGGCACAGTCCCATGAATTAAAACAATCTGAGACAAGATGTTCCTCTGAAAGGTCTATATCATACTCGGCCCAATCAAAAAAAATGTTAAATTGTGCGTCGACGGCTCCCACAGCACTAAAAGCCCAGCAAGAACCACATTGACCCTGGTTTTTCACGGGAGTCATCCAATTTTTCCCATTTACATTCCTCCAGTCAAAATGATTCGGCAACTGTGCAAATGCTGCAGAATTCGCAATTGCGGCTACACAAAATATGATAATTATTTTTAACTTCACCATCTTTGATCTCCTTTCGTCTTTAAGGCAATGGTTCGCTCAAATATCTACGTAAAAATAAATCGAAAACTGTACCTTTTTGTTTCTTAGTGACCTTGTCTATGCAAACAGCTCCTTTAAACGATCCTTCGTATGGACCCAAATCTTTTAAGTCATATCCATGTCGTTTACAGTAAGACCATTCCTGATTGGATTTTCCTCGATAAAAAGCCCACTCTTCACCCTCGCTACCGTCCGGGAAAATACAAAATCCATATTGGTCTCCCTTATCGTCCTCAACCTTTTTGTATTTATACCCCAGGCTTACGCAATAGAGGGCGGCAGGATTCGGCATGCCTACCGACATTTGCCTTTCCATGCTCATATCCGATGCATTTTGACCACTAAATTCGATTCTTTCGGACGAACCGCAACCAACTAAATTGATTACAACTAATACTGTCACCACGACGATTATTATTTGTCTCTTCATGATTTTTAACCTCCGAATATTTATTGATAATACAAAATGCTCAATTTCTCGTTATTTTTTATGATCTTTGGAACATAATCACACTCCTTTCTTAATTTTGGACTAAGATGCGCCCTGTGAATTTCTCTTTCACCTCCTTTCACTTTGAATTCAAGGACTTCCCTAAATAAGTTACTACCTCTCAAATCAACATTTAATAACAACATCTTTCCTGACTCTAAATGAGTGTATCGACTGCTCGTAACAAACTACCGCAGGGACAACCACTGCCGATCTTGGTCGGCATACCCCGTGCAAACACGGTAAACTTAACAATTGGCCTTTAATGACCGGGCATCAATCACGGATGATACAAAATCTACAAATGCTTTTTGTATCAAACACTTCCGCGCAAATACATCAATCTCGTAACCCCACCATAATTCAGCCCCATAGACCTATCGAAATCAGGCCGAAGAACCCAATGTGTCCACAAATATGCCGCCCCTGAACAAATAAGTATTGATACTTTTCACTAAACTTTTCAGGAACACTAAATACTCAGGTCACTGTATCAAAAAGCTGCCGAAGAAAAAGTAAATCTTTAGTAAACGATTGTGACCTTACTTTGTGCCCTTTCCTCGCTAAATAATCCCTGTAATCAGTGTAATCCGCGATAAAACTTTTTTTGAGTATCGAGCATCCGGAATCTAATATTGAAAATACTTTCAACATTTACAAACCCAATAACGGTTATAGGGTGATTAGAAAAAGGTAGGACTGGCTTTCAAAACATAATTCAAATGGAAAACAAATTCCAATTATTACACCTGTTTTTCCCCGTTTTTCGGCTTAAAAACCAGGATATGAAAAATTTTTTCAAAAATTTTTAATTTTTTACTTGCAATCTCTACTCAAGTAGAGTATTTATTACTAAAGTAGATATAAGGAGCTTGTTATGAAAAAAGAAAATCTCGAATTATTCGAAAGTGAATGGGCAATTCTACAGAAGGTATGGGAACTCGAACCTTGTGCTGCACCCAAGGTAACCGAAGCCCTAAAGAACGAAAAAGAATGGGCCTATACCACCGTCAAGACCATGATGGACAGGATGGTTAAAAAGGGACTGCTAAAAACGGAGAAGATTTGCAATCTTTATTTCTACAAATCAGCGGTCACCCGGGACCAGGCGCGTAAAAGTGAAATTTCCAGAACGCTGACAAGAGCCTTTGACGGAACCTTTACTCCCCTGATGCAGTTCTTGTTCGAGAATGATCAGCTTTCAGAACAAGAATATAAAAATCTGGAAAAGCTCATCAAAAAAAGAAAGCAAAGAAAAAAAGACTCAAAGCGAAAAAAGACATGAAGATAACCCGGCAAACTACTCCTTAAAAAAATAAGGGATCAATATTATGGACACCATAATAACATTCTTGAATGCATCCGGTAAATCTTTCGTTGGTTTTTCCTCCTCGATGCTGATTCAATCCAGCTTGCTAATCATTCTATTGCTTGTGCTGGATGCACTTCTTCAAAAAAAGGTTCGTCTGGTTTTCCTTTACGGCATCTGGATGTTGATACTGGTCAAACTGGTCCTGCCGACAACGTTTTCATCTCCCACAGGCATGGTTTACTGGTTCGGCGACAAAGTACCCGGCGTTATAACTGAAGCAGTTTCTATCCCTGAAAAAATCGCTTCGTTCATACAAAGAATTAAGCCGGTTAGTAAAACGACACCGTATGGAACCGAAATCTTTATCTTACCTTTGACCGGCATTTCGCCCAACCCCATTGCCGAAACATCTGCTCAATTTACACTCGAATCCTCCCCGCATACAAACACGATATCCTGGCAGGGTTTTGCTCTTCTTGCCTGGTTAATCGTTGTGACTGCAATGCTTTTGTTGCTGATTCGGCGAATGTTCTTGGTTAGAGATATCTTGGCCAAATCTAAAAATCCAAGCGATTCTATGATAAACACCCTTAATCGATGCCGTAAGCAAATCGGAGTGCACAGACCGATCCTCCTGCGGCTTTCCAGTGTTGCTGCCGGACCATCGGTTTGTGGGCTATTTAGACCCACAATCCTAATCCCGCAAAAACTCTTACAAAGATTGAAACGACAGGATTTGAGAACGATTCTTTTACACGAACTGGCACATATCAAACGAGGTGATTTGTGGATTAGTTTGATTCAGACAATACTGCAGATTGTCTATTTTTATAATCCTCTGCTCTGGATTGCAAATGTGACTATTAGAAAGGTTAGGGAGCAGGCTGTCGATGAAATGGTATTGGTGACTATGGGCGAAAAAGCAGAGGATTACCCACAGTCACTATTGAACATTTCACGAATGACATTCAGCCGGCCCGCATTAAACTTACGCCTGATTGGTGTTAGTGAATCAAAAAAGGCGTTGGAAAGGAGAATTATAAATATGTTGAACAGACCTGTACCAAAAAGTTCAAAACTTGGGATTTGTGGTTTAATCGCAATTGTTGTTATTGGTGCTGTTATATTGCCGATGCATTACAATGAGCCAACCACTTTGGCGGCACCACTTGACGAGGGCCGCAGCACAGGAGGGACAATCGTACCCGGCGAGCGGGTCGGTAAATATACTTTTGACATGACCGAGGATGATGTATTGCAAAAGCTTGGAAAACCAAAGGCGATTTTCTATGGAGATCAAAAGTATACTCTCGACGATCTTCCGAGAAAATATTTTATGCACTTTGGTGACATTTCCTTTCACATAGTTAACGATTCGGTCAAAGGCATTACCGCGCTAAGCCCTTCTTACAAATTCGAAAATGGTGTGCGAGTTGGTGATTCGGAGCGGAAAATCAAAAAAGCATTCGGTAGCGATTTCCAGATCAAGGAAACAAAGTGGAAGGATTTTCTCTACTACAGGGATAAAGGCCTAATGTTTGAAATCAACAAAAAGGACAGAACCGTCATGGAGATTAATGTCTCTCCAATCCCCGGCTCAGAATCTTACAAAAAAGTACCTGGTGCCGACAACATTATCATACCCGGCCTGAGAGTTGGCGAGTATACGTTTAACATGACTAAAGAGGATGTCTTGGAAAGTTTGGGAAAACCAAAGGTGATTTTCTACGGAGATAAAAGGTACACTCTCGACGACCTTCCGGAAAAATATTACATGCCTTATGAGGATATTTCCTTTCTGATAGTTAACGGTTCGGTCAAGGGGATTACTGCGCTAAGCCCCTCTTACAAATTACCCGATGGATTGCGAGTCGGTGATTCGGAGCAGAAAGTCAAAGAAGCCTTTGGAAACGATTTCAAACTCAAGAAAAGTGAGCGGAAAGATTATCTCTCCTACAGGGATAAGGGCCTCATGTTTGAAATCAGCACAAAGGATAGAACCATCATGGAGATAAATGTTTCACCTATCCCAGGTTCAGAATTGTATAAAAAAGCACATATCCCCCCAACCAGTTACATCAACGAGCAGGGCCGTATTGTTGACAAAATCGATTGGCCGTTTGTTAATGACCCGCGCCTCATAGGAACCTGGAAAAGTGTGGATTTTGTCCTTGAGATGGAACAGTTCAAGGTCGGACAGAAATTTTGGAAGAAACAATTTAAAAGCGAAGAAGACGACCTACATCTCAAGGAGATGATCTTCCTGCCGAACGGCAAAACGACCAAATATTGGACCTGGACAAAAGGGTTGGTATTCCATTCAGGTGATAAAACTGCAAGCAAATACACCCTTAAAAACATCGGGGATTCGACTTATATGTTCTTTGAATGGAAAAGCGGCGATTATACGATTCGCCACATGAAACCCTGTTATTATGTTCTGAAGAAAGTCTCATCAGAAACCGTAAAACATGAGCCAACGGTCGACAAAAAAGCACATATCCCTACGACAAGTACTATAAACGACCAGGGTCGTATCGTTGACAAAATCGATTGGCCGTTTGTTAATGACCCGCATCTCATAGGAACATGGAAGAGTGTGGATTTTGTCGGTGAGATGGAACAGTTCAATCCCGGCGAAAAACAATGGAAGACAGACCTTTATCTCAAAGAGCTTATCTTCAAGCCGGATGGCAAAACGTTTAAATCCTGGTGGACCTGGACAAAAGGGATGGTATTCCATTTAGGTTCTAAAACTGCCAGCAAATACACCCTTAAAGATATTGAAGGTTCGACCTACATGTTCTTTGAATGGAAAAGTGGCGATTATACGATTCGCCACATGAAACCTGCATATTATGTCCTAAAGAAAGTCTCTGGCGCTCCGATTGAGGAAATTGAATAATACTGCCCTGATAAACTCAAAGGTCTCGCCCTGATTAACTGCCGACCGGTTTTCATCCTGACCGGCTGTGAAAAAGACACATGGTAGTCCTCCTTTAACGGAGGTCGCTAACGGCCGGGCCGACTTGGCCCGGCCATTTTTAACACTTACCTCCCCGCGGCTCAAAAACTACAAGAAAACTACATCACAAAAGGGAGAATCTTGAAGGTTCAGGGATATTTTTATAAAATACTTATGATTGACAGGAGAAAATTATGGCTTGTAAGAGTGTAAATGGGAATCTCAGGTTGGATAAGCAGTTGGGAAAGTCGGGATTGAGTTTGGAAAAAAGACCGAGGATATGATTATGAGAACAAAAAACATTTTATGGATATCATTGGGTACGATTTTGTTTGCAGCACTTGTAATTGTTCATTATCAATATGAAGAAGGGTTTTTTAAGCCGTCAACTGGTACGGCCACGGATCAAGGAAGGAAATTTACAATGTGGATTGGTTATTGGGGCCAAAGACCATGTATTATTGTATGTATTGATCGCAGTCAGGGGGGCGTAGGTTCTGGAACGAAAAATGTACATTGGGGTTATGAAAAGTTTTATGGAAGCACGGGTTGGACTATGTTTAAGCAGGATTCCTTTGAATGGAGTTTTACAACAAAAGACGGTTATAACGGAAAGGTATTAGTCAGGGATGAGGAGTTTGATGCTGCCAAAGGTCATGTTTTCCTTGTCAAAACTACTGAAGAAGAACAGGAAGTTGTACAATTAGATTACAATCAGGATGAAATGTTAAAAGCTGCCAATAGCGCTAAAGACAAAAACAGATTTGAAGAATGGTTCGATTTTGATGTGACAATAAAAAACTATCTTGAGAATATTCCCGAAAGCCATGCTAACCCGGGTTTTGCTGTAGATGTATATTAAAAGTGAGATAATCAAGACTTAATCTGACACATTCCGATTAACACCAATCCCCCATCCGTCATTATGCACTCCCCTGCCCTCGAATGTCGTAGTTAGTAGGATACGCGACTCATGGACAAAGAGCGGCAGAAAATCCAGTTGGAACTGGCCTTTATGACGGAGAGCAGGGGTGAAGCCCCGATGACTGTCAGTAAAGGGACTGAAGTGTCTATGGCGAACAATTTTTAGTGACACTTGTTCTATTGCAATAAGGAACGAAGACATTATACTATATAGTCTAAGAAACCACCAGCTTGAAAAGGTCGGTACACAAACGATAAAAAAAGTCGCATTCAAGACAAAAGAAGGTGGCATAGCCAAAACGCAAGTGGATATGAAACTTGTATATGAGGTACAGGGCAGAGTTGTCGTGCCGGTCTGGCACGTAGAGCACGGGGATTATTTGTTCAAATACGATGCAATTACTGGAAAGAAATATCGTGACAAGTAAACAAATTTTGACAATTCTTGCCATTTGTTGTTGCCTGTTGGTGATCGGATTTTTTGTGATACCATCTAATATTGAAATATTGATAAATGTGCCATTTGGCTCTGTTTTATTTATAATCAATGTGTTATAATGATGTTGCGATGGTAAAGTGATGGGTTTAGAGGTATATTTCCCGCTTAAACATTTTGATTTTGCGAGGCCGATTTGTAAGATACTATTATCTGAGCCAGTGTAATACATATAATGTTGTTTATCTTTGAAAATTATCTCAGGGTGGCACACGTGATTGCTATCCCATGAACCTAATGATCCTGGTAGTAATACTGGGTTGTTTACATAATTTGTCCAGGCGATGCCATTAGTTGAAGTTGCATAGTTAATTCTCCAACTACTTCCACTAATTATCTCATACCATCCTATATAACCATCATTTTTGGGAACAACACATAACTTCCCAATTCCTTTGTTAGGCCCAGTCGAATATGAAATTACAGGATTATTTGGATATTTAGTCCAATTTATTCCGTCAAATGATATAGCATAACCAACTTGATAATTATTTAAAG
>Ga0209427_10008908_pt1 | contig 11233 bp, 11 predicted proteins | sample DeeMarSWOR136_30_FD_187465 | JGI IMG/M metagenome (GOLD analysis project Ga0209427, IMG submission 187465) | Marine sediment microbial communities from White Oak River estuary, North Carolina - WOR-1-36_30 (SPAdes) (version 2) | ecosystem: Environmental > Aquatic > Marine > Intertidal zone >... | reverse complement strand
CCCAAATCATCGGCAAGAATGAAGATGATGTTCGGTTTTTCAACCAGTTTCTTTTCACAAAATAAATTACCAGTTGAAATCGCTATTGATGCAGCAGCAATTCCGCTGGTTTTGATGAATTCACGACGTGTCATTGTTATGATTCCTTCTATTTGAATTTCTTACATATAAGCTGTGGGTGCAGTTCAAATTTCAAATTGGGACAATAGGTTTAGCAATGATGTAATAGGCTAATGGTTGATTGTTTTTAATCCTAACCCTCCTTGGAAAATGAATTGAATTGCTGATAAATTTCTAAGATTCAAAGAATGATTCTAAAATAAAACAGATAGAACCAAACACCCCAATTTTCATCAAAATATAAAATGGATTTGTTTTCTACTCAACAAACTTAAGTCTATCGTGCACAGGTTTGCCCTCTGCCACCATCGACGCTATATGTTACTCCTGTAATCCAACTTGCATGAGGAGATGCCAAAAATAGAATTAATTCGGCCACTTCTTCAGGTGAACCGATGCGACCAAGCGGATGAGTTGTTTTACTATGTTCTACAAATGCCTGGTATGTTTGCTCATTCATACCTCCATTTCGATGGAGATTTGTCAAAGTTACGCCTGGATTAACCGCATTGACTCTGACGCCTTTTGAAGCTAATTCCAATGCAATACAACGCGTAAATTGATCAAGTCCAGCTTTACTCACGCAATAAGCTAAAATACCTGGAAAAGCGCGCAATCCAGTAACACTTGAAACATTAACGATGTTCCCTTTTCGTTCAATTAAAGAAGGAAGGGCTAATTGGATCAAAAGAAAAATCGAACGCAGATTGATGATCATCATGTAATCCCAATCTGCTAATGTTGTATTTTCTATGGTACCATTGGCAATGATGCCAGCGCTATTGACTAAAATATCAATTCCTCCAAATATTTTAATTGTGGTATCGATACATTGTATCACCTGCTCTTCATCAGTTATATCTGTTGGACATATCTCTATCGTGGTTCCATTTTTGCGAGCTGTGTTTGCCACTTCCTGTAAAGTTTGTTTGTTTCTTGCCACTAACATAAGGTTAGCTTTTTCTTTGGCAAAGCTATATGCCACTGCTTTTCCGATACCACTACTGGCACCAGTAATTAATGCGACTTTTTCGTTTATTCCAAATCCTTCCATGAACAAATCCCTCGTTCAAATTTTTATTAAAATTGGTTTAGTTTGTTTCTTATTTAATTATCAAATCATTATTCTCAAATCCAAATCCCAGCTCCTCTAAATTTCGCTCTAATTCTCGTTTCTGTAATTCGGATAAGTCTTGAAGCGGTGCCCGAACAGAGCACTCTTCAAAGCCTCTTAAATATAATATATATTTCGTTGCAGCATGAATGGGATATTTCGACATCAGTTTCCGATAAGCTGATAATCGCTCCTGAAGATCAGTTGCCTGTTGAGACTGCTTCAAAGCGTTAGAAATAGTTATAACTAACTCAGGTAAGGCATTGGCTGCTGCTGAGATGCTACCACCAGCTCCTATTTCAAGCGCAGGCTTCAGTAGTAAATCGCTACCCACGAATATATGAAGCTGACGAAATGACTCAATATAAGATTTCGTTATCTCCCAATCACCTGATGAATCTTTCAGACCAATTAAGTGCTTAAAAGAAATTAAATTATTTATCACATCATTTGTAATTTTGACATGAGTAGTCTGTGGCATGTTATACAGAAATATCGGCTGTTGAACACGATTCAATATTTCTAAATAATAATCGATCAATCCAGATTCACTTATATTTTTAAAATAGAAGGGAGCAGCAATAAGCAATCCATCCACTCCTAACTCTTTAGCATGATCACAGAGTCCGACCGTTTCTACGAACGATGACGTACCAGTTTGGGCAATAACCTTTAAGTTCCCTTTAAATTTCATCACCCAGGAAACGATATTCTTTCGCTCTTCAATCGACAGAGATGGAAATTCTCCGTTCGTCCCTAAAACTACAATACCGTGTACTTTTTTTTCATTTAAAAATTCAAGATGTCTTTTAATATAGCCAAAATTGATTGTACGATCCTTTAGAGAGAAAGGCGTAGGAATTGGTGCAAATACTCCCTTGAATTCTTCGAAAATCATTAAGCCTCCTTATCCTATATTGTCTTTTTCATAAAATTAATAATATTTATTAAAATTTAATATTTTTATTCTAATTGTCAACATAAATTTTTGAAATTTAGCTGATTTTGAACAAAACAGAAAAACTATTATTAATTTGTCAATTTCAATTTTGTTTCATTGGGAAACAATTGTTTAACGATAGATTCAAATTTGTACCACTGAAATGCTGTAAAAAAATTTTGAAATAAGTCAAATTAATCTATTTTATTAAAGTAGTATTAACTCCAAATTTTTTAGATGCTAATTATTTGATATTTCAATTTCAAATTGTTATTATTATACTTATTTATTAATTTATTTCTAAAATTGAAGACCTCGTTTGAACATGTTAATAAAATATAATTTTTTATCTTTAATTGAGGCACAGTATTTGCAGAAGTTATCTCTAAAGATCAAATAAATGGCTACAGGTAGTGATGATGATTTTTCTATCGATTGGGCTATTATTATCATAAATTTTTTCCAATTGGAAGAGGCTGGAGGTCCATACACTGTTAATTGTGAGATTCTATTAATTTTCATGGTAGCACCACAGATTCAAGTTCAGATTGTGAATTAGAATTGACTTATGAATGGGATTTAGATGATGATGGGTTTTTGAACGCATTGGGAAAAAATGCCTGAAAGTTATTATCAGGATGAAATTCATGAAGTACGTTTAGTGTGAAGAATGGTGATGATGTTGGATTTGATTCTGTTCGGATTACCTGTGATAATGAACCTCCAGTCGTCTCCCAAAAATTTTATCAAGCAATGCGAAAAAGTTAGTCGTTTACAAATATTTTATTTACACAAAAGAAGGTTTTCATCTTGTAACAGCAAATAGTCAGGGTCGTCCTCCTCCCTGATTATTATTCTTGTCACATCAAAACAGGCCGAGTAGATGCTCGACCTGTTTTTCTTATATCCCATAAATCCTCTTGATTTTATCCTAAATTTTGAATCTTTTCAGTTAAATGATAGTTAAATTTTTCATAATGAATAAAACAACATGATTTTTATCAATCAATGATTAACTTTTAATTCTTATTTGGCTGTGATTTATTTAGATTCGGAATTTAAAGTTTGAACGGTGTACAAGAGTATATTTCCCTAAAACTAAATATGGAGTTAATTAAAAAAATATGAAATTTCGATTCTGGTCACTTTTATTGATTACGTTATTAGCATCAGGATTTATTACTTGTGACAAGGACACGGGACTTGAACCCGGTCCGTGGATAGAAGGGAGAATCACTATCGATCGCATCGATCGTGTAGAAGAGGGGAAGACAGGAGATTTAGTCGTTGTTGTGGCACCAGATTTTCCACCCAAAAAATGGACCGACATTATTAAAACACCCCCTATTTATTTTAATAGAAATGTAACAAAAGACACAGCAGATTTCAAAGTACCACTTAATTATGGAACCTACGACATCGTAGCGGTGTTATGGAAACCCAAAGATCAAGAGTGGTCGTTCGAGACTATTTCCAATATTCTTGGAGTATATACTGCACCCAATATTTTTAAACCAAAACCGGTAACGATAACTAACGCAGATAAATATGTTTCAGGGATAAATATCTATGCTGATTTTGATTTAGTTAGATACGGCTCGTTCATCAAGTACAAAATCACATACACCGGTGACTTCAATCCTGACACGGATATGATGATCATAGCCTCGTTCCCGATGAAACCAGAAACTGTTGTTGATTATCTATTTGCTTTGGGTTGGGATTTAACTTTACCTACCAACGAATCTGCCTATAATCCGTATGAATTTGTTCTAAAAGTAGCACCAGGATTTCATAAATATATCGCAGTATTTTGGAAAGGTAAAAAAGGCAATCCTTACGACTTCAGAAAATTGGCGGATTTAATGTTCCCCGATGATCTTCCCCAAATCGGTCCCTATGTTCCTGAGGGAATAAAAATAGCAAAAGATGATACATTGAAATGGTTCATTAATGATGAGGTAGACACCGTCAGAATAGAATTGGTAGCTGATTTTAATAAAACTTATCCTTAAAAAGTTGGGATAAAATAAGTCAGATATATTATAAATGCTGATAAAAATTGAAATGTAACAGGTATCTGATCCCGTCTCGTAAAAGCTAAGATCGGCATAAAACTTCATGCGGAAACTGATAATGAATTTGGAAGATTGAGCTATGAAAAAAGTTATACATACGATTCCTCTAATATTGCTTCTGTTCAACAATACTTTTTCACAAGGTATCTTTGCTACGATTACTGGAAAGGTTATTGACAAACAAACAAAGGAACCACTGATTGGAGTCAATATTCAAATCGTTGGGACTTATCTGGGAGGCACATCCGGTGTAGATGGTACATTTACCCTCAAAAAAATACCATTGAAAACGTGTACGCTTCGATTTTCAATGATTGGCTATAAGACGGAACAGGTGCCTGAAATTCAACTTGAGCTTGGTCGCATTATTGAGATTCCTGTTGTGGAATTGGAAACAACAGTAATCGGTATGAATCCCATTGTTGTAACCGCCAGCAAACAGCAGCAAGATTTAACCGTAATTCCCCATAGTGTTTCCGTGCTGCCAGAAATCGAATTGATCGATCGGACCCCATTAAGATTGGATAACGCTCTTGAAAGCGTGGCTGGAGTCCATTTTATTGAAAATCACATCAACATCCGTGGTTCTTCTGGATATACACGCGGTGTAGGTTCAAGAGTGCTCCTGGTCATCGATGAAGTTCCCATGATGCACAGTGATAATAACGAGATCAATTGGAACATCCTCCCTGTTATGGATATTGAACAAATCGAAGTGATTAAGGGAGCTGGCTCGGCACTTTATGGTTCCAACGCTTTGGGAGGAGTTGTTAATGTTGTGACAAAATCTCCTTCAGAAATCGGCAGGTTAAAAATTCGGACGGTAAGTGGTTTTTACACAAATCCTCTTTATTCCTCCTGGAAATGGACGGATCGTACGTTAAATTTCTCAAGAAATGATGTTAGCTTTAGTAAAAAGTATGGGAATTTAGGCATCAATCTCTCGCTGGGTTATCATCGATCAACCGGGTACAGACAGGATGGCGAATTTTATCGACTAAATACCAACGCGAAAATTTTATATAAACTTCCAGATGCTTCAAGATTGACATTTTACGGCGGTTATAGTTACGAAGATCGTGATGAATTTATCGAATGGCAGGATCAACACAACCCCCTTATATCATCACCATTTTACAGTGGCGCTAAAGTTCGGATGAATTTTTATGATACCTATCTTCTTTATCGAAAACAGTTCAGTGCCAGATTAGGTTTTAGAGTCCGTACCTCGTTTATCAGTTCTTTAGCCGGTGATCAGTATAACCGCGCAAACGATTATTTTCCTGCTGAAGGTATCGGCGCAGAGGCAAATATTGACTGGATGCCACTTCTGAATCATAATATGACATTTGGAGCAGAATACAAATTTGATGGCGGGCACAACAAATACATTGGAAGTCACCATGGCTATTCTGTTGCGCCCTATATCCAGGATCAATGGCAAATTCACCGTAACATGACGATTACTATGGGATTACGCTACGACGATTACCAGGTTTTGAATTCACCCTACCGGGAAAATCATTTGAATCCCAAATTGGGAATTAATTACAATCCTGTTGCTGGTACAATTCTTCGATTCTCGGCTGGCAGTGGTTTTCGCGCTGCATCAATTACCGAACGTTATATTGAATTTGAGTACAAATTATTTACTGCAGTGCCTAATGAAAATTTAAGAGCAGAAACAGTTTGGTCGTATGATGTGGGAGTACGACAGCAAATTACTAATAATTGGTGGCTTGATGCTGCTGTTTTTCATAACGATTATTTTAATTATATCGAACCAGTCGAGGAAATTTTAGATGACTTTAGTTTGCAGGTTCAGTTTCAGAATGTGGTACGGGCAAGAATTCGGGGTATAGAGTTTGCTACTAAAGGAAGCTGGTTTCATAATCATCTCGGTTTGCAGGCAAATTTCACTTATATGGATGCCAAAGATATAAATACAAATAAACCATTAGCCTATCGACCCAAAATTTTGGCGTTTATCATTCCTTCAATTAAAATTGATCCAGTTGAATTTCAGGCTGAATATCGCTATGCCAGTAAAATCGATACGGTAATGCTGTACAATTACGATAAACGTGTCCCACAAAAAGTATGGGCATTTAGAGCATACCTACGACTCAAGCCTTTTGCAGCTATTTTTGCCATAAATAATGCCTATAACTATGCTTATACTCAACTGGAAAGAAATTTGCGTGAGATCAGGAATATGTCGATAACTTTTATGTACGAATTATAGGTTCCAATAAATTCCAAACGAAACGGCTAAGTCATCGATTCCATTGATAATTGCATAATCCTTAAGTTGATAACCATATTTTTCTTCGTTGATTATGTCACCTGCTTCATTTTCCTGTTTAACAATATCGCGGGATAATTTCATCGAGCTCCACCCTAATTTAGAAACTTCAAGCATTGTTCCTATATGGGAGCTGATATTTATATTGAAACCCAGCATAAAAGACTGGGCGATACCTGATAAAGTCATCTCTGGATTACGATAATTTTCTTGAATATTCGTTTTTGAGCTAACTTCTTTAAAAATGCCTTCTGCTTTATAATTATACACATAATATCCTAAACCAATGCCGAAATGTAAAAACATACTTGCCCGCACATCAACTGGTGTTTGAAATATCAAAGCTACTTCCGCAGGAAAACCAGTTACCGAAAAAGTTGATTTATCAATTAATTTGATATCCATCAAATTAATTTTTCCGTAATCGACTTCGTTTTGAATTTTTTGCCGGGAAAATCCATAACCAGAAGAGAATCTTATTGCCAATTTTGGAGTGAAATGATAACTAAAATTTGCCTTAAAATTTTTTGGAATTAAATTGTCTGAAGTCGTTAAAATTTCCTGTTTGAAGTTCAGTAAATCCAGATTGATATGTTGGAAAAATCCAGTACCAATATTTATGCCAAACTTCTTTTTAGATAATTCTATTTTCTGTTCTGATTTTTCCTGGCTCCAGGTGGGCGTAATGATTAACAAAATTGCCAGAATGATTAGAATAATTGAATACTTAGACATAAATTCCTCCAGTTGTGTTAACGATCAAGAGTAATAGTATTTTTTTGTAATGGATCAGTTATGAATAGGTAAGCTTTCCTAAACCTGCGAGGTTTAGGAAAGCTATCTTGGTTAGCCCACCAGTAATTAACCGATTACATTTTTTTCAGAGTTGGTTATAAAGATAAAATAATTGGATATTAAAAGCAAGGAGAAAATGAATGATGTCGTTAAATCAAAAAAATAATCTAACTCGCTTAAAAAATTCTCAACAATTTCAGCGCCATAATCAACATCGCAACTAATAACACTATCCGAATTACCTTTTCCCCTTTTCTAACTGATAATTTTGCCGACCACCAGGCACCGGTGGCATTTCCTGCGGCAAGCATGAGTCCATAGCTCCATTTTACATTGCCTGTCAACATGAAAATGGTTATCGAAGGAACTGTATACACAAAAACAATGAAAACTTTGTGCATATTTACCCGAACAAGATCGAGTTTCATGATATGCAGCAATAACGCCATGATAATAAAACCTACGCCGACCTGGATAAATCCCCCATAAAATCCAATTCCAAACAGCGCTGGATAAAGTAGCCAGGAATTGTAGGAGCTATCTTCTTCAATTTTGACATTTTTATTCAGACGAGGAAATAAAATTGTCAGTACAATTCCCATTATCACAATTGCTAAGATTTTTTGAAACAATTCATCCCTAATTTTAACAGCGACAATTGTCCCGATAATTGCTCCAGGTAAAGTCAGCAGCGATAATTTCAGGCTGAGCTTAAATTGATGAAATTGTTCCTGTTTAAAAGAGATAATGGCGGAAATACTCTGGATAAAAATAGCAATTCGGTTGGTTCCATTTGCCAGGGCACTATCTAAACCTAAAAAAATTAGAATTGGCAAAGTAATGGAAGAACCTCCGCCTGCCATAATATTGATAAAACCAGCTATTGTTCCAACTAAGAACAGAAGTAATATTTTTAATATTTCATCCATAAAAGATTTTTATACTAAGAAAGCACTTCAAAACCCACTAACGTAACATCGTCATCATAGCTTTGTTTGCCACTGAATTTGATGCCATGCTGGAAAACTTCTTCTAATAGCTGGTCTATTGGGAGATTCACATTTTCTTTCAAAACAGATGTTAACCTTGAAATTCCGAACATTTCACCTTTTTTCCCAAAAGCTTCGATAATGGCATCGGTATATAAAAAAACTTTATCGCCAGGCGCAAGTTGAATTTTTTCTTCCGTGAAAGTCGCATAATTGTTTGGAAAGATACCGATTAATGAGCCTTCTGTGATTAATTTTTCTATCCTTTTATTTTGGGGACTTAAAATAAATCCTGGGGGATGTCCTGCCTGGCTGTAGGTAAGCTGTCTTTTTTCAGCATCGTAAATTATATAGATCATAGAAATAAAAGTACCACTTGGCAATTGTCCATATAATACTTCATTGGTCTGATTGAAAACTTTGCTTGTTGAATAAATGCCTGGCGAGATATTTTTGAACGTAATTGATGACATAAAGGTGAGTAACGCCGCCGGGATGCCATGTCCCGTCACATCCGCAATGAGGATACCAAAAGTATTTTCCGATAATTCGACAATATCAAAAAAATCTCCACCGATAGGTGCGAAAGGTACAAATTTGGACGCAATTTTAACTTGTTGAGTTTGTGGCAATTTTGCTGGTAAAATAAATTCCTGCGCCTTTTTAGCTTGCTCAAGTTCAAAAGTCATTTCCCTATGAAATTTTTCCAGCTCTTTGTTAGCGGTTTCAAGTTTTTGTTTCGTAGTTTTCAACTCGGTGATATCCGATTGAATGCCGATGAAATGTGTTGTTTTGCCCGAATTATCTTTAATTGGTGTGATGGAAAGCCGATTCCAAAATGGTTTACCATCCTTGCGATAATTCAGTAAATCTACTTTTACTTCTTGTTCTGATCGAATAGCTATTCTTATTTCATCCAGCGTATGGAGATCTGTATCTGCGCCCTGTAGAAAACGACAGTTTTGTCCTAAAATTTCTTCCTTAGAAAAACCTGTCAGTCGGACGAATCCATCATTAACATAGATGATTGGATTATGCGATTGCGATGCATCGGTGATAATAATACCCTCGGCAGCCACATCGGTGGCTTTTTCAATAAGATAGAGTTGGTCGGATTTAGGAAATATGTGTTGGTCTTTCAATTTTATTTCTTTCTTCATTTTAGGAAAATATGGATGAGTCTACTCTCAAAAGGCTTTTAACCGCTAATTTCACTTATTTAAGCGAATTGATTTTGTTAAAGTTAAAATTAGTTAAATTAGAATAATTGGCGGAATTAGCGGTTTTTAGAGCGCACTCATTATTCAAATTTACCAATTCGCATAATTGGCGAAATTCGCGGTTAAAAAATCTTTGCACATTGGGCAAGAAATTGACTGTTTAGGAACAAATTCCCAACATAATTCAAAATTTAAATTTGCTATTCGCTTCCCATCATAATGCTAACTGGTTGAAGCGATTCAATATTAGCGCAGACAATTTTAATCGCTGAAGAAATCGGAACCGCGAGAATCATTCCAATTGGTCCCCAAATAAATCCCCAAAATATTAAAGAAATAATCACAACAAGGGGACTCATATTCAAACTCTTTCCCATAAAGGCAGGTTCGATAATATTTCCCCAGCTTATTTGAATAGTAATCAGTAAAGCAGCCACCCAAACTGCAGGAAAAAGTCCCCCAAATTGAAAGATTGCCACTAAAATAGGTGGTATTGTTGCAATGATGGAACCGATATTTGGAATAAAGTTAAGCAGAAAAGTTAGAAGTCCCCATATCCAGGCGAAATCTACCCCAAATATCAATAGTACAATCGCAGCAGAAAGCCCGGTTCCCAAACTGACAAGTGCCTTGGCAGCTAAATATTGCTGCATTCGTTGATTTATATTCTTGAAAACAGTTTTTATTTTCGTGGATTGTTCATTCGGAAATGCTTTTTCAACTCTTGAAAGCAGATGTTCACGACCAAGCAATATATAGATGGTAAATAAAAGAATTAAAAAAAGATTGGCTAAAAAATTTATAAAACTTCCCACACTTGATCTTAATATTTTAGGAATCGACAACTTTTGTAAGAGTTCCGACCAATCGAGCTTGGAATAATATTGATAAACATCTTCTTGAGGTATTTTTAATGAGCCAAGGATATTCAGATAAAATTCATTAAATTTGGTCTGATATTTGGGAAATCCTCTTACGAAAGCATCTATATTATAGTAAATTAGTAATCCCAATAAATAAAGTAGAACAAATGTGATGATCAAAACAATAATAATAGCGATTGCCTTGGGAATCTTAATCTTAAGCATGTATCGAATGGGTGCTTCCATCACGAAAGAAAGGAACAGAGCGATGAAGAAAGGTTTAAGGATTGATCCTAATATGTGAAAAATAAAACCAATCGCAAATAAAACAAGGATTCCTAAAAGAATTTTTGTCGTCTTACTATCCATTGTAGTATCTATTATTTTTAATTCTCCAGAAAATTAATAGCAAATATAGTAAATAATTGCAATAATGTCAAGATGAAACTAATCAATTTTTATAAAACTGTTAAATTTAATTTCATAAAAAAATTCCTTGACATTATCATGATAAAAAAATAAATTAACAGACGATTCACTCCAATTTAATTTGATAATTAAGACCATAAAACTAAATAAGATGGCAGAATTTCTCTGTGTATTTTTCATTTTTTTACATTTGAATTATGGTTCTGGAATCTTGCCTTTGCTACGAACTGACGAAATATTCTTAAAATTTATACTCATTAAGGCTAAAAATTTCATAGTTAATGTCATTCCTGCGTATGCAGGAATCTCCTTAATAACAAATAGTTAGGAGATGCCTGTATTCACAGGCATGACATGAAAAACTAAACCGTAACGAGTAT
>Ga0209427_10008900_pt1 | contig 11239 bp, 7 predicted proteins | sample DeeMarSWOR136_30_FD_187465 | JGI IMG/M metagenome (GOLD analysis project Ga0209427, IMG submission 187465) | Marine sediment microbial communities from White Oak River estuary, North Carolina - WOR-1-36_30 (SPAdes) (version 2) | ecosystem: Environmental > Aquatic > Marine > Intertidal zone >... | reverse complement strand
AAGATGAGTGCAAAATTGATCAAAGGCACCGAGATCCGAGAGGAGATCTTGGCAGAAATCAAGGCAGAGGTAGACAAAATAAAGGCAGAACATGGTGTTGTGCCTGGATTGGTCACCATCCTAGTGGGCGAGGATCCCGCCTCGATCTCCTATGTGACGGGTAAGATCAAAACAGCGAAAAGCCTGGGTTTCAAGGAGGTGCAAGATACCCAGCCGGAGACCATTTCAGAAGAGGAACTATTGGGCCTGGTCGATAAGTACAATAAAGACGATTCCATACACGGCATTCTGGTGCAATTGCCACTCCCAAAAGGCATTGATGAGAAAAAGGTCCTCAATGCCATTGACCCGGACAAAGACGTGGACGGATTTCATCCAGTCAATGTGGGGCGGCTCATGATCGGAGGCTCTGAGGTCAAGTTTCCGCCATGCACCCCTGCCGGGATTCAAGAGATGATTGTTCGGGCTGGAGTGGAGACAAGTGGGGCAGAAGTGGTGGTCGTGGGCCGATCTAACATTGTGGGTAAACCTATCGCCAACATGATGTTGCAGAAGGCGGATGGGGCGAACGCCACGGTCACCGTGGTTCACACGAGGACCAAAGATCTGGCTTTCCATTGCAAACGTGCAGATATCTTGATCGTTGCGGCGGGCGTCCCGGGCCTGGTCAAGCCGGAATGGATTAAACCGGGTGCCTGTGTCATCGATGTGGGGGTTAATCGGGTTGGTGAAAAAATCAGCGAGAAGACGGGCAAGAAGGTGGCCATCCTGAAGGGGGATGTGGACTTCGATGCGGCCAAGGAAATTGCTGGGTTTATCACACCCGTGCCAGGGGGGGTGGGTCCCATGACCATCACCATGCTCATGAAAAACACGCTCAATTCCCTAAAATTCAGTCTGGGGATCGCCTGATATTCGCATCCATCTCAGAAATGCAGGCAAAAGAGGGGTTGAGTCCCGGAGGACTCAACCCCTTTCTTATCCATGCCCGTATGGCCCTTCCAAAGATTTTCTTTGACTTTGATCCTGTTTTTCTTTATGTCTTTATCATTCACATCCTTTCCCTGGGTTTTTTGAATTATTCCTGATTTTCTCACAAGAGCGTGTTTGAGCGTATACAGGACTCAACTTCACAAATAGGTTCTTCCGAAGTAGATGGGTTTCCGTATCCCATTTCAGATAGCCGACGAAAAGTCCATAAATCCATTCTTGGAAATCTTCCTAAATGGTAATACTTTAGGCATTTGAAAAGCGCCTGAGGCATTTAAAAAGCCACTGGGCTAAGCGGCATTCTCTGGAGAGGCCAAAAAATTTGCCCGGTGCCTTTAAGTATGGCGCACAAAGCAAGGTAGCCCTGAGGCCTTGTTTTGTCACCATTGAACTCAGCCTAGTCTCTGTTTGGAAGGCCTGTGTGCGCAGGCGTCGGGGCAAGGGAGCCCCCGCAAGAAACTATGTATAGAAGGCCTGGTTTTTGGCCGCTCCAGAGAACCCCGTTCAGCCCGCCAAGAGTTATTGCACGGGTGTTTCAAAAGGGTGAAATGTTCCGTCCGATCACTTGAGAGAATAGAAATTTCTTCTTTTAAGTCCCGCCCAGAATTGCGGGGGGACGTTCCATAAAATGGCGAAGCAATGTTATAACTTGAGCATTGAAAGGGGGGATCAAAGCACTGCATTTTTTGAAACAATATTTGGCAAGGGGGATAAAGAGGCTTTAATAAGATGCGAACCTTAAACCAAAGGAGGGACATAAAATGAAAAATAATAGAATTCTCACCCTGGGAAGCGTCTTACTTCTGGCCTTTCTTTTTGTTATAGGGGCTGTGGCACCCGTTGCCCTTTGTGCGGACAAGATAAAGGTGGGTTTGCCCATTTCACTCACCGGAAAATATGACGTGCTTGGAACCAGAAACCTTCAGGGGGCCAAGTTATGGGCCGAATGGGCCAATGAACAGGGGGGTATTCTTGTAAAAGAGGCAGGGACAAAGCTCCCTGTGGAAGTGGTCTGGTATGATACCAAGAGCGACAAGGATACCACCATCAAGCTGACAGAAAAACTGATCAATGAGGACCAGGTCCATTTTCTACTGGGGCCCTATGGGAGTTCTTTGACCTTGGCCTCAGCCGCCATCACGGAAAAATATGGCAAGTTGATGTTCTCCCATTCCGGGGCATCGGATAAGATATGGGCACAGGGCTATAAATATGTCATAGGCGTGTTAACGCCTTCTTCCTATTATTATAAGAGTACCATGGAGATGCTGGCCACTCTAAAACCTCCCGCCAAGACCCTCGCCCTGATCACGGAGGACAATCCCTTTAACCTTTCCATCCGCAAGGGTATCCAGAGATGGGCCACGGAGTTAGGCTTCAAAGTGGTCTTTGATGAGGTCTATCCCGCGCCGCCCACCGATCTCTCTCCGATTTTGAGCAAAGTGAGGAGATTGAAGCCTGATGCGATTTTGGCCAGCTCCCACTTCAAGGATGGGGCCCTGCTGGCGAGACAAGCGGCAGAACTGAGGGTTCCTACAAACTTTTTTGCCCTGGGCTCTGCACCTTCCACAACAGAGTGGTGGAATGCGGTGGGCCCAAAGGGGGCCCGCTACACGGTGGCCACCTCCCAATGGGAGCCCATTGATGCTCCAGACCCGGCCAGGTTCCCCAACTGGTACGGTCCCAGAATGACCGGGAGTGAATTTAATGCCTGGTACAAGAAACGCTGGGGCAAGCCGACCGATTTTCGTGGAACCCAGGCCTTTGCGGCTGGGCTGGTGGTGCAGTGGGGCATTGAGAATGCGGGAACTCTGGATACGGACAAAGTGAGGGCTGCCTTGAATAAGATGGATATCATGACCTTTTATGGCCGACAGATGATTGATCCGGCCACGGGTATCCAGGTGGGGCATGGCATGGTCGCGGCGCAGTGGCAGGCAGGGAAAAAGGTTGTAGTGGGTCCTCCAGACCTTGCCGTCGCGGAGATTGTCTATCCCATACCGAAGTAGGATCGTAGGCCCAGTTTCTTAGTGGAAGGAGGGGAGGTGAAACCTCCCCTCCTAGTTTTGATGAGGGAAAGGATCCTTTGATGATCGATCTTCTGGGACTCATAGAGACGAGTGTGAACGGCCTTCTTATCGGAGGTGTATATGGCCTGGCGGCCCTGGGTTTAAGCCTGATCTGGGGGGTGATGAAGGTGGTCAACCTGGCCCACGGGGTGTTTATTATGCTGGGGGCCTACCTGGGCTACGGCATGTATCATGTGCTGGGTCTCCATCCCCTCTTGTCCATGTTGCTGGCCATTCCTTTAGGCGCCGGGATCGGTATCCTCCTCTATCGTTACTTGATCAACCGGATCTTGGAGGTGGCCACCAACGAGCTGGAGCAGGAGATGATGTGTCTCCTGTTTACCTTCGGCCTTTCCATGATGATCTATGGAGCCGCCCTGAATGTTTGGGGATCCGACCTCAGGGGAGTCCCCACCCTCATGCCCACCATTTTCCTGGGGGACATTGCTGTTCCCTCCTCTCGCTTCATCGCCTTCATTTCTGCGTTGGTCCTGGGTGGCCTTTTATATCTCTTTCTCAAAAAGACCATGATCGGAAAGGCCATACGAGCCGTTACTCAGAACCGCAACTATGTGATGCTGGATGGTATTGATCCAGTCAAAATATTTCAGATTTCATTTAGCATTGGACTCACCTACGCCCTCATGGCAGGTGTGGTCATATCTCTTACTTATCCCGTAACGCCCATCATGGGCGTGTACTATCTCCTAAAGTGTTTTACCGTGGTTGTACTGGGGGGCCTGGGAAATCCCATCGGGGCCTTTTTGGGTGGCCTGATCCTGGGCTTGGCGGAGAGCTATACCTCCCTGTTTGCCACCTACGCCCTATCTCCTGCGGTGGCCTTTATCACACTCCTGCTCATCCTCATATTCCGGCCCGGAGGCATACTGGGGACATTGCGATAGAGATGAACCTTAGAAACAAAATAGGGTGGGGCCTGCTCTTCCTGGGCTGTGTCTCTTTTTTTGCCTGGGCGCCCCATAGTGGCTTCAAGACCACCACCTATTTTTTTCTGATGATGAAATATATCTGTCTGGCCATGAGCTTCAACCTCATTGCCGGATATGTGGGGTATATCAGCTTCGGGCATGTGGCCTTTTACGGCATCGGTGGCTATGTGGCGGCCATTCTGGCCTCCAAGACAGGACTCGGTGTCTATTCTTACTTGTGTCTTTTGAGCGGAGGTGTCGGGGCAGCGGCCGCAGGATATCTTTTAGGTCGGGTGCTTTTGCGACTCAGAGGGGCCTATTTTGCCATTGCCACTATCGCCCTCAATGAAGCCCTTAGGGTCATCATGTTCAACCTGCCAGAGGAGTTCAGTGGCGGGTCATTTGGCATCCCCCTGCCGGCTATCAGGAACCCTATGGCCGCCTATTATCTCATGCTTGCCGTCACTTCGGGTTCTGTCGTTATGATCTACTATCTTGTGAGATCAAAATTTGGTGTGACCCTGAAGGCCATCAGGGAGGATGAGGATGCGGCTATGGCCATGGGGATCAATGCTCCGAAATACAAGGCTCGCGCCTTTTCTTTGAGCACCTTTATGATGGGGATAGCTGGGGCCATTGATCTTATGTTTATCGGCTATATCTATCCGGAAGCGGCCTTTTTTATCGAGATCAATGTGGAAATGATTGCCATGACCATGTTGGGGGGGATTGGAACGACCCTGGGTCCGGTGATCGGGTCGATCATCCTCTTCATCGTTGCGGACTTTATCTGGGCACGCTGGCCTTTATCCCATTTGATTTTGCTCGGGTTTGTCTTGGGGATATTGGTGATGTTTATGCGGCGTGGAATTCTGGGCTTGGCCGAAGACAAGATTCCCGCGCTTAGGGGCAAGATAAAGTGATTTGACCCTTAAGAGATTGAAGAAGCCATCTGACGCGTTCCTCCGTTCCGCCGCTGCTTGAGGAGCATGCAGCGGCATTCCTACCAATTGATCCAAGGCGTCACGGCCTCTCGTAGATTTATCTCTTCCGTGGTCCCTTCAAATGTAACGCGTCCAAATTCTAGGACATACACGTAGTCTGTAATTTTAAGGGCCTTTTTTACATTCTGCTCTACCATCAGGAGGGTCCGTTTTTCTTTTCTTAGTGTATCTACCTCCTCAAAGATGAGGTTGCTCACAATGGGGGCGAGCCCGGCCGTTGGCTCGTCAAAGAGAATGATTTGCGGATCAATCATGAGCGCCTTGCCGATCTCCAGCATTCTTTGCTCACCGCCGCTGAGATTACCCGCATAAACCGTACGCCTAGCCCGCAGTACCGAATATTTGCTGTAAATCTTTTCAATACTTTCTTTGACCCGACGCTTGTCCCTTTTGAAGAGCCAGGCGCCCAGTTCCAGGTTTTCCTCCACAGTCAGAAAAGGGAAGATGCCGCGGTCTTGCATAATAAAGACGATGCCTTCCAATGGCATGGAGAAAGGATCCTGCCCCGTAATGTTCTTTCCGTCCAACATGACCTTTCCATCCATGGGCTTGAGAAAGCCAAAAATGGTCTTCAAGACCGTGGATTTTCCGGCACCGTTGGGGCCAATGATGGTGGTTATTTTCTTCTCACGGGCCTGCATGGTCACATCCAGGAGCACCATGATATCCTGATAGTAACCCACCGTGACATTTTGCATCTGCACAAGCAACGGACTTACTCCCCCAGATAGGCCTCAATGACCTTTTCATCGGTCAGTACACTCTGCGTGGGCCCTTCCGACAGTTTTTCGCCAAAGTTGAGCACCACCGCCTGGGTGCACAGGTCAGAAATGGAGCGCATGTCGTGGCTCACGATAATAAAGGTCTTTCCCCTACCATTGAGTTCCTTGATGTTGTCGATGAGCTGGGCCTTGATTTCGGGATGCACACCTGCGAAGGGTTCGTCCATCAGGACCAACTGGGGATCCGTAACCAGGGCTCTGGCGAATTCAAGGAGCTTCTGCTGCCCCCCAGAGAGTTCAAAGGCATATTGGTCTCTTTTGCCAGATAATCCCACGAAGTCGAGGAGTTCCACGACTCGGCTCTTGAGTCTTTCCGAGCTCTCCTTTAGGAAGATGGTTGGGGCTACCATGTTCTCGAGAACGGACATGCGACGAAAAATCCGGGCCACCTGAAAGGTTCGTGAAATGCCCAACTGGGCAATGTCATAGATCGCCATATCATTCAGTCGGACGGCCCCAAAGTGAATCTCCCCCCTGTCCGGCTTATAGACCCCGTTGATCACATTGATCAGGGTGGTCTTACCCGCCCCGTTGGGCCCGATTAGCCCAAAGATGCTCTTTTCCGGAACAGAGAATGAGACACCGTTTAAGGCGAGTACCCCGGCAAAAGATTTTTTAATATCCACGATATTGACAATCGCATTTTCGGCCATATTTCCACTCATACAAGAAAAAAGGCTATTCGTCAAATGATGAAGACAGGACAGGATTATTTGCTTTCTTGAGATGAGATACGACGCACATCCCGTAGGGGTTTAGGAGGAAAGAGGCCCCTTTGCAATCTAGAAAGAATGTGTTAATAAATTGCCTCACGCTATAAGAGCGTTGATGAGTACAAAAAACCCCAGTCCACGGCAAAGGGGGCTGAGATTGGGCCATGAATATTCCTTTCATCCTTGAGAAAGCTTTGAGTCTATATGCCGATAAAGAGGCTGTGGTCTGTGGCAAGTCCAGATTCACCTACAAACAATTCGCTGAGCGTGTCTATCGGCTTGCCCATTTTTTGCGCTCCAGAGGTGTGGGGCAGGGAGACTGCGTCGCTATACTGCATCAGAACAGCCATGAATTTTTGGAGAGCTACTTTGCAGCTGCCCAAGTAGGCGCCATCCTCAATCCACTGAATTTTAGACTCTCACCCAAGGACCTAGCCTTTATCTTACAGGATTCGGGGGCCAGCCTCTTGATTGCATCAGATCGTTTTGTGGAAAGCGTGGAATCGCTTGCGGAGATGAGCATAGACTTGAATCAGGTGGTCTGGACAGGATCTGCTGTGGAAATATCTGCCCCGTTTGACTCGATGCATTATGAGGATGTCCTGAGAAATGAGAAAGCACTGGCGCCACCCCTGCCCCACGTATCTGACGATGATGTGGTCCACCTTTATTATACGAGCGGGACCACGGGTCGTCCCAAAGGGGTGATGCTCTCCCACAGAAATGTCTGTGTTCATGCCCTTGCGGCCGTTGCCGAATTGAAATTGGGTGACTATGACAATTGGATCCATGTGGCGCCTCTTTTTCATCTGGCGGATGCATGGGCCACCTTTGCCATCACTTGGGTAGGGGGAAAGCATATTCTCGCAGCAGATTTTGATCCTCCCTTGGTCCTTTCGACCATACAGCAGGAACAGGTCACCATCACCAACATGATTCCCACCATGCTGAACATGCTCGTCAATACGCCAGGGGTGGAAACCCATGATTTTTCCAGTCTGAGGGCTATCTTGAGCGGCGGGGCTCCCATCGCTCCTGAGGTGGTCAAAAAGATCATGGAGACCTTCAAGTGCGATTATATTCAGACCTATGGAATGACCGAGACGAGCCCCTACCTTACCGTTTCCATTCTTAAGGAAAATCTGGCCCATCTTTCCCATGAAGAGCAGTTCGTCTATAAGGCCAAAACAGGCCGACCCTTCATGGGTGTCCTGCTCAAAGTGGTGAGGGAGGACGGTACGGAGGTGAGAGCAGATGATGAAGAGGTGGGGGAGATTGTCGTAAAGGGAGATATCGTGACCAGGGGGTACTGGAAAAGGCCTGAGGAGACGGAGAAAGCTCTGAGGGACGGCTGGCTTTATACGGGTGATATGGCTGTGGTGGATAGGGAAGGCTATGTAAATATTGTTGACCGTAAAAAGGACATGATAATCACGGGTGGAGAGAACGTCTACTCGGTGGAAGTGGAGAACATCCTGTATACTCACCCCTCTGTACTGGAGGCAGCCGTGATTGGCGTGCCCGACCCCAAATGGGGCGAAGCGGTGAAGGCAGTCCTTGTCCTAAAGCCCGGGGAAACGGCGACAGAAGAAGAGATCATACAGTATTGCAAACAGCACATGGCCAGGTACAAAGCCCCGAAATCTGTTGATTTTACGTCCGAGCTGCCCAAAACGGGATCAGGGAAGATTTTCAAGAAAGGACTTAAGGAGCGGTACGGTTAGGGCAGCGCAGCGGAGCCAAGTGTGGTGGGCTATGCTTTCCCATTGCCAACTTTTAGCTGATCCATTTTGGCGATCATGACCCTTAGGTACTTGGCGAATTCGCCGGCACTTCGAAATCTTTGATTCGGATTTTTTGCCAGAGCCTTATCAATCATTTGTTCACATGGTCTTGGAACTTTAGGATTAAATTGACGCGGAGAGGGGTGTCTGCCTTGTGTAATCTGATAAAAAAGGTTGGCCAAGGTTTTCCCATGAAAGGGCAACTGCCCTGTTAGCAGCTCAAAGAAGACCACCCCCACGGAAAAGATGTCTGAGCGACCATCCAGTTCCTGTCCATTAATCTGCTCTGGAGACATATAATTTGGCGTTCCCAGCACAATGCCGCTCTTGGTTTGGGAATCTGAAACCGCCTTGGCAATTCCAAAATCCGTGACTTTTACCTTGCCATCCTTCAGAAGCATGATGTTAGCCGGTTTAATGTCTCTGTGGATGACCCCCTGCGCATGGGCATAATCTAAGGCCCTGGCCGTCTCCGCCAGGATATAGAGGATTTTTCTCAGGGGAAGGAGGGATCCTTTTCGACAGTATTTTTGCAAATTCTCTCCATTTAAGAACTCCATGGCCAAGTAACTGAGATCGAAATCTTCCCCCACGTCATAGACTGCGACGATAGAAGGATGGGAGAGCTTCCCTGCTATTTGGGCTTCCCTAAAAAAACGATCTTTTATTTCCTGGAGACGATCCTCTTCGAACTCGTCTGAAAAACGGATGGTCTTGATGGCTAGGAGCCGGTTTATCTTGGGATCCCTTGCCTTGTAGACAATTCCCATCGCACCCTGCCCCAGTTCCTCAATGACCTCATATCTTCCCACAGTGGGTCTGATCTCCAGGTCATCTGAGACGACTATTTTGTCTTCCTTTTTCCCATCAAATCCGCCCAGGGCCAGAGAGCCAATGACCTTCTTTAATTTGGGCATGCGCTCATTTAAGTCCCTAAAATTTTGATCTTTTTGGGTTATGTATTCATAAACGGAGATGGCCTTGTTTATCATCCTTTTCCGCTCGTAATCGAGGCCTAGGTTGTAGATGACATCTTTCATGGCGTCATCCAGGGGAATCTTTCGAAATTTTTCAAAGGCCAGATCCAGCAATCCCTGGCTCTGAAAGCTGAGGCCCAACATTCTATTGGTCTCTATACTCTCTCTGAGACCCAATTGCTTCTGCCTCAGAAAAATCTCCCTTACAGACGTCACCACGTAGATAGTGACCAGGGAGAGACCGATATAGAGGGTCTTAAGCCATACGTTCAGTACGGTGAACGAGACGATCCCGATGAGAAGCACAAGAAAAAGCAATCCCAAGGTAGCACCCGTGCGATTTACAAAGCTTAGGCGGGGTTGGACTATAGCGGCGAACAGGCACAAAAGAAGAAGGATGAAGCCCTCCACATATTTCATGAAATCGGGACGCCGGAGGTATCTGCCGGTCATCAGGTCGTCTACGATATTGGCTGTGAGTTCAACCCGAGGCATTTTGGGGTCAACAGGGGTATTTATCGTGGGGGCCCCTTCCGCCGTATAGCCGATGAGCACGATCTTATTACTAAACACAGCCGGTACCTTCTTCACCTTCAGGATATCAACGAAAGAATAATAGGGAAATGATCGTCTTGCGCCTTTGAATTTTATGAAAATCTCCCCCTTTGGGGTGGGTATAATAGGTGCTGAGAGCTGGATCCTTTTCCCCCGGGAAAGGACTTGTTCAGGCGTCTTATCCAGGTAGTCAGCGGCCATTCGAAAGGCCATGGAGGGTATGATATGCCCCCTGTAGTTGATAAAAAGAAGATGGACTTGGCCTTTCAAGAACTCAAGGGGCGGGTCATTGATATGCCCGAGAGCGTAGCTATTCTCTGAAAGCTCCTCAAAAGGGGTTGTCAATTGGTTGACGGGGGCAATATGCTTGAATTCTAGCCCAACCGAGGGCGATCTTAAAGAATTTCTCAACAGAAAAGAGTCTTGGGTAAGAAGCAGTTCTGTGTCGTATCCACCATAACTGCCCACAACAGGCAAGATGATGTTCCCGCTCTCTTTGACAGAATGGGAAAGGATTTTATCATTGTCCAGGCTTTTTTCAATTTCTTCTAACCTATTCAATATCCAGGCATCTTTCTTGTTTGGCTCCCCTCGCCGCAAAATGGCCTCGTGGAGATCCCTCACCTCCGTTAGTCCTTGATTTTGCTCTTTATTGCTGAAGAGTAGGTCCAGGCCGATGAGCTTGGCCCCATTGTTCTTTAGGATGGTGATCATATCGGCAATAACGCGTCTGGGCCAAGGCCAGGGACCTAGTTGCTGGATACTCTTATTGTCTATATTTACGATGGCAATCCTGTTCCGGCCCGCGTTACGCGGTGCATCCAGGCGCATTTCAACGCCATAGATGACCCTTTCAAGGGACTCAAAAATTCCTAAGGAAAATTGAAAGAGAAGGGGCAAGATGAAGAAAAGGGCCACGAGGGTACCGATAAGGATGTCTTCTCTTTTGATGGATATTTTTTTCATTCTCCTCTATGGCTGATCCCTGGACATTTTCCATCGTGCCGAAAAAGGCAAGGTCTGTTTCAAAATCCTCCTGAGGGGATGCATAACGCAACCGTTCGGAGATTCACCCAAGAACCAAACAATTTAACGAATTCTATCGTTATCTTAAACGCTTAGATATCTTAAATCTACAGCGACCTAATGTCAAAAAAATTCCGAATCCCGCAAGCCTTTAGGCCATTCCCGAAAGGTGAGATCATGTGACGCAATCTTGGAGAAACCCGTGGAGGGGGTGGTTTCGAACGTCTTAAGCCGTTTTTCGTTACCCGATTTGCAGGCATGATATCCTCATAAGGGGATTTGTCACCGCATAGGGGAATTTGGCGGGAGTCTATGATTTCACTTGAAAATATGGCCAAAAAATATTAAAGTTAACAGATATTTAAAATCAAGAAAGGAGATAAAGGCATTTTTGGGGTAGCCTCCCAGGG
>Ga0209427_10008899_pt1 | contig 11240 bp, 10 predicted proteins | sample DeeMarSWOR136_30_FD_187465 | JGI IMG/M metagenome (GOLD analysis project Ga0209427, IMG submission 187465) | Marine sediment microbial communities from White Oak River estuary, North Carolina - WOR-1-36_30 (SPAdes) (version 2) | ecosystem: Environmental > Aquatic > Marine > Intertidal zone >... | reverse complement strand
CCATACCTGCACCTACGGTGCCCTCGGCGCATTTTCCACAGGAGTAGGCAGCACAGACCTCGCATGCGCAATGGCCACCGGAGAGGCCTGGTTCAAGATCCCCGAGTCGATCAAGTTTGTGCTCAGGGGGAATCTCCGTAAGTGGGTGAGCGGGAAGGATATCATCCTGAAAATAATCGGTGATATCGGAGTGGACGGCGCCAGATACATGGCAATGGAGTTTACGGGAACCGGGATCGCAGGACTTTCCATGGACAACAGGTTCACTATTTCTAATATGGCAATTGAAGCGGGAGCGAAAAACGGGATCTTCCCCGTTGACAACAGAACGATCGAGTACGTGCACCGGAGCATGCAGAACGGAAAGAGAAAGGATACCTATAAAATCTATGAGAGTGATCCGGATGCCCGCTACCAAAAGGTTTTGGAGTACGATCTGGATAAGCTCGAGCCCCAGGTCGCCTTTCCCCATCTGCCCGAGAATACCAGAAACATCTCCGAAATCGATAGAATAGCAATCGACCAGGTGGTCATCGGCTCCTGTACAAACGGCCGCCTCGAAGATCTGCAGGTAGCAGCTGAGATACTCAGGGGCAAAAGGGTGAAGAAGGGGGTGCGGGTGCTTGCATTTCCCGCGACACAGAAGATCTATCTCGATGCGCTGAGACTGGGACTGATCGAAACATTCATAGAAGCGGGGGTGGCAGTATCCACGCCAACCTGCGGTCCCTGCCTTGGAGGGCACACCGGCGTTCTCGCGCAGGGTGAGAGGGCAGTCTCCACGACAAACAGGAACTTTGTCGGCCGCATGGGGCACAAGGAGAGTGAGGTCTATCTGACTTCTCCAGCGGTTGCGGCCGCGTCTGCACTCACGGGCTATATCACCTCGCCGGAAGAGGTAATGAAATAGAGAGGGAAGCGTCATGGCAGAAAAAAAACAACTCTTTTTCGAAGGTACCGCATTCAGGTACGGTGACAATGTGGATACCGATGTCATCATCCCCGCCCGGTACCTCAACACTCTCGATCCGGATGAGCTTGCGGGACACTGCATGGAAGACATCGACCGGGATTTCGTGAAAAAGGTGAAAAAGGGAGACATACTCGTAGGGGGTGAAAACTTCGGGTGCGGCTCTTCCAGAGAACATGCACCCCTCGCGATCAAGGCGAGCGGTATCTCCTGCGTAATCGCCGCATCTTTCGCCAGGATCTTCTACAGAAATGCAATCAACATCGGCCTTGCGATTCTTGAATCAAAGGAGGCAGTATCTGGAATCCATACCGGAAACACGGTGTCCGTTGATCTTTCGGCAGGAACCATCCTCAACAGAACAACCGGAGAAAGCTGGGGCTCTGAACCCTTTCCCCAATTCATGCAGCAGATCATCAATGCCGGTGGTCTGATCAACCGGACAAGACTCAAGCTGGAGGGAAAACTCTAATGTATAAAATTGCTGTTATACCAGGAGACGGAACAGGACCCGAGGTCGTCAGGGAAGGGCTGAAAGTGTTGGGACGTGTGAGCTCGATTTTTCAGATCGATTTCGATTTCAAAGAGTTCGATTTCGGCGGAGATCGCTATCTGAAAACAGGAAAGACCATCACGGAGGAGGACATTGAGGAGCTCAGGAAGTTTCGTGCAATTTATCTCGGAGCAATCGGCCACCCGGAGGTAAAACCAGGGATACTGGAAAAGGGCATCCTTCTTACACTGCGGTTCTCCCTCGACCAGTACATCAATCTGCGGCCTGTGAAGCTCTACCCCAATGTGGAAACGCCCCTTGCAGACAAGAAACCCGAGGACATAGATTTCGTGGTGGTACGGGAAAACACGGAAGGTCTCTACGTTGGCTCTGGAGGATTTTTTAAAAAAGGTACAAAGGACGAAATAGCCATACAGGAACATGTGAACACGCGAAAGGGTGTTGAGCGGTGCATTCGCTATGCCTTTGAGTACGCACGGAAGAGGAACAGGGAAAAGAAGGTGACCCTCTGCGCGAAGACCAACGTGCTCACCTACGCCCACGATCTCTGGGAAAGGGTCTTCCACGAAGTCGCGAGGGAGTATCCGGACGTTAAGACCGATTATGCCCACGTGGACGCGACCACCATGTGGATGGTAAAAAATCCGGAGTGGTTCGATGTCATCGTCACGGAAAATATGTTCGGAGATATCATCACCGACCTGGGTGCAATGATTCAGGGAGGGATGGGTGTCGCCGCAGGAGGAAACATCAACCCTGATGGAGTGTCCATGTTCGAGCCGATCGGCGGGTCGGCCCCCAAATATACCGGTAAGAACATGATAAACCCGATTGCAGCGATTGCCGCAGCGCAGATGATGCTCGACGTGCTCGGAGAGTCTGCTGCTGCGGTGTCGGTGGAGAATGCAATCATCAAAACCGTTGGAAGGATGAAGAGCATGGCTGCCGGTCAGATGGGCTACTCCACATCTGAGATCGGCGATATGATCGCAACCGATATCGTGAAGTAAGAACTTCCGTTCTCGTTATATTTTTAAAAGCCACGATACAGAAAAAGGTTTCCGACCCCTCGCCTCCAAGGTGAACGTACATCTTCCACCGGTCTGTCTCACAACCGTGTTGACTCTTATCGATCATTGGAATATCATAGAGTATGGAGGGTAACAAATATGAGAAAAATAATTGAAGATATTATTCACGCGGGCCTCGGGCTCACACAGGTCACAAAGGAGCATGTGGAAAAGATCTTCAACGAGCTGAAAAAAAAGGGTGAGGTCCTCGAAAAGGATAGAGAGCTCTTCATCAAAAAAACACTCGATAAACTGGAAAAAGCCGGCAAGGGTGTCACCGAGAAGATAAAGGAAACGATCTCCCCGGCTTCAAAACAGATTGAGGAGCTCAACAAGAAAATAGATACACTCGTAAAGGAAATCCAGGAACTGAAAAAGAAAAAGGATTGAGCTCAGTCAAATCTTTCCTGCCAGAGTATCTCCCGTTCTAAGCAGAGCTTTTTATACTTGGTCCTCTGGTATATCAGCATAAACGCCGTGTGCAGGTTCATATAGATCACAATCGCCGGAAAAACCCAGGCGAGCCTCCCCATGATCCCAAACAGCACGAAAAGCGTGAGATGGGTCGTGTCTCCGATGAAGGACCATAGTTTCACTGACACGCGCATCTCCCGGTAGTAGATGTCTCTCGTGTGGGAATCTATCCTCTCGGGTTCGGGAAACAAGTCGAAGAAGTTGTTTGCAGGAGGCGGATACCCTATGGAAACGACAAAGTTCTCGATCGTGTAGAAAATATAGTAGAGTTGCGCAACGAGCCACTTCAGGTTTCCAGTTGGATTCTTTTTCTTTTCTTTGAGAGACCTCTCTCTCAATTCTTCCAGGGATTCAAGCTTGTCCACGTAATCCTGTTTCGCGACACTGATGAATACATTCTTGAAGTGATCATACAAAATGATGTGAAAATACATCGAGAGCTGCGCAACGAGTCCGAGGAAGAACGGATAGACAGAACCGAGCTCCCTGTACAGCGCGAATGCGACTCCGTAGAAAATTGCCATGTGGGTAGTTATGTCCGCAAGCCCATCGAGGGTTTTTCCCAGCGGAGAACTTCTTCTGAGCATCCGTGCGAGCTGCCCATCGGCGCAGTCGAAAATAATCATCAGTTCCAGCAAAATCGCGGCCGCGAGCACGTAGTGGTATTCCCCTTGTGCAAACAAGAACCCTGAGGAGACTCCGAACGCCATTGATAGCATGGTAACAAAGTTCGGGCTGCTCTTCAATTTGTGAAAAAGCTTTGCCGTGAGGTACGCAAGCGGTCTGTTGAAAAACTGGTTTAATATCTCCTCAGTTTCCTTCGGCTTTAGAGAAAGTCGATACTCCTTCCCAAGTTCCTGGATTTTATTCCGAACTTTCTCAAAATTCACTCTTGTAATCACCCCCTCCATAAGATTATCTTTTTCCAATATACAATGAAAACACCAATAAAGTCAACAAAGTTATGCAGACTCCTTCGCTATCGCATCCATGATACCGGATTCGATTATACCATTAACTATACGAAGAGTACAGTAGAAAAACATCTCCTCCCACTTAGCCGGGATATCGAAGAGGATTACCTCCGGAATAAACGAAAACTGTATATAATCGGTGTTTCAGGACCTCCGGGAAGCGGGAAGAGCTCCATCTCTTCTATCCTGCTCCAGATGCTCACAAACCGGGGGCTCTCAGTTAACATTCTCCCCCTGGATGGATTTCACCTGAGAAACCAAGATCTCAAGGCGAAGCGTATCACGGTGCAAAATCGCTCCTATTCCCTCCATGAGCTGAAAGGAGCAAAGGAAACCTATGATGTGAAGAAGCTCATCGAGTGTTTGGAAAAACTGCACAGAGGAGGGGGCTTCTTCTGGCCGCTCTATCTGCGAACCATTCATGAACCGGTGGAGGATGGTCTGTTTATCTCCAACCAACACGGGATCTATATAATCGAGGGAAACTACCTGTTTCTCAACGTTCCTCCCTGGAAACAGCTCGCTCCCTTTTTTCAAAAAAAAATATTCATCCTCCCGAAAAAGAAATTTTTGAAAGGTCGAATTGTGAGACGAAAGCAGCGAGGGGGGTATTCGAGACAGGAGGCGCTGATGCACTTCAGACGATCAGACCTTCGCAATATAAACGAAGTGCTTTCACTCTCTTCTGGTTATGACCTCCTGATCCGGCAGAGGGGAAAATACTCCTATGAGGTAATAAGATACGACCCGCTCCCCCTTTGACGCAGCGTCATTCCACATCAATTCTTAACGCCCCCTGCCGCACAACCTTCCACCTCTTCTCCGAAATATCGATTATCGTCGAAGCCTGCCTACCCTCGAGGACCTTTTTAAGGCACACGATGAGGGGTACCTCTCCCTCAAAAGTTCGAATAAGGGTATCACACTCAGTGATGATTTCTTCACCACTGATGTTTGCGCTCGGTGCTACCAATACTTCAGGGTCGATTTCCCTGAAGATGAGCCGCAAAAAGGGATCGTCAGGACAACGAAGGGCAACGGTACCGCCCACCCTGTCTCTGAAGATGATTGTCAGGGGCCCGGGCCAGTATTTACTGAGAGCGACCGGGACCTTCTGCTCAGTATAATTGCACACAGCATCGAGACTGCCGATGAGCCTTATCAACCGCCTTTCGGGAGGCCTCTTTTTTATCTCGAATATGCGACGGATTGCATCTTGGAAGTCGTCTATGGCAACGATTCCGTAAACCGTATCCGTGGGAATGATGCAGATGTCCCCCTTCCTGAGACGGGAGGAAACCGCACGGGCTACATCGTGAAGATTTTTTTCCTCAAGATAGTAGACCTCTGTGTTCACCCTCGCTTTCCCTTTTCCCGTTCGTATCCGTAAAGAATCATACGTCAAGAAGCGCCCTTAGCTAAGATCGAGCATCCGTGTGATCGCAAGCCGCGCATCCTCCCTCACCTCTTCGGATATAACCACCTGCCTGCTGAAATCCCCCTTCTGAAGGGCGAGCAGGGTCGCAAGTAAGTCTCTCCTGCTGTTTTTCGACATGTTCTGACACACTGACCTGCTAAGGGGCTCCACGAACTTGTCCGGGTTGTTCTGTTTGAGTCGGTGTACGAGATTATACTCGGTGCCGACCACCCATTTGCTCCCTGCAGGCGACTGCTCCACCGCGGACTTTATCTTCGACGTGGATCCTGCGTAATCGGAAGCATCCACAACCTCGGGGTCGCACTCCGGGTGTACGATGATTCTGATCTCTTTGTCTCTCTCCCTCCACTCCAGGACCTGTTCCAGTGTAAATCTTTTGTGCACAATGCAGAACCCCTTCCAAATGGCGATTCTACATTTTGCCAGGTGCAGGATATCCTGATTATACCGATCCACCACGCAGCATTCATCCGCCATTCCCAAAGCTGTGGCGGTGTTCAACCCGAGATTCATATCGGGCATGAAAAATACTCGCTTACCCTGATTCAGAATCCAGGTGAAGATCGTCTGCACGTTGCTCGACGTGCAAACAAGCCCGCCGTTATTCCCGCAGAAAGCTTTCACATCAATGTGAGAGTTCGCATAGGTCACAGGGACATATCCACCTGGATGTATATCCTGAAGGATATCCCATACGTACTCCACGTCTTTATGAAACGCGAAATCAGCAAGAGGGCAGCCGGCCGATGGATTGGGGATGAACACGTATTTGTCATCCGAAGCGAGAGTCCGGGCGATCTCGGCCATGAAGTATACACCACAAAATACTATGAAGCGCGCAGGAGTTTTTGCGGAAACCCTGGAAAGCTCAAGGGAATCACCCGTGCAATCGGCAAACTGCACAATTTCATTCTTTTGATAGTGATGCACAGGAATGAACACATCACGATTCATCTCTTTTCTTATCTCAGTTATGCGCTCGTCAACATCAGTATCTACAAGCTCATTGACCCGTGTCATTGTATACGCCCCTTCGCTCTATGCCTGTATACAAATTTACTAAACAATCCCCTCGAAAAAAAGCGTTCGCTCAACCTCCCGTTCCTTTTTCATCGGGATTTTGTTCCCGGCAGGAAAGCACCCTCATAAACCAGCCCTCTTACCCTGTTTTCTCATGATGAATATCCGGGTTAATCCTTTTGCTATCTCGTTGAACAGGATCGGGAGAAACGAGATGCCCACCACCAAACCCCAGTCCCCTGCGCTAAGGGTCTGCACTTTGAATACGCGGGCTGCCTGAGGCAGACCGATTACAGCGAGCTGGAGCAGACTGCAGACCAGGAAGGACCCCACAAGCGCACGGTTTCCAAATATACCTACCTGGAACAGCGATTTAGATGTATGCCTGAGGTTGAATGCATGAAAGAGCTGGGAGATGGCCAGGACCGCAAAGGCAACTGTGCGCGCATGCTGGATCGACCCACCGGACAGGTGGAGACCGATACGGAAAGCCACGAGCGTGAGTATGCCGATCAGGAGGCCGTTTGTAATGATGTTTGCACCTGCACCGCGGGCGAAGAGACTCTCACCCGGATCCCGGGGTGGCTCCTCGAGCACATCCGGATTGCCGGGGTCGATCCCGAGTGAGAGGGCGGGCAGAGTATCGGTCACGAGGTTTACCCAGAGTATGTGTATGGGGAGGAGAAGGGGCGGCCATCCGAGCAGCATTGCGGTAAAGACCGAAATAAACTCCCCCGCATTGCTAGAGAGCAGGAATACGATCGTTTTCTTTATGTTCCGAAATATGTTCCTCCCCTCTTCAACCGCAGAAACGATGGTCTCGAAATTGTCGTCGGTGAGGATCATATCAGCCGCACCCTTTGCAACATCCGTCCCACTCTTTCCCATCGCTACCCCTATGTCTGCGGCCCTGAGGGAAGGCGCATCGTTGACTCCATCGCCGGTCATCGAAACGATGTGTCCCCTCTCCTTCATGGCCCGGACGATCCTGACCTTGTGCTCAGGAGACACTCGGGCAAACACCCGCAGGTGATGCAGTCTGGCTGAGAGCTCCTCATCGGAGAGGGTGTCGAGTTCGCTCCCGTCTATCACCTCAGAGGGGGCCTCTGCAATTCCGAGCTCCCGTGCAATCGCATGTGCCGTATGCCGGTGGTCACCTGTGATCATTACAGTCCTTACCCCGGCACGGAAACACCGTGCAATAGAATCCTTCACCTCAAGACGCGGCGGATCGATCATCCCCACACAACCGAGGAACACCATGTCTTTCTCTACTCCCCTCTCGGACACGGCTTCCTTAAAGGCCGCCCCCAGTACCCTGAGCGCATCTTCGGACATATCCTCCACCCCGCGCTCGATCTCTCTCTTCAGCTTTAGGGTGAGCGGGACGATGCCCTCAGATGTATACACGCTCCTGCAGAGCTCGAGGACCCTGTTCGGAGCACCTTTAGTGAACATCCTGTGCGTGCCGTGTGAGTCGGCGTGTACGGTGCTCATACGCTTCCTCACCGAATCAAAGGGCAGTTCATACACCCTGGGCCAGTTTCGCAAAAGTTTCTCCTTGGTGATGCCGAAACGGAATCCCGCCTCGAGCAGAGCGACCTCTGTAGGATCACCCGCTGCTGCAGCGGGTGAATACCCTGCATCGTTACAGAGCACAAGGCTTTCGAGAAGCATCCTGTGCACTGGATTTTCAACGTCTATTCCCTCAAGCTCCCCGCCCTTTCCATCGGTAGAAAACCGTTTCACGGTCATCCTGTTCTGAGTGAGGGTACCTGTCTTGTCAGTACAGATGATGTTGACCGAACCGAGTGTTTCGACTGCCGGGAGCCTCCTCACAATCGCATTCTGCCTGATCATCCTCTGCACACCGAGGGCGAGCACAATTGAAATGATCGTAGGAAGCCCCTCCGGTATCGCTGCAACAGCCAAACTCACCGCAGTGAGAAAAAACTCAAAGAGGCTTTCCTTCGGTATGCTCCCGCTCTGAAGGAAGAGTCTGCTGACCGAGATTCCGAACATGAGTCCGCAGAGCGCGAGCACAATGAGACCCAGGAGCCGGGCGAACCTGTCGAGCTTCTTCTGCAGCGGTGTGCGCTCATCCTCCTCTTCCTCCAGCATTGTTGCGATCCTGCCGATCTGGGTGTTCATCCCTGTGGCCACTGCAACCCCAATCCCCCTGCCGTAGGTAGCAATGGTGGACATGAATGCCATGTTTCTCCGGTCTCCGAGGGCTGTGTAGCCGGACTCTACGATCATCTCCGAATTTTTTTCGACCGGTACGGACTCTCCTGTGAGCGCAGATTCCTCAATCCTGAGGTTCACACTTTCGACGAGACGCATGTCACAGGGAACGACTCTTCCTGCATCGAGAACGACGATGTCTCCCGGAACGACCTGCTCTGAAGGTATCTCCATGAGCGTTCCATCTCTCTTTACGACGGTGTTTGGAGTGGAGAGCTTTTTCAGCTCCTGAACAGCTTTTTCCGCTTTTGATTCTTGAATAACCCCGATAACCGCGTTCAGCAGTATAACTGCGGCGATAATCAAAGAGTCGGAAAGCTCCCCGAGCAGAGCCGAGATGAGTGCAGCAGCAACCAGGATGAACACGAGCACGTTGTTCATCTGCCGTACAAAGAGCACGATCACGCTTCTTCTCTTCTTCTCCACGAGCCGGTTCAACCCGTAGTGTGCAAGACGGCTGTTTGCCTCGGATTCGGAAAGCCCCCTCGAGGGATCCACGTCAAACTCTCTGAGGACCTCATCGCTGTTCTTCGCGTACCATACTCTTGTTTCCTGCATTGTATCCATGCAACCTTCCTTCTGCTCAGCACAGTATACTCATAGATGGCCCTTTCCCTCAAGGGGCTTTTTTCAGAGAATATCTGTACACGTTTTGACAAGTTCTTCTCTCAGCAAAGGTATTTCCTGATATGCATCCTTGAAAGGATGATATCCCGGGTGTTCACTCTGTGTATGTACCGCTGACACTCCCACGCGTGATTTCCTTGACGATGGGGTGACAGGAGCAATAAACTATGAATCGGCATATATTTTCATCTCCGTTAAAGGGGATTCTAATGAGCAAACAGTACAATCCGCGTGAAAAAAGAAAGCGTGCGAAGAGAAGATTAAAGAGAAAGAAAAGAGCAAAAAAGCAAGTCGCAAAAACGCCTGTATCGATGAAAAAGTAAAGAGGTGAGGTTCCCCGATCATCGAATCACAATTGCTACTCTCAGGATCAGGTGAGTATAGTGTGATCAACCTTCCGCAAAGGTTCTTAACAATACCGGGCTAAGCAATTAAAAAGGGTTTGAAAAATACGTAGAGTCATGGCAGATCATGAAAAGAAGGTTAGGAGATCAGAGGTGAGCCTGAAACTGCATGGAAAAATCAGAATGTCCTGCAGCATTTGTTATGTAGCCCGCAGACAGGTAATCAACAGGGATCCCCCTGAGCTTTCTCACATTTCTCCTGTTCATGTTTCCTGAAACCTCTATCTCGGCCTTTGCTGATATAAGCTTTACTGCCCGTTTGATGAGGGACTTCGGCATGTTGTCGAGCATTATCCTGTCCACTCCAGAAGAAACCGCTTCCTGAACCTCTTCGATCGTGCGTGCTTCCACCTCGATCTTGTACTGCGTTCCGTAACGCTGCCTGACTCTCCTGACCGCCTGGGCAATAGATCCTGCCGCGTCGATATGGTTGTCCTTGATAAGGATCATATCGTAGAGGCCCATTCTATGATTACTCCCGCCACCGTGAAGAACTGCCTTCTTCTCGAGCTCCCTCAGACCCGGAAGAGTTTTCCTGGTGTCCAGTATCTTTACTTTCGTGCCTTCCAGCATCCGAACCAGGAATTGAACTTCAGTTGCGATTCCCGAAAGGTGACCAAAAAAGTTCAGTGCGGTTCTTTCACCTCGAAGAATGGATCGTACCTTGCCCTGAAGGGAAAGGATATGATCTTTCTTCCTGAAACCTTCGCCATCACCCTTGTGAAACTTCAATACAAGTGCAGGGTCGAGGAGCTGGTATAGCCGTTTCACCGGCAGACAGCCTGAGAGCACACCGTCTGATTTCGCGATGATGATCCCACTGCCCTCCTCTTCCTGGAAAATCGCATCAGAGGTGACATCCATGAGCTCATTTTCTTTCGCGCTGAGCGATATCTCAAGCCTTTCCTCCGGGTAGGGGCAGAGGTCCTCGCTGATCGCAGTTTTAATGATCAGATCAAGATAGGGGGAGTCCATCGGTTTGTTCCCCTTTCAGTTTTTTCATTCCCACTGTCTGAAGGGTTGATAAATCCCAAGCTTCCAAAAAAAATAGAGGCAATACCCGTATTGCCTCTATCAGTTAGCGGCGCAGGGACTTGAACCCCGGACACTGCGGATATGAGCCGCATGCTCTAACCAGCTGAGCTACGCCGCCCCAATGCACACAATAAGTACTGTAAATAGGGGGGCAAGTCAAGCGAAATTGAAACTGCCGCACTCCCAGATCGATATGCGCCCTCCCCTTTTTTCATAATAATAATCATGAAGAAGGTTAACCCGTAGCTCGGTGAGGCGAAGTTGCGCTTCCAGTGGCTAAGCAGCTTGTCGATTGCATCACTCAAGGACTCTTCATCTTGAGCAAAAGCTGTGACGGGAATTATAAGCAGAAGAACTGCAAAAAGCAGCAGAACAATTTTTTTCATTGATGCACCTCCTTTGGATTTTTTTGAAATTAGTATAGACTATTTGAATAGTATGTCAATTATTTTCATCAATGAGCAGTAGAA